>VFQT010001003.1_pt1 | contig 37034 bp, 34 predicted proteins | sample 3512381 | NCBI WGS metagenome assembly VFQT01 (sample SAMN10412376, study PRJNA504923) | tailings metagenome | isolation source: Relicate 2 Philex TSF3 active mining site | place: Philippines: Tuba, Benguet | collected 2017-08-29 | reverse complement strand
CCGGTATTGATGGCAGCAGAAGAATGGGACGACCACGACCGCAGCAAAAAACAAATTGCACGTGACCTCGCCAAAAACTATTTAGAAAGCTGTGCGCCGAATGCCATCCTATTCACTTTCGGCGATAACGATACTTATCCATTGTGGTATGCACAAGAAGTAGAAGGTATTAGAAAAGATATTCGTGTAATCAATTATTCATTATTGGGTATCGATTGGTACATCAACCAGATGCGTTATAAAGTAAACGAAAGTGCTCCTATCGATGTAATCTGGAGTGCTGAAAAGATTGAAGGTGGAAAACGTGACTATATCCGATTCTTTGAACGTGAAGGATTGACTGATCAGAACAGGTATGTCGATTTATACAGTTTGATGAATGATTTTGTAGGAAGTGATGACCAAGCAGCTCAAGTGCAGATGCAAGATGGTACCTGGATGAACTACCTACCAGTGAAGAAAGTCAGCGTGCCAGTCGATATTGAAAAAGTAAGAAAGAATGGAACAGTAGAAACTGACGACAGCGTAGTTACTGATATGCGTTTTGAAATTCCTAAAGATTTGTTATTGAAAAATGATATGGCAGTATTAAATATCATTGCTGCCAACAAGTGGGACAGACCCATCTACTTCACTTCTCCTTTTGGTGAATTAGGTTTTGGTCAGTATTTAAGAAACGAAGGACAATCCTATCGTTTGGTTCCGGTAGCCGGACAAAACATGGTGAATGCAAGAGTATCATACGATGTGCTTAAGAACAAATTTGCATTCGGAAATGCCAACATCCCAGGTGTTTACTATGATGAAGAAAATAGAAGACATTTGATTGGCATCAGACAATCGTATGCGGAAGCAGCTAACCAATTGGCCATCCAGGGTGATTCAGCTAAAGCAAGAGAGTTGTTGAATATTGCTGACAAGAACTTGCTAGAAGAAAATATTCCTTATGCCATGGTGAGCAGACAGAACCAGCACAATACCATAAGTGTGCAGTTTGTCGAGGCTGCTTACAGAGCAGGTGATAAAAAACTCGCAGCAAAAGTTTCAGCTGCACTGATGAAGGATATAAATGAGCAATTGGCTTATTATGCTTACTTGGGTGACATGTCTGTTCCTGAATTGTTGCAAGCAGTCCAAGATATATTATCAAATAAAGCTGATAATTTATCCAATGAACAGCGTCAGATCTTCATTGAGATCAGACAGGCGATTATTATTCAGGAATACTTGAGGAATTTGGAGGCGATGTATCGTTAACCGACAACCGTTAACAGTTAACGGATAACGGATAACGGTTAACCGTTATCCGTTCCAAACATCGAACTCATCAAATCCTTAAACTCAACCTTCTCAGCCAATATTTTCTTGCTGATCAAGGAGTAAGCGCTGAGTCCGTATAGGACAAACTCCATCAACAATGCCTTCTGCTTGCCGGTAGCTTTAGGATAATATTTCAGTACTATATCAGAAAGTCCATCTACTGAATTTAATAGCTTAACGCGGTCGTTATCTTTCAAATGAAAGAGCATGTTCACGTGATTGCCCTCATCAAACCAGTTGGTAATTTTTTTATAAGGACTCTCCTCTCCACCTTCTTTGTTTCTTTTCTTCTTGAAATTTTCAGGATCAGGAAAATATTGTACAAAAATGCTTCTGATAGAACGTTCCAGTAAATTAACACTTACCTGATAAGGACCTTCCTGCTCACCTTCATAGACCAATTCAATTTTTCCAGTGATGGCAGGAATAATTCCTTGTAAATCACTCATCCAAATCATGGTTTGTTTTTCCTTGTTGATTAAGGCTCTTCTTTCTGCAGCGCTATAGGCATTTTCTAAAGCAGCTATTGTAAGACGAGCTGACACCCCACTCTTTTGATCAACAAACTCACTTTGACGTGCTTCAAATGCAATCTGCTCAATAATACGGGCTACCAAATCACTTTGATCAATCATTTTTTCTTGAGCTTGATGCACAGCAGCTTCCTGTGCAGTAATACTCAATGCCGCTTCCATTGATTTAGGATAGTGAGTGAGAATCTGACTCTCAATACGATCCTTTAAAGGAGTTACAATAGAACCCCTATTGGTATAATCTTCTGGATTGGCAGTAAATACAAATGCGATGTCTAATGGGAGTCGCAATTTGAAACCACGAATCTGTATATCACCTTCTTGTAAAATATTGAAAAGAGAAACCTGTATACGTGCTTGTAAATCTGGTAATTCATTGATCACAAAAATACATCGGTTGCTTCTTGGGATGATGCCATAATGGATCACACGTTCATCTGAAAAATTCAAACGAAGATTGGCTGCTTTTACCGGATCGATATCACCGATCAAATCAGCGACAGAGACATCAGGTGTCGCGAGTTTTTCTCCATAGCGTTCACTGCGGTGCAACCATTCAATGGGTGTGTTATCACCTAGCTCAGCAAGTGTTTGCTTTCCAAAAGTCGATATAGGATGAAAAGGATCATCATGGATATCACTTCCAGCGATGTAAGGAATGTATTCATCTAGCAAGTCTGTCATCAACCTTGCCATACGCGTCTTGGCTTGTCCGCGTAAACCCAGGAACAACATATTATGCCTTGATAAAATTGCTCTTTCCGTATCTGGTATGACTGTATCCTCATAGCCTACAATACCGGGGAAACGCTCTTCTCCGCTTTGCATTTTAGCAATCAGGTTTTCACGCATTTCTTCTTTGATGCTGCGGGAGATATAGCCAGTTTTTTTCAGTTCACCGAGGGTTTTAGTATTATTCATTGTTATATTTTATAGTTAAATGTTGCCAGTTAACAGTTAACAGTTAACGGATAACTGGCAACTGTCAACCGTTAACCGCCAACTGTCAAATCATCCTCTTCTTCCCCTTCTCAAAATCATCAAACACAAAACTACCCAGTTGATCAAGGGAAGCATAGAAAGCTTTACCATTGTTGCTTTCTGTGAATGCCCTAACAAAGCTCTGTAGGTATGGATCGCTGGTGATCATGAAAGTGGTGATCTTTATTTTATTTTTCTTGCATTGTGCTGCAAGGTTTAAACATTTGGTGGTGATCTTACGATCAAGACCAAATGCATTCTTATAATATTTTTTACCTTCTTTCAAACAAGTGGGTTTACCATCTGTAATCATGAAGATTTGTTTGTTGGCATTTTTCCTTCGTCGCAATATATCCATCGCCAATTCTAGTCCCGCTACCGTATTGGTATGATAAGGACCAACCTGCAGGTAAGGCAAATCTTTGACATCAATTGTCCATGCATCATTACCAAACACCACAATATCCAAGGTATCTTTTGGATATTTGGTTTTGATGAGTTCACTCAAGGCCATTGCGACTTTCTTCGCAGGTGTGATACGGTCTTCACCATAAAGAATCATGGAGTGGGAAATATCAATCATCAGGACAGTCGACGTTTGTGTCTTGAAATCTGTCTCTCTGATTTCCAAATCATCTTCACGCAAAGAAAACTGATCGATGCCACTATTGATTTGTGAATTCCGAATAGAGCTTACAAAGTCAATTTGATCTAACACATCACCAAATTGAAAAGGCCTGGTTTCAGAATTGATTTCATCACCATTCCCCGTCTTAAATGTGCTATGATTTCCTTTTTTTGCTTTGGCTAATTTTCCAAAAATCTCATCTAAGGAACGCTTGCGTATCCCCTGTTCAGTTTTAGGCGTGATTTTGATTTCACCTTTTTGGTTATCCTCATCGATATAACCTTTTTCTTTCAGGTCTTCGATGAAATCACCCATTCCGTATTGCGGTGTAGAAAACTTGTACTCTTTATCCAATTCCGTCATCCAGCTCAGGGCTTCCTCCGCATCTCCATTGGTATAGCTGAGCAATTGCATGAAAATATCAAGCATTTTCTCAAACTCACTCTTGTTCCCCTCTGACGAATTATATTTCGAAAAATGGAAGCCCTTCACTGATTTCGTTTTTATCTGATATAAATCTAGTCATTATACCTTTATTTTATAACAAAAAACGAACGCATTAGTTTAAACACTATACCAGACAATAAAACAAAGTCAATAAATATCAGGAAGCCAGGAAGGATAAATATAAATACCATTCCTATTGTTTAAATGCCTTAGGTATTTTGTCCCTTTTGGCATTGTAGTGATTTGAAAATATTCTTCGATTGACAATAATTTAACCATTCTCATATTTGTCTGGATCAAATATTCTTTTCCATTAAAATCAATTAAAAAAACATTATGTGATCTCAAATCACTATCAAGAATGTCAGTTATAGATGTTTTTTCAGGCGATTTACTATCGAAGTATAAATAAAGAGGAGTGACTTTAATTTTATTGAATAAAAAAATCTTTTGAAGAAGCATAGAACGATGAAAACACAAAGCCTTTTTCCATTTGAATAAAGAATCAATAGAAATTTGTTGATAATGACTTAACCCTTCTCCATCATATTCTATCAAATCAAATGTCTTGTTCTGAATCCTAACAATATCAGACTCATTTTTAATTTCAATATTCCCTAGGTGTTGAATCAAAGTAGAAATTTCTTGATGAGTAGGCTGAATCTGCCTCAGGTTATAGGCTGATAAAACAAGAAATGATATATATAGGATGATTGGAATAGCCAAAATGGCAACCACTACTTTCAAACGCATTATCAAAAATACGAAAAATTAAAAAACTAACTTTTCTCAATATTCTGTCCCCTACTCCCTATTCCCTTTATCTTATACCACATTCACCTCCATCTCCAAGTCCACATCAAACTTTCCCTTTACAGAAGCTTGTATTCTCTTTGCAAGATGTAAAATTTCACTGCCAGTCGCGCCACCAAAATTCACCAACACCAAAGCCTGCTTTTCATAACAACCCACACTACCTTCATGAAATCCTTTCCAACCTGCCTGTTCAATTAACCATCCTGCAGCAAGCTTTACCTCTGCTCCGGAAGGATACGCTACTACTTCAGGATAACATTTCTTTAAGTGCTCAAAGAAATGCTGATCAACAACCGGATTTTTAAAAAATGAGCCCGCATTACCAATCAATTTCGGGTCGGGTAATTTGGAAGTTCGAATAGCAATAACCGCATTAGAAACATCTCTTATTGTAGGCTCAGTTATTCCTTGCTTGGTCAGTTGATCTTGTATAGCACCATAACCTATTTTAATCTTGTGTTGCTTAGTCAACCGGAAGGTGACATCACATATTACAGCCTGTCCCTTTAAATCTTGCTTGAATATAGAATTGCGATAACCAAATACACAATCTGTATTATTAAACACAACAAATTGCTGCTGTCTGATATCCCAAAAACGGAGGGAATGTAGAACATCTTTCAGTTCAACACCATATGCACCAATGTTCTGAACAGGCGCTGCGCCGACAGTCCCGGGAATTAAAGATAAATTTTCTACCCCTCCCCAATCATGGTCTATACAATACAGCACAAATTCATGCCAATTCACACCAGCTCCTGCTTTTACATAAACATATTCATCATCTTCATTAACAACATCAATCCCCTCAATTTCATTCTTGATGACTAACCCTATGTAATCTTGGGTAAACAACAGATTACTGCCTCCTCCTAAAATCAAATAGGGTTGATCAGGAGTGACTAACTTATTGAAGACATGCTCAAGTTGTGCTACAGATGAAACAGCAATGAAAGAATGAGCAACAGCATCAACGCCAAAAGTATTGAAGGCTTTTAAGGATATGTTGTGCTGCAACTTCATTTTTACCAACCCATTTGCTCACGCAAATTCGTAACATGTGCTGCATGGTGTTTACCATGCCATGCATAAATCAGCAAAAGTTCCCAAAGTGTAATTTTTCTTTCTTGTTCCGGATGGTAAATGGTTCTTTCCCATTGCTCATCAGTAATGGTTTTGAGCAATTCATACCAGCGGTGATGCAAAGAATGCAATAAAGTAATTGACAAATTTACAGGAACTGCTGTAACGTCTGCAGTATCCCCCCAAGCACTTTGGATATAAGGCTTGATGGTTGGGTTAACTTCTGTCAGTCCTAATTTAAACCTGATGAATGCATTCATATGAGAATCTGCTACATGATGAATGACCTGGTTGACTGTCCACCCACCCTCACGATAAGGCGTTTGGATCTGGTCATCATTCAAATTCAAAACCGCATACTCTAACATCCTGGGCAAAAAAAGTATATCTGCGAGTCGAGCTTCTTTTTCCTCTTGGGAAAAAGGAACCATCTGGTGTTTACCAATGGGATACCTTATATCAACACTCATCTTAGTTACCTTTTACAATTTCAATTAATTCCACATCAAAAATCAACAATGAACCACCAGGGATAGTTTCACCAGAACCTTGTTCGCCATAACCCAATTGATAAGGAATATAAAATTTATAACGAGAACCAACAGTCATCAACTGAACACCTTCTGTCCAACCCCTGATTACACCATTCAATGGAAATTCAGCAGGAACGCCTCTTTCACGTGAACTATCAAATGGTTTTGTCGCGTTTAACAAGAACCCTTCATAGTGTACTTTCACCACAGATGTATCAGCAGGACGCTCACCTGATCCTTCCTTAATCACTTCATATTGCAAACCACTTGCAGTTTTCTTAACACCCTCACGCTTTGCATTTTGTGTGAGGAAGTCATTACACGCATCGATATTCGGTTGAATCTTTTTACGCATCATTTTTTGCATTTCACCACGCAATACCTGATCTGCCTGCTCTGGTGTAAAAATAGACTTACCCTGCATGGCATCCCTAAAGCCCATCGCAAGGGAAGTTGGGTTTATAGAAGTAACGCCCTGTGTTTTGAAGAAGTTTCCATCAAGAATTCCGATAGCGTAGCTGAGGGAGTCTTCGGGGGTTTTAAGTGTTACCGGGTTGCCAGTTGACGGCTTGGCGGTTGAAGGCTTGGCTGCTGTAGCGGGTTTGGCAGTTGCCGGCTTTACGGTTGACGTCTTAGCAGTTGATGGCTTTACTGTGGTAGCAGTTTTTGTTTGTGCATGTAGTCCAACTACCATCATTAAACTAAAAATTCCCAACAAAATCTTTTTCATGTATTGTGTTTTAAGCTTGTCCGCCGTGGCGGATTTTGTGAATTAATTATTTATCAAAGGCATTGTCGTATCCCTTGCCTTTAATTGTTTTTACTTTCTTCTCGACTTCCTTGCGCATTTTTACTTTGAATGCAGCGATTTTCTTTTCCAACACTTTGCTGTTGGTTGAAAGAATTGATGCAGCAAGTATGCCTGCATTTTTTGCACCATTCAAGGCAACAGTTGCAACAGGAATACCATTCGGCATTTGCAAAATAGAAAGTACGGAATCCCACCCATCAATTGAATTGGAAGATTTGATAGGTACACCAATTACTGGAAGTGTAGTTACAGAAGCAACCATACCTGGCAAATGCGCAGCACCACCAGCACCTGCAATAATCACCTTAATTCCACGCCTAGCGGCAGTCGATGCAAATTTCATCAACCTATCAGGCGTCCTGTGCGCTGAAACTACTGTAAGCTCAAAGGCAATACCAAACTCTTTCAATTGTTCAGCTGCAGCATTCATGACGGGTAAGTCGCTATCGCTGCCCATGATGATACTCACGACTGGTTTCTTTTTGATTGTTGTTTTTTTTGCAACTGCCATTATCTTTTAATTTTCACTTTTTACAATGAGCGTTTCTCTTATTTGCTTAGCACCTTCCAACAATGCAGCCTTATCTGTTCCCATCAATGTTGCATGTCCCATTTTCCTACCCGGCTTGGTATCGGCTTTGCCATACAAATGAACAAAAGTATTGGGCATGGCCAACACTTCTTTCAATCCCTCATATTTAGTCTTTCCAGCGAAACCATCAGCCCCAATAATATTCAACATCACAGAAGGCATTACCATATCGGTGTTACCCAACGGATAGTCCATCAAAATTCTCCAAAGCATATCAAACTGAGAACTGAAATGCGCTTCAATCGTATGGTGCCCGGAATTGTGCACGCGAGGTGCAGTTTCGTTCACCCAAACTTCGCCTAGCCTATCGACAAACATCTCAACAGCAAAGAGTCCTGGTGAACCAAATCCTTTTGCCACTTCTTTTGCAAGTGAAGATGCTTTTATCAAAGTTGCTTCATCAATACCAGCAGGACAAACCTGGAAATCCAGTAAGTTCAACACAGGATCAAAAACCATTTCGACAGCTGGATAAACAGTCATTTCAAGATTTTGTGCCACAGCAACTGTAATGGCAATTTCTTTATCAATATCCACTATCTTTTCCAGTACCGATGGTGCATCAAAACCTTTATCAATATCCTGAGCAGACCTGATCAATTGAACCCCTTTCCCATCATATCCGCCAGTCGCTAATTTCTGTGCAGCAGGTAAATAATCTGCATACTGATTGATCTCAGCTTTATGCTGAACTACAACATAGGCTGATGAGTGAATCTGGTGGCGCTGGTAAAATTCTTTTTGAAGGATTTTGTTTTTGATGGTCTTTAATGCCGAAGGTTTTGGGATCACCTTTACCCCTTGTGTCTCTAAAAATTCAAGGGCTTCGATGTTTACATTTTCGATTTCGATGGTAAGCACATCAACAGCCTGACCAAATTTAACTACATCTTCATAGGCGGTAATGTCGCCTTTTATAAATTTATGACTTAAATTAGCAGCGGGACAGTTCTCGTCTTTTTCCATGACATGAACTTCTACAGGGTAGTTTGCCGCCTCTTGAAGCAGCATTCGACCCAGTTGACCCCCTCCTAAAATCCCGACCCTAAGCATAATAAATTGAAAATCATTTCGTTTTTAAACCTAATGATGCAAATTTCGTTAACTTATTTCTAATATCAGCAATTATAGAAGAGATAATGGCTTTTATTTGTAAACCATTGAGATCCAAGATCCTAACCATCCTTTTGCTCCTGCTCGGCAACCAGATTCTTGTTGCCCAGAACTCGTTTACCGACTACCAAAAAACATTCAGCAGGGTATCTAAAGCCTTTATCAACAGAGAAGAAACTTTAAAAAAAGAGTTCGAAGCCAAGGGTTTTAGCTGGCCTGTGAAGCATATGTATATTCGTTCTTTCAAATACGATAGCGAATTGCAGGTATGGGTAAAGAACAAACCAACTGATACATTTAGGCTATTTAAGTCGTACAAAGTTTGTGCCCTGGCTGGAACAATGGGACCCAAACGCATGGAAGGCGACTATCAGGTGCCGGAAGGTTTTTACTACATCAATGAATTCAATGCCAATAGTCAGTATCATTTATCATTGGGCTTAAACTATCCCAACCCTTCAGACAAACTATTGGCTGATCCCATGAAGCCAGGTGGAGAAATCTATATTCATGGAAGTTGCGTGACTACAGGTTGCATCCCCATTTTGGATAACAAGATTGAAGAATTGTATGTGCTTTCATCACATGCAAAAGGATCAGGACAAGATTTTATTCCAGTACACATATTCCCTGCCAAATACGACGAGAAAAAAAGTGCAGAATATTTGGAACGTCTGCATGAAAGCGATCCAGCATTAAAGACTTTTGAAAACAACCTGAGAAGAGTTTACGATTTCTTTGAAGAGAACCATAGACTGCCTGTAATTGCCATCTCACCAGAGGGCAAATATGTTTTCTATTAATGTGTTTCAAAATAAACAAGATGATGGGTTATTGAGTAGCTTTACAGCGCAAAACCCATTCTATCCATGATCAAAGTCACCGATCTCAAAAAATCATACGGCAGTTTCGAGGCAGTCAAGGGCATTTCATTTGATGTCAAAGAAGGAGAAATCTTCGGTTTGCTAGGTCCTAATGGTGCTGGCAAATCCACCACCCTGGAGATCATGGAAACATTGCGATTCAAAACATCCGGAACCATCAATATTGCAGGTTTCGACCTCGACAAACAACCTGATGAGATCAAAAAAATCATTGGTGTACAATTACAGACTTCTGGTTTTTATCCCGGTCTCCGTTTGATTGAGTTGGTCGAACTCTTCAATGGCTTATACAATAAGAAAGTCGACCCCATGGAACTGTTGGCCAAAGTCAATTTAGAAGACAAGGCAAAGTCGATATACAAATCATTAAGTGGCGGACAAAAACAACGTTTCTCAATTGCTACGACGTTGATAAATGATCCTAAAATTATTTTCCTGGATGAACCTACAACTGGTTTAGATCCGCAGGCAAGAAGGAATTTGTGGGACCTCATCAAAAACATCCGTGCACAAGGAACAACGGTCATCATTACTACACATTACATGGATGAAGCAGAGTACTTGTGTGAGCGAGTAGCCATCATGGATGCAGGTAGAATCATTGCATTAGATCATCCAGATAAATTGATTGATCAATTGTTAGCCGATGGTTTTGAAAAAAAGAAAGAAAGTAAAGGTGCGAATCTCGAAGATGTATTTATCCAGCTTACTGGACATGCGTTAAGAGAAGAATAATTAGTTGCAATTAAAATCCAATAACATGACAGCACAAGAACTTGCCAAATACATAGATCATTCTTTGCTACATCCAACCATGACCCATGAAGACTTGAAAGCTGGGTTGGAAGTCGCCTTAAAATACCGCACAGCCACCGTCTGCATCAAACCCTATGCAGTCAAGTATGCTGCATCAGTCCTGAAAGATTCTGGTGTAAGTGTATGCACAGTAATTGGCTTTCCCCATGGCAGCAATACCACAGACCTGAAAGTCATTGAAACCATAGAAGCTTGTAGAAACGGCGCGACTGAAATTGATATGGTGGTCAATGTAGGCAAAGTATTGGGCGGCGATTGGGATTATGTTGAACATGAAATTGAGCAAATCAACAATGCTTGTTTTGAGCACAATGCCATATTGAAAGTCATTTTTGAAAATGATTATTTGAATGATGAGCAAAAAATTAAGCTTTGTGAAATCTGTTCCAAGTTGCATGTCGCTTTCGTAAAAACCTCCACCGGTTATGGCTATGTGAAGCAAGACAATGGCATGTTCTTAACAAAGGGAGCTACATTACCCGATTTGATTTTAATGCGCAAGCACAGTGCACCAACAGTCCAACTCAAAGCCGCAGGAGGGATCAGAAACCTCAAAGACATGCTCGCCGCTATCGAAGTCGGCGCCACCCGCATCGGCGCAACAGCTACTGTTGCTATAATTGAAGAGTTTTTGGGGAATAATTCAGTTGCTCCTTCTATTTCAGGATATTAAATCCGTTAACTGTTAACGGTTAACTGTTAACCGTCAACCGCCAACAGTCATCACTCCAAACCGCTGCTCCAAACCTAATGAATGCTGTAATACTGCATCAATAAACGCCTGTCCGTGTTGCGCATAATAAGGCATGAAATTTTCTACACGTTCTTGCAGATTATGATTAGGGAATAATTCTTCTTTTAGTTTCCAGATGCGTTGTAATTGAATGGCTTGTTTTTTTCGCTCAGCTTTTAACATCTTTTTTTCTAAGCCATCTAGTTTTTTCAAGTGATTAACTTCTAATGCATGCACGTGCTGCACCAGTGTTTTATCTATTTCACCTGCGCGTTTCTTCAAATACTGAAACAAGGTTTTACTGTCAGTCACTTCTTGGTGAAGACTTATTTCTTGACCCGACCAACGCTGTACCAGCTCGTTGGCTAAGGCTGTCTCTTCTTTAAACAAATCCACCTCTCCTATTCCCAACTCTTTCATTTTATGCGCATGGTTTTCATCCATGATCATAAAACTATTCCTCAAGACCAGCATAGGAAAAGGCACTTGATAATGGGAGAACAAATTTTTGAGTTGCATCCAGTACGCCACTTCTGAACCACCGCCAACAAATAATATGTTTGGAAGAATTGTTTCTTGATAGACACCTCTAAGAATTACATTCGGACTAAACCTATCGGGAAATTCATTCAGCTCTTGTAAAATTTCTTCTTCAGTAAAACGGATGACGGTGCCATCAACTGAATAAACATTTCCGCGCTTATCGATCCTGTTGCGAATACCATCACGCAGATAAAATAGATTAACAGAACGAGGATTTACTTGCAGCTTATACTTACTTTCCAGCTTTGCATTTGTTTCTCCAACAATTTGTTCCGCACTGTTGTGCAACAAATCATCTTTGAAGACAGCCTTCATTTTTGCTTTCAACTCAACATGATCCGGTTGCAAGACCAACAATCCATATTCCTTAAACAATTCATTCAACAACAAGAATGTGCCCGTCGCCATATCATTACCCAACGCATAGGCTTTCCTCAGCAATGCAATCAACGCTTCGGATTGTGGTAAATGTTTCAATGCCGACTCTACTTCATCTATCAACTTCACAACACCTTTATCAACAGTCATTCTTCCTACAGCGCCCGTCTGATCTGTGTTCCAGACATAACTCTTTCCATGAATTTTAAACTTCGATAATTCATCAAGGTCATTGTCCTCACTTCCTATATAGAAGACTGGTATAAATTTTTTATCAGGGAAAGCTTTTGCAAACTGCTGACTCAATGCAATCACATGAGCAGTCTTATAAATGAAATACAAATAACCTGTAAAAATATTAGGCTGATGCGCAGTGCAAATGGTAAAAGCATTTTCATTTACTAATGCAGCAATATTTTCCAATTGTTCAGGTGATGCCTCAGCTGAAACATAGGCATCAGCAAACACACGCTGAATTAATTTCCTATCTGTTTGAAATGCTTGACGTGCTTCGATTGCTTGGCTAACTCCCTTTAGATCAGTCGAGCAGGTATAAAACGATTGAATGAAATCTTTTTTTTCCAAGTAATCAGCGATCAACTTGGAAAACATGTTGGTCTCTTGATAGTCGATATAGCTACACGAAGACTTCATGCTATAAATTTAATGAATTACTTCCCCTTCCAAATCATAATCATAGGCTTTGGTGATTTTCACTTGTACAAAATCACCCGGATTCAATTTCTTGGTAGAATGTACAATCACTTCATTATCTACTTCTACACTATCAAATTCTGTTCTACCAATATACCTGCCAGCCTCTTTCTTATCAATAATGACTCTTAAAGTTTTTCCAATGTATTCCTGGTTCTTTTCAAAACTGATCTCTTGCTGAAACTCGATAATCTCCTGGGCCCGCGCCTCTTTCTCTTCGACAGTCAACGTATCCTCCAATGCATATGCACTGGTATCTTCTTCATGTGAATAGGTAAATATCCCTACCCTTTCAAATTGCATTTCTGCCAAAAACGCTTTCAGCTCTTCAACATCTTCTCTAGTCTCACCAGGGAAACCTGCTATAAGTGTAGTACGCAAACAGATACCGGGAATTTTAGCCCTGATTTCAGCAATCAAATCCTTCATTTCCTGCTTGGTGATTTGACGCTTCATGGCCTTGAGCATGTTATCACTGGCATGCTGTAAAGGCATATCGAGGTAGTTACAAATCTTCGGCTCCTCTTTCATCACATCAATAATTTCCATAGGAAACTTTGAAGGATAGGCATAATGCAATCGAATCCATTCCAACCCTTCAATAGCCGCAAGTTTTTTCAGCAATTCAGGTAAGGTTCTTTTTTTATACAGATCCAATCCGTAGTAAGTCAGCTCTTGTGCAATGAGCATAATTTCTTTCACGCCGCCTTTAACCAATTTCTCTGCTTCAAGCACCAACTCTTCCATGGGCTTACTCTTGTGCCCACCACGCATCAAAGGAATTGCACAAAAGGAGCAGGTCCTGTTACAACCCTCACTGATTTTCATGTAGGCGTAATGAGATGGTGTACTCAATAAACGTTCACCGACCAACTCTGTTTTATAATCAGCATTTAACACAGCTAGTAAACCTGGTAGTTCCATGGTTCCAAAAAAGGCATCGACTTCAGGAATTTCATCTTCTAGGTTTTGTTTGTAGCGCTCGCTCAAACAACCTGTAACAAACACTTTATCCAGCTTCCCTTTCTTTTTTAAATCTACCTGATCTAAAATAGTATTGATGCTTTCTTCTTTTGCCTTATCGATGAAACCACAAGTATTAACGACAACAATATTATGATCGAGTTTTGCATTTTCATGCACCACATCAAAATCATTCGCCAGTAATTGTCCACTCAACACCTCACTATCCACCATGTTCTTACTGCACCCCAGGGTGATGATGTTGACTTTGTCTTTTTTTATTGTTTTTGATTTCATGTTGACTATTGACTGTTAACGGTTAACTGTTAACGGCTCTTAAACAACCCCTCCACAAATGCATGTTTATCAAACACAATCAGGTCTTCGGCTTTTTCGCCAACACCGATGAATTTGACAGGGATTTTAAATTGATTAGCGATAGCAAGAACAATTCCACCTTTTGCTGTACCATCAAGTTTAGTAATGGCAAGTGCAGTTACATCCGTTGCAGCAGAAAAATGCTTGGCTTGCTCAATCGCGTTTTGTCCAGTTGTTCCATCCAGCACCAGCAAAATTTCATGGGGTGCATCTGGAACCACTTTTTGAATCACACGCTTGATCTTACTCAACTCCTCCATCAAATGGGCTTTGTTGTGCAAGCGACCGGCGGTATCGATCAATAAGATATCAACGCCTTTGGCGACAGCACTGTTCACGGCATCGAAGGCAACAGAAGCAGGATCACTACCCATTTCTTTTTTCACAATAGGCACACCCGCTCTCTCACTCCAGATAGTGAGTTGATCAACCGCAGCAGCCCTGAATGTATCAGCAGCACCTAACATGACTGATTTACCTGCAGCTTTAAAATTAGTAGCAAGTTTTCCTATTGTTGTTGTTTTACCTACTCCGTTTACACCTACCACTAACACAACAAAAGGCTTTTTACCTTCAGGAAGGTCAAAACGCTTGATGGTATCTTTCTCATCATCTACAAGAATTGATCGAATCTCTTCTTGCAGAATACCATTCAACTCATCAGTTCCTAAATATTTGTCGCGTGCAACCCTTGCCTGAATTTTCTCGATGATAGCCAATGTAGTATCGACACCAACATCAGCAGAAATCATAGCTTCCTCAAGTTGATCGAGCACTTCATCATCAACCTGACTTTTACCAGCGATGGCCTTGGTGATTCTGGAGAAAAAACCTTCCCTGGTCTTTTCCAGACCTTTGTCGAGTTGCTCTTTTTCCTTCTTTCCAAATAGCTTGTCAAAAAATCCCATAGGTATTGCCATTAAAACAAAAGCTGTCCCGATACAAACAACGGAACAGCTCTGGTCATGTGACTAAAATCTTTTTTATTGAGCGAGGAAATCCTTCACCTTATCCTTGTGCACGATCTGCTCTTTGAAAGTATAAGCACCTGTCTTAGGACTTCTAACAGCCTTGATAACTTTTGTCCAGTTCTTAGCTTCTGCTGAAGCTTTCAAGTCTTTTACTTTCGCGTTCTTTGATGCTGCCTTTGCCATGATTATTTAATTTCTTTGTGAACTGTGTATTTCTTCATGATGGGGTTGTATTTCTTCAACTCCATACGTTCTGGGGTGTTCTTTTTGTTCTTGGTAGTGATATAGCGACTTGTACCGGCCATTCCGCTGGTCTTGTGCTCTGTGCACTCCAAAATCACCTGAACCCTGTTACCTTTCTTAGCCATTGCCTTTCGGTTTATTTCTTTAATTAAATACTAACGCCTGATGCCCTTAATTCCTTCACTACACTGTACAAACCATTCTTGTTGATGGTACGGATAGCCTCTGAAGAAAGCTTCAAAGTGATCCACCTGTCTTCTTCTGCAAGGAAGAAACGCTTTGTCTGAAGATTAGGCAGAAAACGACGCTTGGTTTTGATATTTGAATGCGAAACCTTGTTTCCTGTAATTGGGCGCTTTCCTGTAACCTGACATACTCGTGCCATAAACTCTATTTTTTAAGGAGGGCAAAGGTAAAAATTATTATTTATTCTTCCAAAAAGGATTTATAAAAGTTGTCTGTTGCCGGTTAACGGTTAACGGGTAACTGGCAACCGTTAAATATCGATCGCTTCCCCATAAGCCGCTGCAACTGCCTCCTTCACCCCTTCACTCATGGTTGGGTGTGGGTGGATGGCGTTCAAGATCTCATGGTGGGTAGTTTCGAGCTTGCGCGCAACAACTACTTCAGCAATCATTTCCGTTACTCCGGCACCAATCATGTGCGCTCCCAAGAACTCACCATATTTGGCATCGAATATCACTTTCACAAATCCATCGGTATTGCCCGCTGCACTTGCCTTTCCGCTGGCCATGAAGGGGAATTTACCCACCTTAATTTCATAACCGGCTTCCTTAGCTGCCTTCTCTGTATATCCTACAGAAGCAATTTCAGGAGAGCAATACGTACAACCTGGGACATTGTTATAATCGATAGCCTCTGGCTTGTGGTGGTATTTCTTTTCTAGGTAGCCGATGTTTTCAGCTGCATTGATACCTTCTTTAGCAGCAACGTGTGCCAAAGCCTGACCAGGAGAACAATCGCCAATTGCATAAATACCAGGGACTGAAGTCTGCTGGCCTTTATCAACTACAATTCTTCCTTTTTCAACCTTGATACCGTTTTCTTCCAAACCAATATTTTCAATGTTTGGTGCAATTCCCACCGCACTCAACACGATATCAGCCTCTAGTACTGATTCGCCTGCTGCATTCTTCACAGACGCTTTTACACCAGCACCAGCTGTATCTACTTTAGTCACTTCACTTGAAGTGAGGATAGTTATGCCTTTCTTCTTCAATTGCTTTTCCAATTCCTTGCTGATGTCAGCGTCTTCAACTGGAACAATTCTATCCATGAATTCAACGATGGTTACTTTGGTGCCCATTGAATTGTAGAAATCTGCGAATTCAACACCAATCGCACCACTTCCTACAACGATCATTGATTTTGGTTGCTGAGGCAATACCATGGCTTCGCGGTAGCCGATGATTTTCTTTCCGTCTTGTGGAAGATTAGGCAGTTGGCGACTTCTCGCGCCAGTCGCGATAATGATGTATTTACCTTCAACCATTTGCTTTTTACCATCAGCAGCAGTCACTTCAATCTTTCCCTTACCTGCAATTTTACCATATCCCATCACCACATCGATCTTGTTCTTCTTCATTAGGAACTGCACACCCTTGCTCATTTTTTCAGCAACACCACGACTTCTTTTCACCACTGCTCCAAAATCATGTTGCACGTTAGAAGCATTGATGCCATAGTCGGCACTGTGCTTCATGTAATCATACACCTGCGCACTTTTCAACAAGGCTTTTGTCGGGATACAACCCCAGTTAAGACAAACGCCACCGAGACTTTCTTTTTCAATTATCGCCACCTTGAAACCAAGTTGAGAAGCTCTGATTGCAGCTGGATAACCACCAGGACCACTACCGAGAACGAGAACGTCGTATGCCATGATATTTGAATTTATGAATGAGTCGCAAAATTAGTCCTAATGCAGCAAAATTCAAAGTTGCCTTCCCTAGGCATTTTAAACTAAAAGTGATAAATTTGAATTCTTGATAAAAAATATTACAAAGAATCTATCTTCATCCAGTGAAAACAACAATTACAAAAAAAGCTAAGGCAAATTCTAATGAAGTTGGAGGCGTTGCCATCAAAAACAAACAATTACGCAAAGCGGCTCTGAGATTACTTGATCAAAATGGAGCCGTCACCATAACAGAGTTTGCAAAAGAATTAAGCATCAGTGTACCTAAAGCTACTGAATTGGTGAATGCCATGGTAACTGAAGGTGTGCTTCGCGATGAAGGTAAACAAGATTCAACGGGTGGAAGAAGAGCCAATGCATTTGGGTTGATGTCGGATGCGGGATATTTTCTTGGAGTTGATATCAAATTGCATCATGTCAATTTTGGTTTGATGGATCTCAAAAAAGGCATCATCAACCTGACTGAAAAAGTGGAATACCATCTTTCCAACTCAGAAGCATCGTTGCAAGAATTAATCAACCTGATTAAAAATTATATTGATAAACACGACAGCTACAAAAAGAAATTGATTGGCATTGGATTGAATATCCCCGGAAGAATAAATCCTAAGACTGGCCACAATTACAACCATTTTAATTTCAAAGAAGAGCCTTTGTCGGAAATCATGTCGGAGCAATTAGGAATTACAACGGTGATTGAAAATGATTCAAAGGCGATGGTGCTGGGCGAATTTTCAAATGCTGATGCAGGCAACGAAAAAAATGCTATCCTAATTAATCTTGATTATGGTATTGGGATGGGCATTTTAATTGATGGAAAAATCTACCATGGTAAATCAGGATTCAGTGGTGAGCTTGGACACATTCCGGTATTCGACAATGAAATCATTTGTCACTGTGGTAAAAAAGGATGTCTGGAAACGGAAGCATCTGGTATTGCTTTGTTGAGAAAATTCAAACAAAAAATACAAGCAGGTTCTACTTCACTGGCTTACGACGGCAGCAAGTCAATTGAAGAGATAACACTCAACAACATCATTGAAGCTGCAAAAAACGAAGACACACTTTGTATTGAAATTCTGGAAGAGCTGGGCGAAAAATTAGGTAAAGCCATTGCCATCGTCATCAATATTTTCAATCCAGAAACTGTCATCCTCGGAGGAACACTTTCAGAAACTGGAGAGTATTTGCGCTTCTCTGCGAAAAGCACACTCAATAGGTTATCTCATAGTATCGTGAACAACGATACCAACCTGAAGGTTTCACAATTGGGTGAGAAAGCAGGTGTAATTGGTGCTTGCCTTAATGCCAGATCGAAGTACCTGTTCAACTAGTAGGCCATAGCAAACAAAACCCTTTGTTTGCTGGGCTTTCCAGAGAATACACAAACACCATCTTCTTGTTTGTTATCAAGAGGTATACAACGAATAGTTGCTTTGGTTTCTTCTTTGATTTTCTCTTCCGTCTCACCAGTGCCATCCCAATGTGCAGCAACAAAACCACCTTTGGTATTCAGCACTTGTTTGAACTCTTCCCATGAATTGACTTCAGTGATGTGTTCGTTACGATAAGCAAGTGCACGGTTGTATAAGTTTTGTTGAATATCGTCTAGGAGTTGAATGATGTAAGCTGAAACTCCTTCTGCAGGGACTGATGATTTTTCTTTGGTATCGCGCCGAGCAATTTCAACAACACCATTTTCGATATCCTTCGGACCAATGGCAATACGCACTGGAACACCTTTTAATTCATATTCTGCAAACTTCCATCCGGGTCTTGTATTGTCAGCATCATCATACTTCACAGAGATCCCTTGCTTCTTCAATTCACTCATGATACCATGCACTTTCTCATCCACCAAAGCCTTTTGCTCAGAACCTTTATAGATGGGAACAATCACCACTTGCAACGGTGCAATTTTTGGAGGCAAAACCAATCCTTGGTCATCACTGTGCGCCATCACCAATGCACCAATCAATCGTGTTGATACACCCCAAGAAGTTGCCCAAACATATTCTTGTTTGTTTTCTTTGGTGAGGTATTTTACTTCGAACGCCTTTGCAAAATTTTGTCCAAGGAAATGTGATGTACCCGCTTGCAAGGCCTTACCATCCTGCATCAAAGCTTCAATGCAATAGGTTTCCAAAGCGCCAGCAAATCTCTCATTAGGCGTCTTCACTCCTTTCATGACTGGCAACGCCATATAGTTCTCTACAAAATCGGCATATACATGCAACATTTTTTCTGCTTCTTCAATTGCTTCTTCAGCTGTTGCGTGTGCTGTATGACCCTCTTGCCATAGAAATTCAGCTGTGCGCAAAAACAACCTGGTACGCATTTCCCATCGCACCACGTTTGCCCATTGGTTAATCAACAACGGGAGATCTCGATAGGATTGAATCCAATCTTTATAGGCATTCCAGATGATGGCTTCACTGGTGGGACGAACAATTAATTCTTCTTCCAACCTGGCTTCAGGATCAACCATCAATTTTCCTTTCTGGTTGGGATCACCTTTCAAACGGTAGTGTGTTACTACCGCACATTCTTTGGCAAAACCTTCAGCGTGGCCTTCTTCTTTTTCCAAAAAAGATTTCGGGACGAACAACGGGAAATAGGCATTAACGTGACCTGTTTCTTTGAACATTTTATCCAATACATCCCGCATGTTTTCCCAGAGGGTATAGCCATAGGGTTTGATTACCATACAACCCCGTACTGCGGAATAGTCGGCCAGACCACCTTTCAGCACCAAATCATTGTACCACTGCGAATAATCTTTCTCCCTCGAAGTCAGTTCGTTACCCATATGATAGATTTAACATTTTTTATGATTTGTATTGCAACTTTTCATGTTTCCGGACGTCTAATAATAAAGCTGCGTAAGCGCAAAAGTAGTAACTTCGGCTTAATCTTTAAATCACGTTGTATGAAGAGGATCATTCTTGTATTTTCGCTGGCATCCATCATGATGGGTTGCAGCACTGCTTACAGGAGCGGACAGACACCTGACGATGTGTATTTTTCACCTGTGCGTGAGGAATCAGGCTACGTAAATGTAGATGACGAAAGAAGCTATCGTGAATCAAATATTCCTTTGAATGATCGTTATTTAAGGATGAAGGCGATGGGTGGATCAAGATGGAGAGCATTCGACGATGATTTTGGCTACTGGAACAATCCTTATTGGAACAATACAGCTTACCTAGATTTTTATCCTTCTTTCAGAGGTGGTATGGGTATGGGATTAGGATTTTCTCCTTTTATGAATCCATTTTTCGGTCCAGGTTTTGGGACTGGACTTAATTACAATCCTTTCTCCCCTTATTATTTCGGAAGGCCAGTCGTGGTATTCAACAATGTCAAGTTCACCAACCCAAGAGCTAATGGCCCAAGGATGGTCAATTTGAATAACTATACACCTCCTAAAAATTACGGTTCAAAATACGGCAACAACAGTTCTCGTTTTGGAAGCTACTACATTAATAATGGCGGTAACAGTACACCTAGGGGCGGATACAACCCACGCGGAAATGGTGGAAGCAGCAGTCCATCCAGAACCTTCAGCAACAATTCAGGCTCTGGATTCAGCAACAGCTCCAACAGTTCATCTTCTGGAAGCAGCAGCAGTGGTTCTGCTCCGGTAAGGTCATTTGGTCGCGGTGGTAATTAAACTTTCAAATCCTACTTTTTCATGAGGAAAATATTTTTCATTGTCCTCACCTTTTTATCAAGTGCGGCAATGGCGCAAGAACCTGCGGACGCATTGCGGTATTCAATGATGGGTCATGGTGGTAGTGCAAGAACAAGAGCAATTGGTGGAGCAGTAGTTTCATTAGGCGGTGATATCACTGCAGCTGCTGTTAACCCTGCCGGTCTCGCCTTCTTCAAAACAAGTGAATTTGTCTTCACTCCTACTTTAGGATTAAACAGTACCAAAATCAATTATTTGTCGAATGAGAGTCGTGATAAAAAAACGGCTTTCGACATCAGCAATTTCGGGTTCATCTTACCCAAAGAAGGTTCAGTGAATGGCAACTGGAGAAACTTCACCGTGGGTTTGGGCATGAACAGAAGAGCCAATTTCAACAACCAAACTTTATTGCAGGGAACTAATAATGAAAGTTCTTATTCAGAAAAATACCTGGAAGAACTCATAAATAGAAATGTTACAAATCCTAATGATGCAGCGAATAATTTTCCATACGGTGCGAGTCTTGCGTTAAATACTTATCTGATTGATACCATATCAGGACCAAACGGAACTATCGCTGGATACAGGAGTTTAGCTACACCACAAACGGGTGTTTTACAACAACAGAACATCGTAACAAGAGGCGGCATTAACGATTATTTTATTGCAGCCAGTGGTAATTTCATGGACAGACTTTTTGTTGGTGGAGGAATTACTTTTAGCCAACTTAAATACGACAGAACCAGCACCTATAGGGAGACAGATGCGACCAAAGCAGCCAACAACTTCAATTATTTTGAAACGCGAGAAACCCTACTCACAGAGGGTATTGGAGTAGGCATCAATCTTGGTATTATTGTAAGACCTATAGATCAAATCAGAATTGGTGCTTCCTTTCATTCTCCAGTCTTTTACAACATGGAAGACTTCTATACTACCACTATCACTACAGATGTAGAGGGCTATCAGGGTCAAGGTGTTCTCACACAAAGTTCAAGAGATTTTAATAACGGTGAAGCTGGAGAATTTCAATATGATTTCACCAATCCAATGCGTCTGATGTTTGGCATCTCTTATATTTTTCAGGAAGTAGAAGATGTAAAAAAACAAAGAGGATTCATCAGTGCGGATGTTGAATTCTTAAACTATGGTAAGTCAAAATTCAATACAGGAAGCCTGACCAATGGCATCAATTATTTACAGGAAGTAAACAATGCAATAAAAGACCAATACAGGTCTGCTGTAAATTTCAGAGTAGGTGGTGAATTGAAATTCAATACAGTGATGGTTCGCGCAGGCTACAACTATATGGGCAATGCTTATCAGTCAACTATCCTGAAAGGCACACAATCCAACATCAGTGGTGGCTTGGGATATAGGAACAGAGGATATTTTATCGACCTTACTTATGTGCACCGCATGGTGAAGGATGCAACATTCCCATACCGCCTCGACAATGGATTTTTTGCACCAGGTTTTGTCAAAGGAACCAATGGCAATGTTGTGATGACTGTCGGCATGAAATTCTAAGTATACCACATTCACACTTAAGGGGTTAATCACTTTGCCTCGTTGGCTTTTTTTATTAACTTGCCTGCATGGCCGTTCTAAAATTTCGCGTCTTCTTTGAAGAAGACGATACCATTTACAGGGACATTGTAATCAAACACAACCAATCATTTTTTGAGCTGCATACGGCTATTCTTGCGGCTTATGAATTTGACAGTATTCATCAGGCGACTTTCTACAGGAGCAACGATAACTGGCAAAGAGGTCGCGCTATCAGTCTTGAAAAATATGATGATGTTGATTATCCAGTCGACCCATTGGATATGTTTGAAACCAACATCGGTACTGAAATCAGAGATACAGAACAGAAGTTTATTTATGTATATGATTTCAAGAAAAACTGGACTTTTCAACTACAATTGATTTCTGTTTCAAAAGAGGAAAACAGCAAAATCATCTACCCTACTACTACAAGAAAAGAAGGAATTGGTCCAAGTCAGTATGGCATTAAAAGCATTTTAGGCGACCGCTTTACTGATATTGAAGAGAAATACGACCTCAGCTCCTTGGGTGATGGTTTTTCTGATGAAGGTGAAGAAGGCACAGGTGACGCTGATGAGTTTGGCGAAGAAAATGCATCGGAAGACGATAATGCATTCTAAAAATTTCAATAAAAAAGTTATTGTTGTAGCAGGACCAACAGCAGTCGGCAAAACTGCAGCAGCGATTGCTTTAGCACAACAATACAACACCGAAATCATTTCAGCAGATTCCAGACAATGCTTCAAGGAACTTAATATCGGCGTAGCTCGTCCCACTGACCAAGAATTAGCAACAGTCAAACACTACTTCATCGCCAATCATTCCATTCATGAATCCATCACGGCTGGAAGTTTTGCGCGCGAAGCAAAGGGTTATTTAAAAAGTATTTTTGAAACACAAGACGTTGCCATTGTCTGCGGTGGCACAGGCCTCTATATTAAAGCTCTAATTGAAGGTTTAGATGAAATCCCTCCTGTACCCTCAACTATTAGAGAAGAAGTCATTGAACTGTTTGAAGAAAAAGGGATTGATGCTTTAAGGGCAAAACTTTTGTCGGTTGATCCTGCATTTGAGGAACACGGAGATATCAACAATCCCAACCGCATGATGCGTGCGTTGGAAGTCGTCTTGCATACCGGCAAACCAATTCACGAATACCACATCAGTGCAGAAAACAGAGGAATTGATAGTTTATACACTGTAGAATACAAGATCATTGATTTACCGAGAGAAGAACTCTATCAGCGTATCAACCATCGTGTAGACCAGATGATGAAAGAAGGATTAGAAGAGGAGGCAAAAGCTGTTTATCCTTTTAAATCACTGACCGCCTTGCATACTGTCGGCTATAAAGAACTCTTTGATTATTTTGATGGACTATGTACCAAAGAGGAAGCCATTGATAAAATCAAACAACACACCAGGAACTATGCCAAACGGCAAATCACCTGGTTCAAGCGTTATGCGCAGTAAATCCTAATTTCTTTCCTTCTTCCAGCATCATGGCGAAGGCAGCTTCGTAGCTATTTTCAATTACACCATCTAACATGGCTTCACGTATGGCTGTTTTGATGATCCCTACTTCCCTGCAAGGCTGCAAGTGGAAAGTCGACATGATCAATTCTCCAGTAATTGGTGGCTGCCAGTTTCTGATTTTATCTTTCTCTTCGACTTCTTTCAAGCGCTGACGCACCATTTCAAAATTTGCTCTGTAGCGCTTGACTTTATTTTCATTCTTGGAAGTGATGTCTGCGTCGCACAACATCATCAAATCATCAATATCATCACCAGCATCAAACAACAATCTTCGGATAGCAGAATCGGTAATATTTTCTTTGGTCAGACTGATGGGTCTTAAATGCAATTCGACCAGCTTTCTTACATAGCGCATGTTTTCATGCATGGGTAATTTCAACTTGGTAAAAATCTTTGGCACCATCCTTCCGCCCACCACTTCATGTCCGTGAAACGTCCACCCCACCCCTTTTTCAAATCTTTTAGTAGCAGGCTTTGCGATATCATGCAACAAAGCAGCCCACCTTAACCATAGGTTATCGGTATGCTCACAAATATTATCCAAGACCTGGAGGGTGTGGTAGAAATTATCTTTATGTCCGCGCCCATCAATATACTCTGCTCCCGCCAAATCAACCAATGAAGGAAATATTTCTTTCAGCAAACCTGTCTTGAACAAAAGATCCAAGCCGATGGATGGCTTTGGCGACAGCATGATTTTATTTAACTCATCTGTGATGCGTTCCTGACTGATGATGCTTATTCTGTGAGCTGTATCTGCAATACCCAACAAAGTGTTTGGTTCCACGACAAAACCTAGTTGTGTTGCAAACCTGATGGCCCTTAACATGCGCAAAGGATCATCACTAAACGTTTTATCTGGCGATAGCGGTGTTCTAATTATTTTATCAGCAAGATCTTGGATGCCATTAAATGGATCAACCAGTTTTATCTCATTAGACAAGGCTTCCTGTAAATCGATGGCCAATGCATTGATGGTAAAGTCCCTTCTTTCCTGGTCATCTTTGATCGTACCTGGCTCCACCGTAGGATTTCTTGAATGTTGCTGATAACTTTCTTTTCGGGCACCTACAAACTCAACATCATAGCCCTGTATGTTGATATGTGCAGTTCCAAAATTTTTGAACCAGGAAACTTTAGGTTGAGGCTGAAAAAGTTCACTCACTTTATTGGCCAGTTCAATGGCATCTCCCAGACAAACTACATCAATATCCTTACAAGGTCTACCCAGTAATTTATCACGCACAAAGCCCCCCACTACAAAAGCAGGCAATTGAAGTTGACTCGCAGCTTCAGCTACTTTACCAATGATCACAGTCTCTAGATGTTCCAGCTTCACTTGCATTGGTCAAAGTTAATAAAACAAATCAGGGTATACTTATACTGATACGTTGAAATCGCGCAAAGCATCATTGAGACTGGTCTTCAGATCAGTGCTGGCTTTACGTTGACCAATGATCAAGGCACAACCTACTTCATATTTTCCAGCTGGAAATTCTTTGGTATATGAGCCAGGTATGACAACTGATCTTGCTGGTACTCGTCCCTTGTATTCAATCGGTTCAGGTCCGCTTACATCAATAATTTTTGTCGATTTTGTCAATACTACATTAGCACCCAATACTGCCTCTTTCTCCACTACAACACCTTCAACTACAATACATCTACTACCAATGAAACAACCATCTTCTATAATCACAGGAGTTGCTTGCAAAGGCTCTAAAACACCACCGATACCAACACCGCCACTCAGGTGAACTCCTTTTCCAATTTGAGCACAACTGCCAACAGTCGCCCAAGTATCTACCATGGTCCCTTCATCTACATAAGCACCTATATTTACATAAGAAGGCATCAACACGACATTCTTTGCCAGATAAGCACCATAACGAGCTACTGCGTGAGGAACAGCGCGAACACCTAACGACTTGTAATCTTTTTTCAACAACATTTTGTCGTAGAATTCAAATGGCGCCAATTCCCAGGTCTGCATTTGTTGTATACCGAAATACATCAATATAGCTTGCTTCACCCACTCGTTTACTATCCAGTCTTCATTAACTTTTTCAGCTACACGCAAACGACCTTTATCAACCTCTTCAATTACTTCACGAACAGCATCTGAATAAACAACATCTTTCAATAACTCACGGTCGCTCCAGGCGGCTAATATTTTATCTTTTAATTCCATTGGTTTAAAATTTCCGCGAAGGTAAGAAAGTTATGGGTTATGGGTTATGGGTTAGGGGTTAGGGGTTAGGGGTTAGGGGTTAGGGGTTAGGGTTGTGGGTTAAATAATTTAAAATTAATGGATAACACATAACCCACAACTCATAACTTCTAACTGATTTCACTAAATTGAACCCACAAATAACTCACTTTGACATCCCCCATCAACACCGCCGTCATTAGCTATGGCATTTCTGCAAAGACTTTTCATTTGCCTTTCATCACAACAAACAAAGGCTATGAACTGACAACGATCATGGAGCGCAGTGGAGATACTGCATTGGAAAAATATCCCTCAAGAAAAATTGCTAAAACATTAGATGAGGTACTTAGCGATCCAGCAGTTGAATTAATCGTTATTGCGAGTCCTAATACTACCCATTTCCCCTATGCTAAAGCGGCATTGCTTGCAGGAAAACATGTGGTGGTAGAAAAACCTTTCACCAATACGCTAGAGGAAGCAGAAGGATTAGTAGCACTTGCAAAATCGACTGGAAAAATTTGTTCTGTTTTTCACAACAGAAGATACGTAGCTGATTTTCTCACCATGAAAAAAATTCTTGATGATGGATTGCTTGGTGAACCGAGAGAATTTTTTGCCCACTATGATAGATATCGTCCAGATCCAAGAACCTATGGTTTATGGCGTGAAGAAACCCTACCTGGAAGTGGTGTATTTTATGATCTTGGTCCGCATTTAATTGACCAAGCCCTTGTTTTATTTGGAAAGCCCAAAGCCATTTCAGCAGACATCAGAAAAATGAAAAGCTATTCCAAGGTGGATGATTATTTTGATGTGAAACTAGAATACAACAACCTGATTGTAACCTTACATTCTAGTATGCTCGTAAGAGAAATGGGACCCCGATACATGATTCATGGCACGAAAGGATCGTTCATAAAAAATGGTGAAGACCCACAAGAAGACATGCTCAAAGCTGGTGTTATACCAACTGGTCCAGATTGGGGCAAAGAAGCACCTGAAAACTTTGGACTACTTCACACTGAAATAGATGGTACAGTTGTCAGAAAAATATACCCTTCACTCCAAGGCAGTTTCGGCTACTACTACAACAACCTTTACCAAACCATCAGACACCAAGCTCCATTACAAGAGAAGGCAGAGGATGGGTATGAAGTCATTAAGTTGATTCAACTGGCTTTCCGCAGCAGCGAAGAAAAGAGAACTATATATATTGATTGATAATATTCTCTAACCATTCCTGACGACCACTGGTCATCTTTGGTTCACCGTGTTTGAAAGCATAAGCGCGAAGATCTTCTAAACTCAACTTGCCCTCTTCAAACAATTTACCTTCTCCACTATCAAAGGATGCATATCTATTGGTTCTGAATGAACGATAAGGAGAATGTTGTATAATATTATCAGCAACAACTAACGCTCTTGCAAATGCATCCATGCCACCAATATGTGCATAGAACAGATCCTCAACATCTGTAGAATTTCTTCTGGTCTTGGCATCGAAGTTTACACCACCACCAGCAAATCCGTTGGATTCTAAAATGATCAACATGGATTCAACCAATTCATTCAAGGCCATTGGAAACTGGTCGGTATCCCATCCATTTTGCGCATCTCCTCTGTTGGCATCAATACTTCCGAGCATTCCTGCGTCAGCAGCTGTTTGCAACTCATGTTGGAAAGTGTGCCCGGCTAAAGTAGCATGGTTCACTTCAATATTCAATTTGAAATCCTTATCCAACCCATGATGGCGCAAGAACCCAATTACAGTCGCCGCATCATAATCATACTGATGCTTTGTTGGTTCACATGGTTTGGGCTCAATAAAGAAAGTTCCTTTGAAACCCTGTTTTCTTGCATAATCTTTTGCAGTATGCAGGAAACGCGCCAAGTGTTCTTGTTCACGTTTCATATCCGTATTGAGCAAAGTCATGTAGCCTTCTCTTCCACCCCAGAACACATAATTTTCTCCGCCCAATTTTATGGTAGCATCCAATGCATTTTTTACCTGAGTAGCAGCGTGTGTTAATACATGAAAATCAGGATTGGTACTTGCCCCATTCATGTAACGCGGATTGGAAAACACGTTGGCAGTCCCCCATAACAATTTAACACCACTCGCCTTTTGTTTCATTCCAGCATAATCAACTATTGCAGACAGATTACTTTCATATTCGGATAATGAGTTGCCCTCATCAACCAAATCAACATCATGAAAACAATAATAAGGTATACCTAATTTAGTAATGAATTCAAATGCTGCATCCATTTTGTCTTTTGCGCGCTCAACAGCATCAGTGGCTGTGTCCCATGCGAACTGTTTGGTACCTGGACCAAAAGGATCTGCTCCTGTATTGCAGAAACTATGCCAATAAGCGACAGCAAACTTGAAATGTTCCTTCATGGTTTTTCCAGCCACCAATTGATCTTCGTTGTACCATTTGTAAGCTAGCGGGTTATCCGACTTTACCCCTTCAAATTTGATTTTACCAATACCAGGAAAAAATTCTTTGTTGCCGAGAGTGATGGACATAGTTATGAGTTTTGTATTAACAGTTAACCGTTAACTGTTAACGGTTGATGTTTTATATCAATGTAAATATAAATATTGTAAAGCATAGAATTAACAGTCAAGTTTATCTTTCCATATTTCATAAGCCAAGCGATATTGCTCTTGTAAAACTGTTGTTGGCTCAATTCTTTCCAATACTTTCAATCCTTTAAAGGACTCATCGGTTGAACTGTAATAACCCGCTCCAACACCAGCTGCTCTTGCTGCACCTTGTGCCCCATCGGTGTTGAATAATTCAATGCTAGCGCCAGTTGTATTCGCAAATGCTTCTGCAAAAAGCGGACTCAAAAACATATTGGCTTTTCCTGCACGCACTGTATTGATTTTTAGTCCCATTGCTACCATAATCTCTATCCCATAACAAAGAGAGAAGACAATCCCCTCCTGTGCAGCTCTTGCCAAATGCGCACGACCATGTCGGTTGAAATCCAAGTTCCTCATCATTGCACCCGGTGCTTTGTTTTCTAATACACGTTCTGCACCATTTCCAAAAGGATAACACAGTAATCCATCCGCACCTATTGGTGTTGATGCTGCAAGAGCATTCATTTCCGGATAAGATAATCCTTGAAAAACATTTTTTTGCATCCAGCTGTTCAAGATGCCTGTCCCGTTGATACACAACAACACCCCATATCTTTTTTGATCAGGCTGATGATTGACATGTACAAATGTATTCACACGTGATGGTGGATCGTATGCTGGTTGATCTATCACACCATATACAACACCTGAAGTACCAGCAGTCGCTGCGATCTCACCAGGCTTCAATACATTCAGCGAATAGGCATTATTCGGTTGATCACCTGCTCTGTAGGCGATAGGAATTCCTGCTTGCAATCCTAATTCAGTTGCAACAACACCAGTTAATTTTCCTTGATCACCAAATTGAGGAACAGTATTGCATACGAGTGATGCATCGATTCCATAATGATGCAGTAAGTCAGTCGCCAAATTTTCATTTTTCGCATCCCACAGAACCCCTTCCGACAATCCTGAAACAGTAGTGTTCATTTCACCAGTGAGACGGTAAGCAATATAATCACCTGGTAACATGATTTTGTGAATCTTGCTGTAGATTTCAGGCTGATTTTCTTTTACCCATTTTAACTTGGAGGCTGTCAGGTTACCGGGGGAATTCAGGTAATGCGACAAACAAAATTCTTCACCCAGTGAAGCAAAAGCCTTATTGCCTTGTGCTACAGCACGACTATCACACCAAATGATAGAATTCATCACGGGTTCTCCATGCTTATCAACTGCAACCAGTCCGTGCATCTGATAAGAAATGCCAATCGCAACAACAGCTTCTTTACTAAATCCAACTTGTTGTTTTAATTCAGCAAATGCATGTTTAAACTCATCCCACCACACATGAGGATCTTGCTCTGCAAAGCCTGCCTGTGGAGCATGAATCACCATTTCTGTTTTAGGAGAAAATGCACTCCCAATACATTCACCAGTATCAACATCCACCACTGCGCATTTTACAGAAGAAGAACCAATATCAATTCCAAGAAGCAATTTCATCGTTGAATATTTAACGTGCTGTTATCAATTCACATGCACCATCACTTGTATTTGCAATATAAGATAATGGCACGACTCCATAGGATTGCAGATAAGCCTCTTTCACATGAGCAACAACACCTTCTACAACTTCTGATTTGACCAGATTGATTGTACAACCTCCAAATCCACCTCCCATCATTCTTGAACCGATGACCCCTTTCAGATCAATGGTTTCATTCACCAAAAAATCAAGCGCTTCACAGCTGACTTCATAATCATGTTGCAGCCCATTGTGGGAAGCATACATCAAGGCACCAGCCTGTCTCCAGTTTTTTTCAGCCATGGCAGCTACAAAATCCATCACCCTTTGATTTTCTTCAACAACATGCTTGGCGCGTTTAAACAGGAGTGGATCTATTTGATGTTTATGTTTATATAAAACAAGGGGACTAATCTCCCTTAGTGAATGGGCTGTTACACCCAACTCATTTAGTTTTTCAACTGCAGCTTCACAGGAAGCTCTTCTGTTATTGTATTCAGAAGAAGCAAGGTCATGTTTTATCTGTGTATCAAAAAGCAGAATTTTATATTCCGCCATATGCAAGGGTATTTGCTGATGATCTAAAGATCGACAGTCCAGTAACATGGCATGATCTTTTTGTGCATGAATACTGGCAAACATGTCCATGATGCCACATTGGAGTCCAACGTATTTATTTTCTGCTTCTTTGGCAATCAATGTCAGTTCCATGGATGAAAAACCTCCATTGAAGAGTTCATTAAAAGCGAGAGCAAAAACTGACTCTAAGGCAGCTGATGAAGAGAGTCCCGCTCCTACTGGCACAGCTGAACTGATGACAGCTTTGAATGGTACAACCTTCCCCCCTTTTCCTTCAAATGATTTAATTACACCAATGATGTATTTCATCCAGTGCGGCATTTCCTGAACCTCATAAGGACTTTCAAAACTGAATTTCTCATTCAAGTCAGCAGCAATAACCTCATAAAGACCATCTTTTGAAGGATCTATAGCAAGATAACAAGCCAGATCAATGGCTGCAGGTAAAACAAACCCTTCGTTGTAATCAGTATGTTCGCCAATTAGGTTAATACGACCAGGGGCCTGAAAAAAACGCGGAGAACTACCAAACTCAGTTTCAAATACCCTCTTTAAAAAAGCAGATTTATCCATATTTAGCTTTTATTAAATGTAAGAAAAAGCCCGTCGTAATGTGGTTGTGCATAAGTTTATCCAGGAAAATGAACCATCCATCTTCGATCTTGTTACGAATTTGGGAAAAATGAGGGTCAAAATGCCCCCAAATGATCCACATGCTTTCTACTACGCTTTAAAATGATGAAATTTGCGCTTCAAAACGAAAGAGGATTATGCAAGAGGAAAATGATGACATATTAGAACAGGTAACCTCATCGGAATACAAATACGGTTTTGTTACCAACATTGAGGCCGACGAGGCACCAAAAGGTCTGTCTGAGGACATTATCAGGTTCATTTCTGCCAAGAAAAACGAGCCGGAATGGATGCTGGAATACCGTCTGAAAGCATATAGGCATTGGTTAACCATGGAGGAACCAACCTGGCCTAATGTAACCTATCCTAAAATTGATTTTCAGGATGTTATTTATTACTCAGCTCCTAAACAAAAAGTAGCTCCAAAAAGCCTGGATGAAATAGATCCAGAATTGAGAGAGACTTTTGAAAAGCTGGGTATCTCTTTGAATGAGCAGAAGCGCCTTACCGGTGTGGCGGTCGATGCTGTTATGGATAGTATTTCTGTAGCAACTACCTTCAAAGAAGAACTTTCTAAAGTAGGCGTGATTTTCTGCTCGATGAGCGAAGCAGTTCAAGAACATCCAGAATTAATTAAAAAATATTTAGGTTCTGTCGTACCGGCAACCGATAACTATTTCACTGCACTGAACTCTGCTGTATTCAGCGATGGTTCATTCTGCTATATTCCAAAAGGTGTTAGATGCCCAATGGAATTGTCGACTTATTTCCGGATCAATGCTGCCAATACTGGTCAGTTTGAGAGAACATTAATTGTAGCAGAAGAAGGAAGTTACGTGAGCTACCTGGAAGGATGCACTGCACCGATGCGTGATGAAAATCAATTGCATGCAGCAGTAGTTGAATTGGTCGCTATGGAAAAAGCAGAGATCAAATATTCAACCGTCCAGAATTGGTACCCTGGTGATAAAGAAGGAAAAGGTGGTATCTACAATTTCGTAACAAAGAGAGGAATCTGCGCGGGTGATCATGCAAAGATTTCTTGGACACAAGTGGAGACAGGTTCTAGTGTTACCTGGAAATACCCAAGCGTTATTTTGAAAGGCGATTACAGCATTGGAGAATTTTACTCAGTTGCAGTAACCAATAATTTCCAGCAAGCTGATACCGGAACCAAGATGGTGCATCTTGGCAAAAACACCAGAAGCCGTATTGTATCAAAAGGTATTTCAGCAGGAAAAAGCCAGAACTCTTACAGAGGTTTGGTAAGTGTTGCAAAAAATGCAAGCAATGCAAGGAACTTCTCACAATGTGATTCTATGTTGTTGGGCGACAAATGCGGAGCGCATACTTTCCCTTACATTGAAGTAAAAAACAATACGGCTATTGTTGAGCACGAAGCAACAACATCAAAAATTGGAGAAGACCAGATCTTCTATTGCAACCAAAGAGGTATTGATACAGAGACAGCTGTCGCGCTGATCATCAATGGATTTGCAAAGGAGGTGATGAACCAATTACCGATGGAATTTGCAGTGGAAGCACAAAAGTTACTCGCCATCAGTTTAGAAGGAAGCGTAGGATAATTATACTAACAAAGACAAACTTTATATATGTTAAAGATTGAAAATCTACAGGCAAGAATTGAAGAAAAAGAAATTTTAAAAGGAATCAATCTCGATATCAAACCAGGTGAGATTCATGCGATCATGGGACCAAATGGTTCTGGCAAAAGTACCTTGGCATCTGTGCTTGCTGGTCGCGAAGATTATGAAGTAACAGGTGGCTCTGTTGATTTCATGGGAAAAGATTTGCTGGATATGGCTCCTGAAGACCGTGCGAAAGAAGGTTTGTTCTTAGCCTTTCAATACCCTGTTGAAATTCCAGGTGTGAGCACTACCAATTTTATCAAGACAGCGGTTAATGAAAAAAGAAAATACCAGGGATTGGAGCCGCTTGATGCAGCACAGTTCCTCAAGACCATGAAAGAGAAAATGAAATTGGTAGAAATCAACCAATCTTTATTATCACGTTCATTGAACGAGGGTTTTTCTGGTGGAGAGAAAAAGAGAAATGAAATTTTCCAAATGGCCATGTTGGAACCCAAATTGGCCATCTTGGATGAAACAGATTCTGGTCTCGATATCGATGCATTGAGAATTGTCGCTAATGGTGTAAACCAATTGCGCTCTAAAGACAATGCGTTTCTTGTGGTGACACACTACCAGCGTTTGTTGGACTATATCGTTCCTGATTTTGTACATGTGTTGTACAACGGAAGAATCGTTCGTTCAGGTACCAAAGAATTGGCATTGGAACTTGAAGAAAAAGGATATGATTTCATCAAGGCTGAAGTAGAAGCCGCTAACGCGTAAAAGAAAAAGTGAAACTGAAAAGCATGGACGCAACAACAATTTTACAAAACGCATTTGATCAACAGCAAACTAGTACTTCTGCATTAAGTTCATTTCATGCAGAAAACTGGAAGAATTTTTCAGCGTGGGGCTTACCTGCCATCAAGCATGAAGAGTGGAAGTATACAAGAATAAGAAATGTATTCAACGATAAAATGATGGTAAGCAATGCCGGAACAATATCCGGTGTTCAGCATTATTTTTTACCGGGACAACTAGCCAAAAACGCTATTGTCTTTGTGAATGGGGTTTATAATGCCTCGTTGAGCAACATTACAGAAAATGAAGGAACGCTTGTCGTTAAATCTTTATCGACTGCGGCGGCTGATGAAGATGCTGAATTTGTAAAAACCAATCTCGGTCATAGTCAGCGTTATCACCAAGATGGCATTAATGCATTAAATGCAGCATTTGCAGCTGGTGGTGTATACATCAAAGTAAAAAAAGGAAAACAAGTAACTCATCCAATTGCTATCTACCACATTACAGATGCATCTACTGGCTTCATGTTTAGTCAGCCACGTATCTTGGTCAATGTTGAGCAAGCTGCTGAGGTTACTATTTTAGAAACCTATACCAAGATAGGCAATGACGACAGCTTAACCAATGAGGTGATTGAGATTTGTGCCGCACAAGATGCGATTGTGAATTACATTAAGATTCAAGATGAAGGAAAAGGCACACATCATGCTGGTACAACACATATCAGACAATTAGCAAAATGTGTAACGCATGCAGTCACACTAACCCTCAGTGGCAATATCGTTCGCAACAACCTGAACATGGTGATGGAAGCGGCAAACAGCGAGAGCCATATGTATGGTTTGTACTTATTGAATGGAGAAACATTGGCAGATAATCATACCATTGTTGACAACCAGCAACCTAATTGCTTGAGCAATGAGTTGTACAAGGGTATCATGGATGAGAAGTCGACTGGCGTATTCAATGGAAAGATTTTTGTAAGACAAGATGCGCAAAAGACGAATGCTTATCAATCCAATAAAAATATTTTGATTGGTGATTCAGCATCGGCCAATACCAAACCACAATTGGAAATTTTTGCAGATGATGTAAAATGTTCACATGGTTGTACTGTCGGTAAACTCGATCAAGATGCCATGTTCTATTTGAAAGCAAGAGGAATATCAGAAGAGAATGCAAGAGCTTTGTTGCTGCATGCGTTTGCTGTCGATATCCTTGACCAAATCAAGGACGAAGAAATCAGATCTTACGCAGATCAACTGATTTCCACACGTTTATCTTATCATTTCTAATTATGTCGGCACCCACTTCATATGATGTAGCTGCAATCAGGAACCTCTTCCCTATCCTCAACAGGAAAGTCAAGGGAAAAAACCTGGTCTATTTCGACAATGCCGCTACAACACAGAAGCCCATTCAAGTGATTGACGCTTTGGTGCATTATTATACGCACTACAATGCCAATATTCACAGAGGACTGCATACACTGGCAGATGAAGCCACAGCGGCTTATGAAGCTGCAAGAGTCGCGGTACAACATTTTATTAGCGCCAGACAACATGAAGAAATCATCTTCACCAAAGGAACAACAGAGGGTATCAACTTAGTAGCTAAATCATGGGGGGCAGCTTTTTTGAATGAAGGTGATGAAATCATTATCTCATCGCTAGAGCACCATGCCAATATTGTTCCCTGGCAGATGATTGCTGAAGAAAAAGGCGCTGTATTAAAAGTCATACCAATGGACCAGAACGGTATATTGGATATGATTGCTTACAAGAACTTGTTGAGCAATAAAACCAAATTCGTTTCTATTGTTCATGTTTCCAATGCATTGGGTATAATCAATCCTGTTGAAGAAATCATAGAGCTAGCACATCAACACAATGCTTTGGTATTGATCGATGGTGCACAGTCGAGTGTACACCTGGACATTGATGTACAAAAAATGGATTGTGATTTTTATGTTTTTTCTGGACATAAAATATACGGACCAACAGGTGTTGGTGTGCTTTATGGCAAAAGAGCATTGTTGGAAAAGATGCCTCCTTTTTTAGGTGGTGGAGAGATGATCAAGGAAGTCACTTTTGAAAAAACGACCTACAACGAACTCCCCTTTAAATTTGAGGCAGGCACCCCCAATATTGCTGATGTAATTGTGATGAAACCAGCTATAGAGTTCATCAATACATTTGGCAAAGCAAATATCAGGGCACATGAGGAGCATTTATTGAAATATGCCACTGAAAAATTAAGAGCTATTGAGGGACTAAGGATTATAGGTGATGTAGAAAACAAAGTAAGTGTAATTTCATTCATCATTGATGGTGTACATCCTCAAGATTTGGCAATTCTATTAGACAACCAAGGCATAGCAGTTAGAACAGGCCATCATTGTGCACAACCACTCATGCAATGTTTGGGAATTGTTGGCACTACGCGGGTATCTTTCGCTGCATATAACACCATAGAAGAAGTAGATGTGTTGATCCAGGCTTTACAAAAATCTTTAAACATGCTGAGGTAGTATGGATGCTGCAAAAAATATAAATGATATTGAGCAAGAGTTGATTGATGATTTTGCCATGTTTGAAACCTGGGAAGAGAAGTATGAATATTTGATTGACCTGGGAAAGAAGTTGTCGCCACTGGATGAAGTCTACAAAAAAGAAGAATACAAGATCAAAGGTTGTCAGTCGAGTGTATGGATTCATTCCTACGAAAAAGACGGATTGGTCTATTTCGAAGGCGATAGTGATGCTGTGATTGTAAAAGGTTTGGTGAGCATGATGATTATGGTCTTAAGTGGACAAACACCAGCGACTATTGTCAATGCAGATTTAGCATTTATCAATACAATTGGACTAAGTTCACATTTGGCGCAAAC
>VFQT010001002.1_pt1 | contig 37100 bp, 39 predicted proteins | sample 3512381 | NCBI WGS metagenome assembly VFQT01 (sample SAMN10412376, study PRJNA504923) | tailings metagenome | isolation source: Relicate 2 Philex TSF3 active mining site | place: Philippines: Tuba, Benguet | collected 2017-08-29 | reverse complement strand
TGCCTTGGTAGGCCGTTACCCCACCAACTAGCTGATAGGCCGCGAGACCCTCCCGGACCGAAGTTCTTTCGTCGCAGAGTGATGCCACTCCGCGACGGCATCCGGTATTAGCAGTCGTTTCCAACTGTTATCCCAGAGTCCGGGGCAGGTTTCTCACGTGTTCCTCACCCGTTCGCCACTAGGTCTTCCGGTGCAAGCACCATGGACCTCGTTCGACTTGCATGTGTTAAGCACGCCGCCAGCGTTCGTCCTGAGCCAGGATCAAACTCTCCGTCGAGAACTTGCCGATTGCTCGGCGTCGTTCTGGAAAGTCCGTGCCGCATCGGGGGAATATCCCTTTGCGGCAGTTCTGACTTGATTGTGTGTGGGTCGGATGGGTATCCGACCCGAATTGACAAGCAACACAACGGCAAAGCCGCCGTGCTGCCCGCACTGGCGTTCAGTCTTCTCTTCTGTTTTCAAGGAGCATCAGCTCACGGCATGTGACCGAATGGCCAGTGATGCCGTCCCGTCGTGCGCCGAAGCGTACGAGGGGCGAGTGGCAAGGCTAACGGGACTGATCTGACCTGACAACACCGAGCGGAGCGAATTTTTCGGGCATTTGTCGGGCACAAGTGGGCCTCGACCGCACCGCGTCAGAGGCCGCGCAAACCGACCCTCACCGGCCCACCGATTTGGGGACAAGGAGGTGGACAATCCGAGACATCGGCCATCAACCAGACACGGACAGCAGGAAATACGCGGTTTTCCCCTTACGAACCAATATCCACCGGTTGTGGAGAAGTCCCGTCGATTCGAGACTCTCGACACCGTCGAGCACCACTCCGTTGGCCCGAACCCCCTTCTGGGCCACCGTCCGGCGGGCTTCGCTGGTGGACGCGAACAGGCCCACCCTCTGGAGCAACGCGATCGGATCCGACAGCTCGGCCCTCGACACCTCCGCGAACGGCACTTCAGCAGCGACAACAGCGAGTGCATCGGGAGTTGCAGTGGTCGGGTCGCCCCCGAAGAGAACGGCGGCAGCGGCTTCCGCCGCGTGAGCAGCCGTCTCACCGTGGACGATGCGAGTCATCTCATCGGCGAGAGCCGACTGTGCAACCCGCCGTCCCGGTTGCGCCGTGTGTTCCTCGATCATCGCTGCAATCTCTTCGTGTGGACGCAGTGAGAACTGCGGCAAGTAGCGGGCAGCGTCGTCGTCGGCCAACTGCACCCAGAACTGTCTGAACTGGTACGGCGACGTGCGCGCCGGGTCGAGCCACACTGCGCCGTCGGCTGTCTTTCCGAATTTCTGGCCGTCACTTCGTGTCACCAACGGCCACGTCGCGCCGTGTGCGTGACGCCCGAATGACTTCCTGATGAGATCGATGCCAAGCGTGATGTTCCCCCACTGATCGGAACCGCCCATCTGCAGTTCGACTCCGTGCTTCTCGTAGAGGTGTCTGAAATCGTTCGCCTGCAGGAGCATGTAGCTGAACTCCGTGTACGAGAGTCCCGTCTCCGACGACAGCCGATTCTTCACCGACTCCTTCGCCATCATCTGGTTCACAGTGACGTGCTTTCCGACGTCTCTCAGAAAATCGAGAGCCGTGACGTCCGCGGTCCAATCTGCGTTGTTCACGAGAGTTGCAGAGAACCGACCGGCACCGAAGTCGAGGATGTTCTCGAGTTGACCCTTGATCCGCTCCACGTTGTGTCGGAGTGTCTCGGCATCGAGAAGGTTCCGCTCCTCGCTCTTGCCCGACGGATCGCCGACCATCCCAGTGGCACCACCTGCCAGGGGGAACGGTCTGTGCCCTGCGAGTTGGAACCGCCTCAATGTGAGCTGTCCGAGAAGATGGCCGACGTGGAGCGAGTCGGCCGTCGGGTCGAACCCGACATAGAGCCCGACCGGTTCTGCCGCGAGACGCCTGGACAGAGCGTCGGAGTCGGTCGTGTCGTGGATCAGCCCACGCACGCGGAGATCGTCGAGAATCTGCTCGGTCGGCACGCCTGCAATGTTGCCACCCCGGACGGTCGCGACAGTGACCTATTGTCGCAACGATGCGCGACACAGGATCGCCGGACATTGATCCGATCCCACACGCTCTCGACGCCCAGAGACGGGCGTGCGAGTCGCTCGGGTCACGGACTGCCGTGCGGCTGCTGGACGCACTCTCCGAGGACTACGCGAACGGTGGCGCGGCCCATCGACTCCTCCATGGTCGTTTCGACCGGCCGGTGCACGATGCCGCGCCCCTGCGACTCATGGGTGGCCTCCACCGACTCGTGTTGGGCGGCAAAGCTCCGCAGCTCGCACGGCACTTCCCCACCGCCGGCGGACGACCGGGCGAGCGTCTCGAGAGAGACACGATCGAGACGGTCGCCGCCAACGAACGTGAACTCGACGAGGGCCTCGACGAGCAGGTGCAGACCAATGAAGTCGGTCGTTCGGTGGTGCACATGGCGCTCGCGCATTGGATCGCGAGACAGGGCTTCGGGGAGTTCGACCTGCTGGAAGTCGGGTCGAGCGCAGGACTCAACCTGAATTTCCGACTCTACGGAGCGACCACCGCAAAAGGAGTGATGGGTGACCCTCGATCGCCTGTCTCGTTCGGACCCGAGTGGTTCGACGTTCCTCCCCCGCTCGCCTCTCGCGCCGCCGTGCCGGTGCGCGTCGTCGGCTCCGACCCGCACCCGATCGACACCACCACCGACGAGGGGACGCTGCGCGTGCTGTCGTTCGTCTGGCCCGACCAGACCGACAGATTCGAGCGCCTGCGTCGCGCTCTTCTCATCGCGCGAACCAACGCTCCCGACGTCCGTCGCGCTTCGGCCGAGGTCGCGGTCCGGCAGTTGTTGCCCGTGCGATTCGACCGGCCGATCCTCGTCTTCCATTCGATCACCTGGCAGTACCTGGGACCGACCGTCCAGCACGATTTCGTCGAGGCGCTGCAACAACGAGCCAGAGACGCGAGCGGATCAACCCCATTGGTGTGGGCACGAATGGAACCCGCGGGACCGGTGGCCGACATCCGGGCAACGATCTGGAGGGGTGAACGACACCCGACGGAGATGTTCCTCGGGACAATCGGCTACCACGGCAAGGGGATGCGGTGGTCGGAGGAATCCATCTCCCGGGAGTGACGAGACCGACGTCCGCGCGGCGGCACACGGACAATCAGTCGCGAGAGAGAGCGTCTCTCACGTGATCGGGAACCGGACACGGGACGTGTTCGCCCGGTACGACACTGACATAGGTGATCGCCGCATCGAAACACGGCTCACCATCGACGGTCATCGACACGGACACGTCGAACGACGTGTTGCCCCAGCGACTCACCGAGCATCGCGCTTCGATCACGTCGCCGTAGGCCGCTCCCTTGTGCCACGTTCCCTCGGCTTTTTTCAGCATGAAATCGAACGTGCCCCCGAACAACGACTGGGCGCTCGCCGGATCGTCGGCCCCCATCGCGGCGCGCATCCATTGAGCGACCGCATCGTCGGCGTACACCCAATAATTCGCGTTGAAGACCACACGTTGCATGTCGCACTCGTGGTACTTCACCCTGATCGTCTCGACGTGACTCACGACAGTCTCCTCCGTGCTCCGGACACCGCCTGCACCAACAACTCCCGCTGACGGGGAGCGGCCCCCGGACCTGCCGCACCGGGAGACGCCCGTCGCGCGACAGCCACCCCTGGATCGAACAACGAGACGGCTTCGGCTCCGAGCGCGTCGTGGTCCCGCACCAGATCACGCAACGACGATCCGTCGGCAAGCGAGCGCCTGACCAATGCCCCCACCACTGCATGGGCCTCCCTGAACGGAACACCCTTCGCCACCATGAACTCGGCAAGGTCGGTCGCAACCAGGAACTCCGAATCTGCCCCGGTCTGCATTGCCGCCACATCGAATGTCGCGGTCGCGATCATGCCGGACATCGCCTCCACGGCACGTGACACCTGGTCGACAGAGTCGAACAACGGCTCCTTGTCTTCCTGGAGATCTCGGTTGTACGAGAGCGGCAGACCCTTCAACGTGGTGAGAAGCGCCACGAGGTTCCCGATCAGCCGACCCGTCTTCCCACGGGAGAGTTCGGCGATGTCGGCGTTCTTCTTCTGTGGGAGCATCGACGACCCGGTGGCGTACGAGTCGTCGAGCGTCGCGAATCCGAATTCGGACGACGTCCACAACACCCATTCCTCGCCCAGCCGCGAGAGATGCACTCCGACGAGCGACAGGGCGAACAACGACTCTGCAACGAAGTCACGGTCGGACACCGCATCGAGAGAGTTCGCGAACTGCGCCCCGAAGCCGAGCGCGGCGGCCGTCTGTGCCGGATCGATGGGGAGCGAGGTCCCTGCGAGCGCACCGGCTCCGAGCGGCGACACGTCCATTCGCGACACGGCATCAGCGATGCGGTCGACATCGCGCACCAGGGCCCAACAGTGCGCGCGGAGGTGGTGCGAGAGCAGGACGGGCTGCGCATGCTGGAGATGGGTGTAGCCGGGCAGACGAACGGGAGGCTCGTGCGCATCTGCTTCGTCGGCTCTCGCCGACAACACGTCGACGAGCCCGAGCAGGAGTGCGGCGACGCGCGACATCTCGCGCTTCGTCCAGAGCCGCAGCGCCGTCGCCACCTGGTCGTTGCGAGACCGCGCGGTGTGCATGCGTGCACCTGCGTCTCCGGCGATCTGGGTCACACGGCGCTCGATGGCCGTGTGGATGTCTTCGTCGGTCGGCTCGAAGACGAACGTTGCCGATTCCATCTCGTGGCGCACTTGGTCGAGCGCCGCGGAGACGGCGGCCACGTCGCGCTCGTCGAGAATTCCGACGCTGCCGAGCATCGTCACATGGGCACGCGAGCCCTCGATGTCGTCCGACCAGAGACGGACGTCGAACGACAGACTCTGCGTGTGAGCCCACAACGACTCCGCTGGCCCGGAATCGAAGCGACCGTGCCACAGCGAGGAACCGCCCGCCACTGCGTCTGCGGCATCATGCCCCACGTCGAGCCCCTTTCTTCGGTGTCGCTGCTGTCGAGACGCGCTTCTTGTTGCCAGTCACAGCCTCCGAGAGTCCTGCAAGGGACCGCAACTCACGTGCGAGCGCCGTTCCGCCGTCGGCGGTGGCGGCGACGCAGAGAATTGTGTCATCGCCGGCGACTGTTCCGATCAACCGCGGATTGGCACTGCGGTCGAGCGCCGAGGCAACCACGTGTGCACACCCGGGAGGGGTGCGCAGCACCACGATGTTCCCACTCGATGTCACCTCGGCGACCCACTCGCTCAGGACACGTCGCAGTTGGTCGCTCGGAGCGACTCGTGCCGGCTCGTACTCAGGTATCGCGTACCTCACGTCGCCACCCGCCACGCGAACCTTCACGGCGCCGAGTTCCTCGAGGTCACGAGAGACGGTCGCCTGTGTCGAGTCGACGCCCATGTCGCGGAGGAGACGCTGCAATTGTGGCTGGCTCACGACCTCACCGCCCGCGATCAACTGGGCGATCATCCTTTGACGTTGCTGCTTGCTGCTCACCGGCGATCCTCCGTCAAGTATGCGAGCGCACCACGCGCGGCAGTGAGCCGATGGTGCCCCTGTTCGATCACGAGACTCGACGGACCGTCGAACACCTCTGCGGTCACTTCGTCGCCGCGGTGTGCAGGCATGCAGTGCATGAATTTCGCCCCTGGCGCCGCCAGCGCCATGAGATCCGAATCGACGCGATACGGAGAAAAGATCTCCTTGCGGGCCGCCGTCTCGCTCTCCTGCCCCATCGAGACCCACGTGTCGGTGTGGACGAACGAGGCACCGGCGACTGCTGTGCCGGGCGAACGGGTCGCAGACACCCGGCCACCGAGCGACTCCAGTCGCGCGAGTTCCGCCGACCCGGGCTCGTGCCCCGACGGGCACCCGAACGACATCAGCCCACCGAGGAGACACACCGCCTCGGCCAGGCTTCGGGCCACGTTGTTGTAGTCACCGACCCACGCGACGCGGACACCGGCGAGTGATCCCACGAACCGTTCCATGGTCACGACGTCGGCGAGCGCCTGCAACGGATGCGACCGGTCGCTCAGCATGTTCACGACGGGAACCGTCGAGACTGCCGCCATTCTCTCGACCGTGGAATGATCGAACACGCGAGCGGCGATGATGCCGTGGTACCCCGCGAGGATCCTGGTCACGTCCTCGACGGTCTCGCGAACGTCGAGCCCGACCTCCTCGCCACGCGTGTACACCGGGTGTCCCCCGAGTTGCACCACGGCCATCTCCATCGAGTGCCGGGTTCGGTTGGACGGCTTCTCGAACAGGAGCGCGACACCGAGTCCCTGCAACGGCGTCCGGTGCACCACCGTCGGGTCGAGGGCGAGATCGAGCATTCTCCTCACTCCTTCCGGACCGTGGTCGACGATGTCGAGCAGATGCGCCACGGTCACGACAGCACCTCACCAAGCACAGCCACCGCCTCCTCGATCTCGCCTGCCGACACGACGAGGGGCGGAGCAAGTCGCAGGGTGTCTGCGGTCACCGCGTTCACGATGAGTCCGCGTTCGAGCGCAGCAGCGGCAACGTCGCGAGCATCGGTTCCGTCGGCGAGCCGAGCGCCCAACAGGAGCCCCGCTCCCCTCACCGATTCGATCCGAGGGAGCGCGAGCAGCTTCTCGGTCAACATCGCCCCTGCCTCTCGCGCGAGACGGGGCGCGTCGATCCGCTCCATCTCGTCGATCACCGCGATCACGGCCGACGTCGCGAGAGCCGTTCCGCTGTAGGTCGATCCGTGGTCACCGGGCCGCATCACGGATGCGACGTCACGTCTCGCCCACAACGCGCCGACGGGCATCCCGTTGCCCATCCCCTTTGCCATCGTCACGGCGTCAGGCGCGAGGCCCGCATGCTCGAAACCGAACCAACGACCGGTGCGACAGAAGCCGGTCTGGACCTCGTCGATGATGAAGAGGGCTCCCCTCTCGCGACACATCGACTCGACGCTGCGCAGATACTCGACATCACCGGGAACGACCCCGCCCTCACCCTGGATCACTTCCAGAACGACAGCGGCCACGGACCCGTCCACTTGGGCCGCCAGCGATCCGATGTCGCCGTATTCGCAGTACCGGAATCCCTCCGGCATCGGCTGGAACGCCTCGTGTTTGGCGGGCTGACCCGTCATCGCCAGAGCACCGAGGGTACGACCGTGGAAACTTCCGTAAGCGGTCACGACCCGGTGGCGACCCCGCCCGCCGAACTTGCGCGCGAGTTTGATAGCGGCCTCGTTCGCCTCGGCTCCCGAGTTGCAGAAGAAGACCTGACCGTCCCCTGCACCTGCATTCCGCATCACGCCATTCAGACGCTGCGCCGCTCGGGTCGCCGTCGTGTTCGCGAAGAAGTTACTGACGTGCGAGAGACGCCCGATCTGTTCACAGACCGCCTCGGTGACCGCCGGGTTCGCGTGTCCGAGGGACACCACCGCGATTCCGGCCAGGAAGTCGAGATAGCGGCGACCGTCGGCCGACCACAACTGCACACCGTCTCCGCGTTCGAAGATCACAGACGGGGCTCCGAACACCGGAATGAAGGGGCAGAAGTCTCCCTGGCCTCCGGCGCCGTTCGGCTGCTGTGCGAGGAAATCGTGGCTCATGATCGACCTCCAGTGATCATCGTCCCGACGCCATGGTCGGTGAACAGCTCGAGGAGCAGGACGTGGGGAATCCGACCGTCGAGAATGTGGGCGCTCTTGACTCCCCCTTTGACCGCCCTCAGACAACTCTCCACCTTCGGAATCATTCCGCCCTGGACGGTTCCGTCCGCGAGGAGACCCTCCAGCGACGCCGCATCGATCTGCTCGATCAACGAGCCTGCGTCGTCGACGTCCCGCCTCAACCCGGCTACATCGGTGAGGTAGATGATCTTCTCGGCCCCCAGAGCTTCGGCGATCGCGCCCGCGGCCGTGTCGGCGTTGACGTTGTGCGGGCGTCCGCGTGCGTCGACACCGACCGTCGACACCACCGGAACGAGCCCGTCAGCGAGCAAACTGTCGATCACGTGGGTTCGCACCCGATCGACGTCGCCGACGAACCCGAGCTCGGGGTCGCGGGTGGTCACCTGGAGCGTGCGGCCGTCTTCTCCCGACACGCCGACCGCAAGTGTTCCGTGGGCGTTGATCTTGTTCACGATCTCCGGGTTCACCGACCCGTTCAGCACCATTCGCACGATGGTCATCGTTTCGGCATCGGTGACGCGGAGACCCTGGTGGAATCGTGCCTCGACCCCGACCCGAGAAAGCATCTCGTTGATCTGGGGCCCACCGCCGTGGACGACCACGCACTTGATCCCGACCGCATGCATCAGGACGATGTCGTCGGCAAAGAGGCCGAGCGCATCCTCTTCCGAAGCACCCGCGAGCGCGTTGCCGCCGTACTTCACGACGACCGTCCTGCCAGCGAAGCGACGAATGTACGGCAGAGCCTCGACGAGAACCCGTGCGACGTCGACTCCGGCGCTCACGGGTACACCCCGACAGACGACAACCCCGAAGTCTCGGGAAGCCCGAGCACGACGTTCAACGACTGCACCGCACCACCCGAGGCACCCTTGGCGATGTTGTCGAGCGCTGCAATCACCACGACCCATCCGGTGCGCTCGTCGTGCCTCGCCGTGAGGTGGACACAGTTCGTTCCGAGCGTCGCCTTTGTCGATGGGCTCTGCGGCCGCACCACGATGAACGGCTCCGACGCGTAGAACCTCGCGAGTGTCGCCAACAACGAAGCTGTCGACACCTGTACCCCCGACGCCGGTCGGGCGTAACACGTGGCCAGGATGCCTCGATTCATCGGCGCCAGATGTGGCGTGAAGAGGACCTGCGCACCGGTCACCTGCTCGATCTCCGGGGTGTGCCTGTGATCGAGCAATCCGTACGCGGTGAAATCTTCGTCGACCGTCGAGAACATCGATGTGTGCTTCAGTGCCCGACCCGCGCCGCTCACACCCGAGGCCGCGTCAACGACCACCCCGGTCGACTCGATGACGCCCTCACGAACCAGCGGAGCCAGAGCCAGCGATGCCGCCGTCACGTAGCACCCTGGTGTGGCCACGAGGGAGGCGCCCTTCAACTCTTCGCGGTGAAGTTCGGGCAGTCCGTAGACCGCCCTGGCCAGAAGCTCGGGCTGATCGTGCTCGAAGCCATACCACGCCGGGTAGAGCGACGCATCCTTCAGTCGGTATGCAGCCGACAGATCGACCACGCAGCCGACACGACCGTGGAGCTCTGGCACCATCGACAGTGCCGCCTCGTGAGGCACACCGAGAAACACTGCATCGAGGCCGTCGAGACGGTCGACGTCGTAGTCGGAGAAGACGAGATTCGGATACGCGGCCGCCAGCGACGGATACAGCTGCGACGCGAGCGTGCCGGACTGCGAATCACCAGTCGCCGTGACGACCTCCAGATCGGGGTGCTGAGCACACAACCTGAGCAGTTCGGCCCCTGTGTACCCCGAGGCTCCGACGATTCCGATGCGACGCATAGATGTATTACTATACGCCTACGTGAATACTTATGCAAGCACTCCGCTCGGGGTGGGAGTCCTCCTCGTCGCAATGCCGACGATGGATGACGACCGATTCGCCAGGTCGGTGGTCCTCGTTCTGTCGCACGACGACCATGGATCCCTCGGCGTGGTTCTCAACCGACCGGAACAGGCATCGGGCCCCGTCAACAGTCTCTTGTCGAACTGGCTGTCGACGGCTCCGAGTCCGGGCACCGTGTTCCGTGGAGGCCCCGTGCAGGAAGACGGATTCATCTGTCTCGCCGACGACCCCGAGTCGACCACCGGAGTCGAGAGTGTCGACTTCCTCTCGCACGAGCCGACCGTTGGGCGGCCCCACCGCATCTTCCGTGGTCACGCCGGCTGGAGCCCGGGCCAACTCGACCATGAAGTGACGCTGGGGGTCTGGACGGTGACGGCACTTGCGACCGGCGACACGTTCACGACATCACCTGAGTCTCTGTGGTCGACGGTGATGCGACGACAGGCGCCCGACCTGGCTCGTTTGGCTGACCTTCCCGAGGAGCCGTGGCTCAACTAGAGAGAGTCCTCAACCGCGCAGTTCTGCTCCGAGCTTGCCCGCCGCTGCGACACACGTGTCACGAATGGAGGCGATCTCTGCATCGGTCAAGGTCGTCTCCGCCCCCTGGAGACGCAACCGGAACGCCAGGCTTCGCCGTCCCTCGCCGGTGCCCGCACCTCTGTAGACATCGAACAACGTGATGCTGACGAGGGTCTTCGATGCCGCTTGACGCAGTGTTCGGGCGAGATCGTTGGCTGTGACGTCGTCGGAGACCACGAACGCGAGGTCGAGATCGCTCGAGGGCAGCCGGTTCACATCGCGAGCCGAGGCCGGCTTCGGGGTCTCGGCCAGCACGATCGAGAGGTTCACCTCGAGGCACGACACGGTGCTCTCGATGCCGAGTCGATGCAGGACCGCAGGATGGATCTCACCGACCCGACCGATCACGGTCTTTCCCCTCGTCAATGATGCGGAACGACCCGGGTGGAGTCCGTCGGGCACACGCGACTGGTCGACCATCGCCCCCACCGAGAGCGCATCAGCCAACGTGACCCACTGCTCGATCGCGGCCGACACGTCGGCACCGGCCACGAGCGCGCACAACCATTCCGATTCGTCCGGGAGAACGCCCGCCCCGCGAGGGTAAACGTGGCCGATCTCGAACAACCCGATCCGGGGCAATCTGTGCGAGAGGTTGCGACGAACAGCCTCGAGCATCCCCGGTCGAAGCGACGTGCGCAACACCGACTCTTCGGCCACCAACGGATTGGCGAGCGACAACACATCGTCTTCGGTGAGCCCCACCTTCGTGAGATCACCGGGAGCGATGAACGGTGAGGGCATCGCCTCGTCGAGCCCGAGACCACACATGACCTGTCGCGTGACACGACGACGGGCCTGGAACGACGACAGTCGACCGTGCACCGGCGACTTCGGCATGGACTTCCCGACCGTGTCATAGCCGATGTGTCGTGCGACCTCCTCCGTCAGGTCTTCTGCGATCGTGCAGTCGGGTCTCCACGTCGGCGGCACCACGCGCAGTTCATCATCGCCCTCGACCGTGAAGCCGATCGACGTCAACACGTCCCGAATGCGCGACGACGCGACCTCGACACCGAGAAGACGCGAGATCTTCCCGGCTGATGTCGTGATCGCCGGCGGCACCGGGAGTCCGGGCGACGTCGCCACGGTCGCACCGGGATGGAGGCGGGCACCAGGGCACGATTCACGCAACACCGAGAGAAAGCGCCGTGCGGCGAGCTCGTGCCCGGCCGTGTCGACCCCGCGCTCGAACCGGATCGATGCCTCGGTCCGGAGCCCGTGGCGCTGAGCCGTGAACCTCACCTGGTCGGGGTCGAACCATGCGATCTCGAGCGAGATGTCGGTCGTGGAGTCGGTGATCTCGGAACGAGCATCACCCATGACCCCCGCGATTCCCACGGGCACATCGGCCACCCCGTCGCACACGACGAGATCGGACACGTCGAGATCACGAAGGACCCCGTCGAGCGTCGTGATTGTCTCGCCTGCACGTGCGGTGCGCACCACGAACGACGTGACGACCGACGCATCGTAGGCGTGGTTCGGCTGGTTCGTCTCGAGCATCGCGAGGTTCGACGCATCGACCACGTTGTTGATGCTGCGCATCCCGAGCAGTGCGAGACGACGTGCGACCCGGGCCGGCGATGGCCCCACGACCACCCCACTGACACCCCACACCGAGAACATGCCGCAGTGCGCCTCTGCCTCGATGCGCACTGCCACGGTGCGCGGTTCGCCCTCGGTGTCGCACCCCGCCACCCGAGGACCGCGGTACGCGACGGAGAAGTGTGCGGCGAGATCTCTCGCCACTCCGGCGTGGCCCCAACAATCGGGACGGTTGCGCGTCAGGTCGAGGTCGAACACGACGTCATGTTCGATCCCGAGCACTTCGAACGGATCGCAACCGAGAGGCGTGGACGGGTCGAGGATCAAGAGCCCGGCCGATTCGTCTGCGACTCCGATCTCGACCGGGGAGCAGAGCATCCCTTCCGAGTCGATCCCGAGGATGCCACGTCGGGAAATCTCACGACCGTCGGGCATCACCGTCCCGATCGTCGCCAGAGGAACGACGTCGCCGGGACCCATGTTCGTCGCGCCACACCAGACGTGCCGCTCGACGCCGTCGCCGGCGTCCACCCAGCACCGCGTGACCTTTGCTGCGTCCGGATGCTTCTCGGTACGGAGGATCCGCGCCGTCACCACACCCGGAACCGGCGCCCCCGTCGACTCCCACGACTCCACGGCCATGCCGAGCGAATCCATCGCGGCGGCGACCGCCGTCGGGTCAGCGGGCAGATCTGCCATTTCGCGCAGGATCGAGAGCAGTACCTTCACGAGAACTGCTCCAGGAACCTCACGTCGTTCGAGTACATCTCGCGGAGGTCGGCGATCCCATGGCGTTCCTTGGCCATGCGGTCGATGCCGAAACCGAATGCGAAACCGCTCCATTCGTCGGGATCCAGTCCGCCCGCACGAAGGACGTGCGGGTGGACCATTCCGCAACCACCCAACTCGATCCACGAACCGTCGGGTCGGCGGATGTCGAATTCGGCGCTCGGTTCGGTGAACGGGAAATAGCTCGGACGGAGGCGAGAGGTGAATTCGGACCCGAAGAACGCCTTCGTGAATGCCTCGATCGTTCCGGCGAGGTCGGCGAACGTGATCCCACGGTCGATCACGAGACCCTCGATCTGGTGGAACACCGGCATGTGCGTGGCATCCGGGGTGTCGCGACGGAACACCCGACCGGGCATCACCGCATAGATCGGCGGCGGCCACTCCTGCATGACACGGATCTGCACCGGTGAGGTGTGCGTTCGCAACACGAGACTTCCCGGCGTCTCCGACTCCACGAAGAACGTGTCCCACATGCTCCTCGCAGGGTGCGAGGGTGGCATGTTGAGGGCCTCGAAGTTGTAGAAGTCGGTCTCCACCTCCGGCCCTTCGGCCACGCGGAACCCGAGCCCCACGAACACGTCCTCGAGACGCTCGGTTGCCTGCGTGACGAGGTGCAGTCTCCCTCGCCTCCTCGACCCGGTCGCCCCCACCAACAACTCGGTGACGTCGGTCTTCTCCGACTCGACCCGTGCGGAGATCTCACGTTCCGTGAGGAACACCTCCCGTTCGGCGGCGGCCTCTGCGACGCGGGTCATCGCATCGTTGATGAGGCGTCCCAGTTCCTTGCGCTGCTCTGCATCTGCGACCTTGCCGAGCGCGGACTTGAGGGCCGAGAGTGAACCCTTCTTCCCGGTGGCACCCGAGACTGCGGCCCGCAACTGATCGAGGGTGTCGGCCGAGGAGATCTGCCCGAGCGCGTCCTCGACCGACGCGGAGAGGTCGGCGAGAGCCCCGTGGGGATCGTGGTCTGCGGGCGTCATGGCGATGGAAACGCTACTCGCCCACCGGTGCGGCCCACGGGACGATTACGACCGGCTCGCACGCCGAACTGCGCCGACGTGCAGTGCCACCACGGTGGCCGCCATCGCGACGTTCAGGCTCTCACTGCGACCCTCGTGGAGCACCGTGACCCAGCGCTTCACGGGTGCGTCGGGCGAGAGTCCGTGCGCCTCGTTCCCGAAGACCAATGCGACACGGCCCGCGAAGTCGGCTTCGTGCACGTCGGTCGCACCGTTGCTCTCCGCGTGCGATGTGGTTCCCACCACGTCGAAACCCGCGTCGACGACGTCGACGAGTCGTTCGACCTTCACGACGGGCACATGGAACAACGCACCCGCGGACGAGCGCACACATTTGGGCGACCACGGATCTGTCGACCCTTTCGTGACCACGACGCACGACGCCCCTGCAGCCTCTGCGCTTCGGATGATCGTTCCGAGGTTGCCGGGATCGGAGATTCCGTCGGCAACCAGGATCCACCCTTCGACCGTTGCCAGACCGAACGATCGCGGGATCCGGCACACCGCCATCGGCGAGCGGGGAGTTTCGGTCGGTGCGACGGAGTCGAACAACTTCCGATCGAGAACCGACACATCGGAGCCGAAGGACGCCGCCCCCTCGTCACCCTCTCGGACGAACACGTCGACGAATTCGATTCCCGCTCGACGGGCTTCGTCACACAACACAGGCCCCTCGACCACGAACATTCCGGTGTCGGCGCGCTCCGCGGCACTCGAGACGAGCTTGCGGAGCCGCCGCACCTTATGGTTCGAAGGCGAGAGCGGCTGGGGCGTCAGGCGAGTGCGGCCTTGGCGCTCGCGACCAACGCCGAGAACGCCGCCGCATCGGTGACGGCGAGGTCGGCGAGGATCTTCCGGTCGACTTCGATGCCGGCTGCGTTCAGTCCTGCGATGAACCTGCTGTAGGAGATGTCGTTCTGGCGACACGCCGCGTTGATGCGCTGGATCCAGAGACGACGGAACTCACCCTTGCGGGCACGCCGGTCGCGGAATGCGTACTGGCCGGAATGCAGAACCTGTTCGTTGGCTGCACGGAACGACCTGCTCTTGTTGCCGTAGTAACCCTTTGCCTTCTCGAGCACCTCACGGTGCTTCTTGCGGGCGTGGACGGCTCTCTTGACTCGTGCCATTGTCTTGCTCCTTCTCGGTCGTCGAACTTGTCAGCGCTCTGCGAGCAGACGCTTGATCTTCTTCAGATCACCGGGGTGAACGTCGACATCTCCGTCGAGGCGGCGGGTGCGGGTGCTCGCCTTCTTCTCGAACAGGTGCTGACGCATCGCCTGCTGGCGACGGATCTTTCCCGTACCGGTCTTCTTGAACCGCTTCGCGGCGGTCTTGCTTGTCTTCATCTTGGGCATGTCATCCCTCTCCTTCCGCCCCAGCCGGCTCGGCAGGGGCCTCTTGTCGTTCGTTCTCTTCGGCGTTCGACGCCTTCTTCGGCGGCTTCTTGTCGGGAACCAGGACCATTGTCATGTTCCTCCCCTCGAGCCGTGCCTGTGTCTCCACTTTCGCAAGTTCACCCAATTGTTCGAGCGCCGAGTCGAGGATCTTGGCTCCGAGTTCGGGGTGCGCGACCTCTCGGCCCCTGAACTGGAGAGTCACCTTCACTTTGTGTCCGTCCTCGAGGAACTCACGCATGTGACGCACCTTGGTGTCGAAGTCTCCCTTGCCGATCTTCGGTCGGAACTTCACTTCCTTCACCGTCACGTGGCTGGTCTTCTTGCGCGACTCCTTGGCCTTCTGGGCTTCCTCGTAGCGGAACTTTCCGTAGTCCATGATCCGACACACGGGCGGACTCGCCTGCGGTGCGACTTCCACGAGATCCAGGTCGAGCTCCCTCGCGAGTGCGAGTGCGTCGGCGGTCGGGCGGATTCCCACCTGACTCCCGTCGGGTCCGATCACACGGACCTCACGCGCCCTGATGCGCTCGTTGTAGCGGGGCTCGTTCTGCGGCGTGGCTATGGCTGCTCCTCGGTGTGCAACAGGGTTCTTCCTCCTCGTTCTGTACTCGTCGCCAACGACGAAGCAGACACGAGGACGGCACACCGCCCCACAGTCTCGACCCGACGCACACTCACAGCCGCGAGGTGGACAGGTGGGAGCCGAAGCCCCACTTCGCTGAATTGACCCCGTTAGGGTACCGCCTCGTGCCCGACGACCACACGATGCCAGAAGACCCTCGGCCGGGCGCCGGGAGTCTCCCTTTCGACCCCGACGACTCTGCCGAGACCCTGGAGGCGGTGGCAGAGGCCAGACGTCGGATCTCGGAAGTACCTGCCTCGGTTGTGGTCACGAATCATGCCATGGGGCTCTTCGAACTGGCCGCCATCCATCTCTCCGACGAGCCACCCCGCCTCGACGATGCACGGCTCGCCATCGATGCCCTCGGCCACCTGGTCGAGGGTCTGGGAGAACGCCTCGGGGAACACCACGACACGATCGCGGCGGCCCTCGCCAACATCCGTCTGGTCTACGTGCAGCGCAGCAAGCAGGCCGCGCCCGGCGGCGGGGACTGACTCAGTCCCGAGCGGGACCTATCGACACCGCCTCGCGGCGCACCGTGCAGAACTTCAGCCGGAACGTCACGCGCGCACCAACGTCGATGACGCGCGTTCCGTTCGCGATCGACACGCAGTGGAACGGCCACCGACTCCCGTTGTCGTCGGACAGGAGTCCGAGTCCGACCGCCTCGTCGAACTCGAGCACGGTTCCCACGATGTCCGATGACATCAGTGGATGATCTTCGAGATCGGTATCTCGAGCAGGTCGGAAGCCCCGGCATCGATCAGCGAGGGAATCAAGGTGTTGATTCCCCTCTTCGGCACGACCGACTCGACCGCGAAGTCGCCGGAGGCAAGACGCGCCACCGTCGGAGACTTCGCCGACGGCAACAACGCGATCACCCTCTCATGGGCGGCCTCGGACACGTTCAACTTGAGCAACACCTTTTCGCGAGCCTCGAGGGTGCCGGTGAGCAGGGTCATGAGTTGCTCCATGGCGTGCCGCTTCTCGGGGTCGGCGTGCGACGCGGGATTCGCGATCAACTCGGTGTAACTGGTGAGCATCGTGTCGATCACGCGGAGCCCGGCCGCCCTCAGCGCCCTCCCCGTCTCGGTGATGTCGACCACGCAGTCGGCGATGTCGGGAATCTTCGCCTCGGACGCGCCGTAGCTCAACTTGATGTCGGCCCTCACTCCCCGTTCGGCGAAGTACCGTCTCGTCATCTCCGGATACTCGGTGGTGACGCGCACCCCGTCGCCGAGATCGGCCACAGACGTCGCGGGAGAGTCGTCGGCAACCGCCACCACGACGCGCACCGGGCGATCGGTCGCCTTCGAGTAGCGCAGTTCGCCGAGACTGACGACCTCGCTCGACGTCTCTTCGATCCAGTCGCGTCCGGTGATACCGAGGTCGAACAGTCCCTCGGCAACGTAGACCGGGATCTCCTGTGGCCGGAGAATCCGCACCTCGGCGACCCGGGGGTCGTCGATGGTGGCCTTGTAGTCGACCGACGACGACCTAGAGACGGTGAGGTCGGCCGCCTCGAAGAGATCCATGGTCGCCCTCTCGAGCGAGCCCTTGGGCAATACGATCCTCAGCACGCGACGAGGCTAGCGAGCGCTCCCGTCCGACGCTCGGGGATTTCCGCCGGGCGAATCACTCACCGAGCGTCAGATCACCGCGGACACCGTGCCGCCATTCGCGCGCATCGAGCGGAGAACGTCCTTCGGGCTGCACAGTGGTCAGACGGAGCGAACCCGTGCCGCACGTGACGATCGCCGATGTGTCGCACCACCCGGGATCTCCCCGACCTTCGACTCCGAGCGGCTCGGCCGCGAGGATCAGGAGACGGCGACCACCGACCGTGGTGTGCGCGCGCAGTGCCCTCACGACTCTCGACACCGACACGGCATCGGCACTCCAATCGATCGATCCCTCCGCAGGAGTGATCTTCCGCGCATAGGTCGGCTCACCCACCTGTGGCAGCGGATCGACGACCGGCCCCCGCAGGGTGCGGACCAGCAGGTCTGCTCCGAGACGGGTCAGACTCGACAGCAACTCGTCTCGCGTCGAGCCGGAGACAGGAATCTCCCCCGCTGCAAAGACACCGCCGGCGTCGAGTTCCTCGACGACCTCCATGATGCACACGCCCGTCGTCTCGTCGCCGGCGAGAATCGCGCGTTCGACGGGCGCTGCACCTCTCCACCGCGGCAGCAACGAGAAGTGGACGTTGACCATCGACGTGCGCGCCAGGAGCTCGGCCGGAATGATCCGACCGAACGCGACCACGACGCCGAGAACATCTTCCCATCGGGACGACACGTCGTCGAGAGAATGCCGCACCGGGATGCCGTGGGCGAGAGCAACCTGCTTGACGGGACTCCCGGTGACCGACCCTCCCCGGCCCCGACGTGCGTCGGCTCCCGTCACGACCTCACAGACCTCGAAACCCTCGGCAACGAGGCGCGAGAGAATCTCGGCGGCCGGCGACGGCGTTCCGAGGAAGACGATCCGGCGCTCACCGAGGAAGGTGTCGCTCACTTCAACGTGATGTGCCGTGTGTCGCCCTTTGCGCCGGCGCCCGACTCGGTCAACAGTCGGTACTCGCGCATCGCCTCGGCGCGCTGCTCCTCGGACATGCGTTCGAACATCAGGACTCCGTTCAGATGGTCGAGCTCGTGCTGGAAGAGCCGCGCCAGAAGTTCGTCGGCCTCGATCGTGATCTCGTTCCCGTCGAGATCGACTGCCTCGAGGAGAACCTCCTTGGGTCGCACCATCTCGACGAACACCCCGGGGATCGAGAGACACCCTTCGTCGAAGACCCACTCGCCGCTCGACTCGACGATACGAGGATTGACGAGGGTCACCGGTGTTCCGTCGAGGTCGTACACGAAGATCTGCTTCTGCACACCGATCTGGGGCGCAGCAAGACCGAGACCGGGCACCCGGTACATGGCCTGCAACATCGACTGCGCCAGCCGGATGATCTTTCCGTCGATGTTCTCGACCTGGTCGGCGACAGTGGCCAGAACCGGGTCGCCGTAGGTGCGAATGTCGTAACCCACGGTGTGAAATGCTATCGCTGGAAAGCGAGACCGTGAGCGACACCGGCGACCACCAGCACTACTTCGACGACCATCCGTCCGCTCCCGACGTTCGCAGCACTTTCACTGTCGACTCCGAGAAGGGAACATTGCATCTCGAGTCGGCCTCCGGCGTCTTCTCCCGACACGGTCTCGACAAGGGAACAGAAGTGTTGCTCGACACCCTGCGACGTTCGGCGCAGGAGGCTCCTCCGAGCGGGTCGCACCTGTGCGACCTCGGGTGCGGCTCGGGAGTGCTCGCCCTCGTGTTGGCTGCTGCGAATCCGAACTGCACCGTCCATGCGGTCGACGTGAACGAACGCGCCAGGGCGCTCTGTGCCGAGAATGCACGTCGAAACGGACTCGCGAACGTCGTCGTGTCGTCGCCGGAGGAGGTCGACCCCGAACTCCGATTCCACCTCGTGTGGTCGAACCCTCCCATCAGGATCGGCAAGTCTGCTCTGCACCATTTGCTGGAAACGTGGCTGGCACGATTGACACCGGAAGGCCACGCAGACCTCGTGGTGGCACGCAATCTCGGATCGGATTCGCTCGCGGAGTGGATCGCACGTCTCGGTTTCCGGGTCACACGACTCGGGAGTTCGAGAGGGTTCCGGGTGTTGCGCGTCAGTGGCGAGCCGGCGCAACGTGCGCCCTCACCTTGAGACCCGTCGACTCGGCGATTGCGTCGACGACCGCAGTGACATCGGGGGGTGATCCGACCCGCGCCACGAGCGACTCGCGGTCGACCGACCAGTCGACCCCCTCCAGCGCCGGTGCATCGACGAGCGCGAGGGGACGCGTGGCCGAGATCGTGACGAGCGTCGAGAACGGCGGCAACCCGAGCGCTTCCCGAGTCGCCACGTCGCCCGCGAGATACTCGGCCACGGCCGCATCGGGATCCGGCGACGTCAATGCGACCACGACGGGATGCGACACGTCCCTGGTTTGGATCACCACCGATCCTCGCGCTCCCACGACCCGAGCGGCGCGGGCGACGTCGGCCAACACTTCGCGGGGGGCTGTGATGCGAGGCGCACCGAGATCCCTGTCGATGTCGCAGAAGATCACGGTGTCGGCGTGATCCACCCTTCGCAGGACCGCCTCCGTCCCCACGAAGAGGCCACCTGCGAGAGCCTCCAGCGGCGTCTCCGCGGTCACTTCGACGGGTCTCGTTCCCGTCGATCGTTCGATCTGGGTGCACAGACCCGCAGTGCCCGCCTTGAGTGACCTGAAGGCCGTCCGCCCGCACGCGACACAGACGCTCGGGCCCGTCGTTCGGCACCTGCCGCACCGCATGCCGTCCTCGGTCTCCTCGAGCAGCGCACGGCAGTCGTGACATCGCTGCGTCGATGCACACGACGAACACACGACGAGCTTCGACCGACCCTTCGTGTTGAGAACTGCGAGCGTCACGGCGGACCCGTCGCGCGCCGCCGACAACAAGGCACGTCCGAGCAACGAACCCGAGACGGAAAGTTCCGAGAGATCCTCGACGGTCACCGTCGGCCACTTCTTCGCGGATGACACGACGCCGAACCGGCCGTTCCACCTCATGTGGGACTCGGCAGAGGGAACGGGTGACGTGCACACGATCGGCACCCCTGCACGGCGCGCTCTTTCGACCGCCACCGAGGTCGCGTCCCACGACGGGCTCCGCTCCTCCTTCAGCGCCTCGTCGTGTTCGTCGATCACGACGATCGTGGCCATGCCGAGACACGGAGCAAAGACCGCCGAACGCGCACCGATGACCACATCGGCTCCAGCGGACCCGACCGCCCAGTCGTCGGGCAGCAACGCCACACCGAGACCGCGGCGACGCAAGGCGGCAGCGCCGAGACGAGCCATTCGTTGTGTCGGGCAGACGACGAGAACCGGACCGTGAACCACCGCCGACACCACGGCCGCAAGAGCCGACGATGCCGGCGGCACCCGCACGAGGCCACCTCCCCGCGTCCGCACGTCTTCGACGGCTGCGGCAACAGGATCGTTCGTCGTCGTCGAGATGCTGCCGTACCTGGCGTTCGACACTCCCGCCCTGATCCTTGGCGCCGATGCCGTCGCGAGAACCGCCCTCAGCGGGCCACACCAATGGTCGGCCACCCACCGACACAGGTCGACAACGTCCGGATCGACACCGACTCCACTGCGCGCCACGATCGGTCGCAACTTCGCACTGTCGAACACGAGGTGCTCACCCTCGGACAACGCCACGACCCAACCGCCCACTCGTCGACCGTTGAGATCGACTCGCACACGGTCACCGACCCGCAACGATCGGATCGAGTCCGGCACCGCATAGTCGAAGACCTTGTCGATCCCTGTCACGTCGGGAACGACGGACGCGACGGCGAGCGAAGCGTCGGTCAGAGTTTGACGGCCGCCTTGAATTCGGCCAACTTCGACAAGGCTTCCCACGTGAAGGTCGGCTCGTTTCGACCGAAGTGACCGTATGCGGCCGTCTTTGCGTAGATCGGTCGCTTCAACTGCAGGTCGCGCACGATTGCAGCGGGACGGAGATCGAACACCTCGTTGACAGCGGCCTCGATCGACTCCTCGCTCACCGCATTGGTACCGAAGGTCTCGACGAGGATCGAGATCGGCCGTGCCATTCCGATGGCATAGGCAACCTGCACTTCGCAGCGACGCGCCGCACCGCTGGCCACGACGTGCTTTGCGACCCAGCGGGCGGCGTATGCGGCAGAACGATCGACCTTCGACGGATCCTTGCCCGAGAAGGCACCGCCACCGTGACGACCCATTCCGCCGTAGGTGTCGACGATGATCTTGCGACCCGTCAGACCGGTGTCGGCGTGAGGACCACCGAGCACGAACTTGCCGGTCGGGTTGACGTAGATCTCAGGGGTGTCACCGCGGTACTGCTCCGGGATGGTGGGCATGATGACCTGCTCGATGAGGTCGGGACGGATCTCCGTCTCGCGGTTCACGCCCTCTCGGTGCTGGGTTGAGATGAGAACCGTCTTCAGACGGACCGGTCGACCGTCTTCGTAGTCGAAGGTCACCTGGGTCTTTCCGTCGGGGCGGAGGTACGGGATCTGACCGCTCTTGCGCACCTCTGTGAGACGTTCAGCCATGCGGTGAGCGAGCCAGATCGGAAGCGGCATCAGCTCGGGAGTCTCGTCGCAGGCGTAGCCGAACATCATTCCCTGGTCGCCGGCGCCCTGCTCGCCGATCTCGTCGGCGCCCGCACCTGCGCGCGCCTCCTCGCTCTTGTCGACACCCTGTGCGATGTCGGCACTCTGTGCATCGAGCGCCACGACGACTCCGCACGTGTTGCCATCGAAACCGAACGCCGCGTCGTTGTAGCCGATCGAATTGATCGTCTCGCGGGCGATTGCCGGGATGTCGACGTAGGCATCGGTGGTGATCTCACCCGAGACGACGCACAGTCCGGTCGTGAGAAGTGTCTCGCACGCCACGCGGCTGTTCGGATCGGCCGTGAGGATGGCGTCGAGCACCGAGTCCGAGACCTGGTCGGCCATCTTGTCGGGGTGCCCCTCGGTGACGCTCTCCGACGTGAACGTGAATTTCCTCACGGTGTTTCCTCCTGCACGCGGCTCAACGGCTCCGCGACCCGACCACGCTATCCAATACCGCCCTCGCCACGAGGCGTTTGTCGGCGAGAGCAACATCGACCCTGGAGCCGTCTGCGCCGAGAATCGACACGGCGTTGGTGGCGTGCGAGAACCCCACCCCCGGTGCCGAGACATCATTGGCCACGATGAGGTCGAGGTTCTTCTTCGCGATCTTCTTGGCGGCGTTGGCAATCATGTCGTCGGTCTCGGCGGCGAACCCGACCAGCGTCTGCCCGGCCTGCTTGACCGCTCCCATCGCCGCGAGGATGTCAGTTGTCGGCTCGAGAACGATCTGCGGCGCCCCGGCCTCTTTCTTCATCTTGTTCCCCGCCGGATCCACCGGACGGAAGTCGGCCACGGCAGCGGCCATGACCGCCACATCACACGTGGGCCACCGAGACATCACTGCATCGTGCATCTGTTGCGCAGTCTCGACGTGCAGCACCTCTGCGCCGGCGGGGGCGGGAATCTCCGCGGTCGTGACGAGAACGACCGACGCCCCTCGCGAGACGGCCTCGGCCGCCAGAGCGTGACCCTGCTTGCCGCTCGACCTGTTTGCGATGACCCTCACCGCGTCGATCGGCTCCCGGGTTCCGCCGGCGGTCACCAGCACTCTCAGTCCGGCCATGTCGAGGTCGGAGCCGAGGACCTGCGACACAGCCGCCAGGATCGTCTCGGGATCGGCCAGTCGTCCCGTGCCGGAGTCACCGCCCGCGAGACGGCCTTCCTGGGGATCGACAACGACGACGCCGCGCGACCGCAGCAGGGTGATGTTGTCCTGGACAGCGGGGTGCTCCCACATCTCGGTGTGCATCGCCGGACACACCACGACCGGCGCCCTGGTCGCGATCAGCGTCGCGGTGAGCAGATCTTCTGACGAACCGGTGGCATATGCCGAGATGACCCTGGCCGTCGCAGGCGCGACGACGACCACATCGGCGCCCTGGCCCAGTCGGGTGTGGGGAATCGGAGATGCGTCGTCCCACAGGCTCGTGTGGACGGATTCACTCGCAAGAGCGGACAACGTCACCGACCCTATGAACCGGTGGGCGTCGTCTGTCATCACAGGCGCCACGTGGGCACCCGCGTCGACCATGCGTCGACACAACTCGACCGCCTTGTAGGCGGCGATCCCACCCGAGACGCCGAGCACGACCCTTCGACCACGGAACACCGACAGGTCGGTCATGGTCGTGGGCCCGCGAAAGTGACGTCAGCCCTCGGCGCCGTCGGCGTCGGGTTCTGCGTCGTCGCCGAACATCTCGGCGGCTTCGGCCTCCATCTGGGCGAGTTCGTCCTCGGGCAGGCGCTCGACCTTGACGATCTTGTCGGCTGCAATCTCCTCGAATGCGATCGACAGCGGTTTGCGAGCGACAGACGACACCTGCGGCGGAATGATGTGACCGAGGCCCTCACCCAACTGGTTGAAGTAATCGTTGATTCCGCGTGCGCGGTACGACACGAGTGTCACGAGTCCGAACTTGGAACCGGTGCGGTCGAGAAGAGACTCGATCGGCGGGTGAATCATTGAGTCATGCTGACGTGACATCGGCACCTCCGGTATGGCCGGCGTGACCGGCGGGACCCCGAAAGGCTACCGGCGGCCCTGCCTCGCCGCACCGATGATCCCCTCGATCTCGGCGACCGCCCGGTCGAGGTCGTCGTTCACCACCACGACGTCGGCCTCTTTGGTTCCCCTCGACTCTTCTTCCTCTGCCTTCCGGAGGCGCTCGACAACGTGCTCGGGAGAATCACCCCGGGCCTCGAGGCGCCGTCTCTGCTCATCACGCGACGGAGGCGAGACGAAGACCATGATCGCCTCCGGATGTCGTGCCTTGACCTGCTCGGCACCGTGGAGTTCGATCTCGAGAACGATGTCGCAGTCTCCGTCGAGCGGAGGAAGGGGCGACCCGTAGAGATTGCCGAGAAACTCGGTCCACTCGAGGAAGCCCCCGTCGGCGATTCGCTTCTCGAAGTCGTCGCGCTCGACAAACACGTACGCATCGTCCGGCTCGCCCTCCCGGCGTCGCCTCGTCGTCCACGACCTGCTCAGCCACAACTTCGGGTCGCGCGAGACCAGAGAGTCGACGATCGTCCCCTTCCCGGCACCACCCGGGCCCGACACGATCACGATCAACGGCTCCATCACTCGCCGCCCGTCGCCTTCGGTGACGCGAGCAGGCGGATTCCCTCCAGGATCCTGGCCCGCGTCGGCGCATCGAGGTCACACACGCGACACGCCTCATCGACGCCGATCGATGCCAGCAGACGCCGACCAGCGACCTTGCCGACTCCCTGCGTCACGTCGAGCAACTTGACCACGTACGTTCGGCTCCGGTCGTCGTCCGCGGGGATCTCCAGCAACATCTCGATCGACCCCGACGACGCCTCGTTCACTGCGCGTTCCCTGGCCTCGCGGAGCTCCGAGACACGATGCAGGTCTCGATCGCGGTGCGACATGAGCGAAATGCTACCGATGGCGCACCGTCTGGTTCCGCCTCATCTGTCCACGACCGAAAGATCCGACCATCGCGCCACGCCGAGTCGCCCGAGGTCGCGCGTCGCTTCGCGAGCGATTCGCCATGTTGCCCCTGGGTCGACGAACGACGCCGTGCCGACCTGCACGGCGGTTGCTCCGGCTCGCATCATCTCGACCGCATCAGCCCCGCACGCGATCCCTCCGACCCCGATGATGTCGAGAGACGGCAACGCAGCATGAACGTCGCTCACCGCGCGCACTGCAACAGGATGGATGGCGGGACCAGACAGGCCTCCACCACCGTTGCCGAGACTCGGGCTCCCCGTCACCGGGTCGATCTGCAACGCCACGACGGTGTTCACGAGAGTCACCGCGGTCGCACCGGCACGTGACGCGGCACGTGCGATTTCGACCAGCCTGTCGGTGTTCGGACTGAGTTTGGCCCACACCGGGACCTCCGACACCCGTGCCACCGCGCCGACCACGCTCTGCACCAGTTCGGCGTCGTGGGCGATGATCCCCGAGCGACCCTCGAGATTCGGACACGACAGATTGACCTCGACGGCGGCGATCCTGTGTCCGACCGGCGCCAGCATCGCCGCTGCGCGCTCGTACTCGTCGACGGTACGACCCCAGACACTGCACACAACGGTCACCCCTGCATGCTCGAGACGCGGCAGTGAGTGTTCGATCCACGCGGGCACACCCGGTCCCTGCAGTCCGACTGCATTCACCATTCCTCCGCGTGCGAGATGAACCCTCGGCGCGGGGTTCCCGGGCCACGGCTCGTGGAACAGGCTCTTGACCACCACGGCACCGAGCCGCGCGAGCGGCATGTGTCCCCCGAATTCGACGTCGAAGCCGGCGGTTCCCGACGCGGTCATGAACGGGTTGGAGAGACTCACGCCACCGATCGTCACCGCCCCGGCCGACGCCGGGTCGACTCTTGCGAGGCGACCGCGCATCATCGCGCGTGGTACTCCTGCAACGACTTCACCGTGATCGGCTCGCCCCTCTGCTCGCGCAGACCGTTGACCGCCGCGAGGGCCGCTTCGACCGTCGTCAACGACGGAACACGATGGACGTTCGCCGCCTTTCGGATCGCCTCACCGTCTTCACGCGACCCGCGGCCGTGCGGCGTGTTGACCACGAAGGCGATCGCACCGTCGGCGATCAGGTCGACTGCATTGCCGAGAGAGGACCCCTCGACTTCGGACAGCTTCGCGACCGTCTCGTCGACGACGACGCCGAACTTCTGCAGATAGGCGGCGGTTCCGGTGGTCGCCGCGATGCCGAGTCCGAGGTCACGGAGTCTGCGTGCCACCACGAGCCCGGCCGGTTTGTCGCCGTCGTTCAGCGACAGGAAGACGAGCCCTTCGTTCGGGAGCACCGTTCCGGCCGCGGTCTGGGACTTCACGAAGGCCCGGCCGAACGAGGAGTCGATTCCCATCACCTCTCCGGTCGAGCGCATCTCCGGCCCGAGCGCCGTGTCGACCTCCGGGAAACGGTTGAACGGAAGCACTGCTTCCTTCACCGAGACGTGACCACCCGCGACCGGCGGTACGAGCAGGCCCTCTCTGCGGAGTTCAGCCAAGGTCGCACCGAGCATCACTCTGCTCGCCACCTTCGCCAACGGCACACCCGTGGCTTTCGCCACGAACGGCACGGTCCGGGACGCACGCGGGTTGGCCTCGATCACGTACACCGTCGTACCGAGCACCGCGAACTGCACGTTGATCAACCCGCGGACGTCGAGCGCATCGGCGATGGCCGTCGCGTACGACTCGATCACCTCGACCACCCACGGCGCGAGGTTCTGCGGCGGAATGGCGCATGCGCTGTCGCCCGAGTGCACACCGGCCTCTTCGACGTGTTCCATCACCCCCCCGATGAGGACCTCACCCGTTGAATCACGGATTGCGTCGACGTCGACCTCGGTTGCATCCTCGAGGAACCTGTCGATGAGCACCGGACGTTCCGCCGCGAGTCCACCCTCGCGACCGAGGCTCCCGTCGCGCGACAGCTCCTCGAGCGCACGTTCGAGGGCGTCGTGGTCGTGGACGATCTGCATCGCTCGCCCGCCGAGTACGTAACTGGGACGAACCAGCACCGGGAAGCCGACACGATCGGCGATCTTGCGCGCCTCAGCGGGATCGACCGCCGTCCCACCGGGTGGCTGCGGGATCGACAGGCTCTCGCAGAGCGCGTTCCACTTCTCCCTGTCCTCTGCCAGGTCGATCGACTCGGGCGAGGTACCGGCGATCATTTCGGCCGGCAACGACCCCGACAGTTTGAGGGGCGTCTGTCCGCCGAGGCTCACGATGACCTTCGGCGCCACACCGCCAGCCGCCACCGTCTCGGCCTCGATCACGTTCATGACGTCCTCGTGGGTCAGCGGTTCGAAATAGAGACGATCTGAGGTGTCGTAGTCGGTCGAGACGGTCTCGGGATTGCAGTTCACCATCACGGTCTCGAACCCTGCGTCACGCAACGAGAAGCTTGCGTGCACGCAGCAGTAGTCGAACTCGATGCCCTGGCCGATGCGGTTCGGTCCCGACCCGAGGATCAGCACTCGCGGCTTGTCGCTCGGGCGAACCTCCGTTTCGTCCTCGTAGGTCGAGTAGTGGTACGGAGTCGTGGCCTCGAACTCGGCGCTGCAGGTGTCGACCGTCTTGTAGGTCGGGTGCACACCCAGTTCCGTACGGCGCGACCGCACAGCCGACGCGTCGCATCCGAGCACGTAGGCCAACTGAGCATCGGAGAATCCGAGTCGCTTGGCCCGCCTCATCTCGCGCACCGTCAGCGACGAAACGTCACGGCCCTCGAGAGCAGTGCGTTCCTCGGTGATCATCGACATCTGGTCGAGGAACCACGGATCGATGCGGGTCGCCTCGTGCACACGGCCAAAGAGACCGCGCCGCAACGCCTCACCGACCTGGAAGATGCGCTCGGGCGTCGGGACGGCACACCGTTCGAGAAGTGCGTCGTCGTCGAGGGCAAGGAGCGAAGCCTCTGCCGGGTCGCAGTTCAGGCCGAGTCGGCCCTGTTCCAACGACCGGAGACCCTTCTGGAGACTCTCGGTGAAGGTGCGCCCGATCGCCATCACTTCCCCGACGCTCTGCATCTGTGTGCCCAACACGCCCTTCGTGCCGGGGAGCTTCTCGAAGGCCCAACGGGGGATCTTCGTCACCACGTAGTCGATGGTGGGCTCGAACGACGCCGGGGTCTTGCGGGTGATGTCGTTCGGGATCTCGTCGAGCGTGTACCCGACGGCGAGTTTTGCGGCGATCTTGGCAATCGGGAATCCGGTGGCCTTCGATGCGAGCGCCGACGAACGCGACACCCGCGGGTTCATCTCGATGACGACCATTTCGCCGTTCGACGGATTCAGGGCGAACTGCACGTTCGAACCACCCGTCTCCACACCGACGCGCCTGATGCACGCGAACGCCGCGTCGCGCATCTTCTGGTACTCGACGTCGGACAATGTCTGTGCGGGCGCAACGGTGATCGAGTCACCCGTGTGCACCCCCATCGGGTCGAAGTTCTCGATACTGCAGATGATCACGCAATTGTCCGCACGGTCACGCATGACCTCGAGTTCGTACTCTTTCCACCCGACGATCGACGTCTCGATCAGGATCTCGCGGATGGGGCTTGCCTCGAGGCCGAGCGCCGCGACCTTGCGGAACTCGTCCAGCGTCGTTGCGATCCCGGTTCCGCGTCCACCGAGGATGTAGGCCGGGCGGATGATGACCGGCAGACCGATCTCGGCCACGACCTTCTCCGCCTCGTCCATCGAATGGGCGGTTCCGCTTCGTGGGACGTCCAGACCGATGCCGATCATCGCCTGTTTGAACTTCTCGCGGTCCTCCGCCGTTTCGATCGCCTCGGCGTTCGCGCCGATCAGTTCGGGAGTACCCGACACACCGACAAGACCCCGCCCGTGGAGGCTCATCGCGAGGTTGAGGCCCGTCTGACCACCGAGGGTCGGCAGCACCGCGTCGGGACGCTCACGCTCGATGATCGCCGCCAGCACATCGGGGGTCAGCGGCTCGACATAGGTGCGGTCAGCGAAGTCGGGGTCGGTCATGATCGTTGCCGGGTTCGAGTTCGCCAGGATCACCCGGTACCCCTCGCTACGCAGCACTCGGCACGCCTGGGTGCCGGAGTAGTCGAATTCGCAGGCCTGGCCGATCACGATCGGGCCGGACCCGATGATCAGAATGCTCTCGAGGTCGTCACGGCGCGGCATCAGCGGGTCTCCATCATCTCGGCGAATCGTTCGAACAGGTAGCGAGAGTCGTGCGGACCGGGTCCCGCCTCAGGGTGGTGCTGCACCCCGAATGCCGGGCGCCCGATGATCTTCATGCCCTCGTTGGTGCCGTCGTTGAGGTTCACGTGCGTCACTTCGGCGACGCCTGCGAGAGAGTCGGGGTCGACACAGAAGTTGTGGTTCTGGCTCGTGATCTCGACGGAACCGGTGACGTTGTCGCGCACCGGATGGTTGCCGCCGTGGTGACCGAACGGAAGTTTGTACGTGCGGCCGCCCATCGCGAGAGCCAGCAACTGGTGCCCGAGGCATATGCCGAAGGTCGGCACGCCGGCATCAACGATGGCGCGGATGTTCCCGACGGCACCCACGACCTGTTCGGGGTCTCCGGGGCCGTTCGAAAGGAAGACACCGTCGGGCGACATGGCGAGCACGTCGACCGCAGGTGTCGAGGCCGGCACCACCGTGACGGTTGCGATCTCCGACAGGCACCTCAAGATCGTGGTCTTGATTCCGAAGTCGTAGGCGACCACCCGGAATTTGCCGCCGGGCACCTCGTAGGCACTCTCGGTCGTGACCTGTGAGACCAGATCGACACCCGATGTGCCGCGCTCGGCCCGCGCAGCAGAGAGAAGTTCGGCGGCGTCACCGGAACCGAAGGCTCCACGGAGCGCACCTGCGTCACGGAGCAGACGCGTCAGGCGGCGCGTGTCGACGGCAGCGATCCCGGGGACGCCCGAGGCCACCAACATGTGGTGGAGGTCGGAGTCACTTCGCCAGTTGCTGCGTCGTCTTGCCATCTCGCGCACAACGACACCACGGGCGAACGATCCCCGTGACTCCGCATCGAGAACGGTCGTGCCGTAGTTGCCGATGTGAGTCGACGTGAACGTGATGATCTGGCCGGCATACGACGGATCCGTGATCACCTCCTGGTACCCGGTCATCGTCGTGTTGAACACGACCTCCCCCGATGCCACGCCTGACGGCGCCGCCGCACCCACTGCCTCGCCTTCGAAGACACTTCCGTCCTCGAGAACGAGTGCGATCTCGCTCACCTCTGGCATCACTTTCCTCTCTCGATGTGCGCGACAGCGCGACCGTCCTTCACCGTGGCCCGACCGGAGAAGACCGTGTGGACGACCTTCCCCCGCATCTCCATCCCGTGGTACGGAGTGTTGGAACTCTTGCTCGCAAGCGAGCCACGATCGACGCGCCACGTGCGGTTGGGATCCCACACGGTGATGTTCGCCGGTTCTCCGACGGCCACCGGGCGCCCTTGGGTCTCCATCGCTGCGATACGTGCGGGGTTCCACGACATCAGCGATGCAACACGCACCGGGTCGTCGGTCAGATGCGTCACGACGACGGCAAGCGCCGTCTCGAGCCCGAGCATCCCCGGAGGCGCCGCATCGAGCGGTACTTCCTTCGTGTGCGGCGCGTGCGGGGCGTGGTCGGTGGCGACCGCATCGATCGTGCCGTCCATCACCCCGGCTCGCAGCGCGTCGATGTCGGCTCGGGTCCGCAGCGGCGGGTTCACCTTGAACACCGGGTCGAAGCCGCGCAGGAGATCGTCGGTCAACGCGAGATGGTGCGGTGCGACCTCTGCCGTCACAGGGAGCCCGTCGGCTTTCGCCCTGCGCACGAGTTCGACACTGCCGGCTGTGGAGAGGTGGAGGAAGTGCATCGGCGCCCCCGTCAACCTCACCAGTTCGATGTCGCGGTGGAGCATCAGTTCCTCGGCTATGGCGGGCCACCCTGGTACCCCCATCTCGGAACAACACGACCCCTCGTTCATCACCGCACCCTCGGTGAGCCGGGAGACTTCACAGTGTTGAGCGAGCACGATCCCGAGCGACGCCGAGTACTCGAGCGCGCGCCGCATGAGCAACGGATCCTGCACGCCGTTGCCGTCGTCGGTGAAGATTCTCACGCCTTCCTCGGCGAGCGACGCGTACGGCGCGAGTTCGACGCCGTGACGTCCGACGGTGATGCACCCGGCCGGTTGCACCTCGCACCATCCGGCCCTCGTGCCCTGGTCTCGCACGAAACGGACGACAGGCACCGAATCCTGCGCCGGATCGGTGTTCGGCATCGCAACAACGGCGGTGAACCCGCCGAGCGCGGCCGCACGGGTACCGGTTTCGATGGTCTCTGCTTCTTCGCGTCCCGGTTCGCGCAGATGGGTGTGGAGATCCACGAAACCCGACGACACGATGAGTCCGTCGGCGTCGAGAACCTCGTCTCTGGACCCGTCGACCGCAATGTCACGGGAGACCTCGACGACGAGTCCACCTTCGATCCTCACGTCGAGGCGCGAGCTCCCGTCGGGGTTCACGACCGTGCCCCCCTTGATCACGAGTGGTCCGCCCATTGTCGGACCTCCTTTCGTCGTCTGGTTCACCGGTCTGCGCCTCCTGCCTCGACCGACGCATCGACGGACTCGCCCGAATGCCCGAGGAGCGAGAAGAGCACGGCCATGCGAACGGCGACACCTGTTGCGACCTGGACGAGTATCCGCGACCCGGGAAGACACGCAGGATCGACGACCATCTCGACCCCCCTGTTCATCGGCCCGGGGTGGAGAACCAGAGCCGTCCCGCGAAGGAGAGCCGCACGGCGGTCGTCGAGACCGAACCGCACGGAATACTCGTCACCACCGGGGATCAGACCGGAGGCCATTCGCTCCTTCTGGAGCCTGAGCATGTAGAGCACGTCGACGTCGCCGATCACCTCGTCGAGCGACTCGGTGAACCGCACGTCGCCACGGCCGAACCACGATCCCGGCACCAACGTGCGAGGGGCGACCACCGTGACCTGTGCACCCAGTTTGAGGAACACGTCGACATCGCTGCGAGCGACACGCGAGTGGGCGACATCACCGACGATCGCAACATGGACACCCGAGAGCGAATTTCCCGCGCCGAGCGAGCGGGTGATCGTGTGCGCGTCGAGCAAGGCCTGTGTCGGATGCTGGTGCCACCCGTCGCCCGCATTGACGACGCTGGCGTGGGTCCAGTTGCTCACCGCGAGCGGAACCCCGCTCGAACGGTGTCTCACGACGAACGCATCGACTCCCATCGCCGAGAGCGTCTCGATCGTGTCGCGGAGACTCTCCCCCTTGTTCAAGCTCGACGACGAGGCCGTGAACGTGAGGGTGTCGGCAGAGAGCCGCTTGGCCGCGGTGTCGAAGCTGAGACGGGTGCGCGTGGAATCCTCGAAGAACACCTGAGCGACGGTCCTGCCCCGTAGGGCAGGCACTTTCGGCACCGGCCGCGAACCGATCTCTGCCATCGTGTCGGTCAGGTCGAGCAGAGCCGAGATCGCAGCGGCGTCGAGATCGGCGGTGGTGAGCAGATGCTTCATGCGGAGACCCCCGCACCCGTCACGGTGACCCCTCCGGGACCGACCTCGACGTCGTCGTCTGCGTGCGTGGGGATGTTCTTGCCGACATAGTCGGGTCGGATCGGAAGTTCACGATGTCCCCTGTCGACCATGACGGCCAATTGCACGGCACGGGGTCGGCCATGGTCGTTCAGAGCCTCGAGCGCGGCGCGCACGGTGCGCCCCGTGAAGAGCACGTCGTCGACCAGAACCACTTTCTTGCCGGTGAGATCGACCGGAATCGCCGTCGGCGCGCCGTGGACGACGGGACGGAGCGAGATGTCGTCCCTGTAGAGCGAGATGTCGAGCAGACCGAGCGGCACCGTCTGGTGTGCCCCGGCGGAGGACTCCGCGGCGATTCGGTCGAGACGTTCACAGAGACGCCGGGCGATCCATGCGCCTCCGGTCTGCATGCCGACCACGACCACGTCTCCCAAAGAGGGGTTTCTCTCGTGGATCTCATGTGCGATTCGCGTGATGGCCTTGTCGACCTGCTCGGCCGACAACACCTCCACCGCGCTCACGAAGCGTCGCGTGAGCCGGAGCAGGATCGAACTCCGCGCACGAAAAAAGCCCGCGACATGCGTCGAGCGGGCCTGTACGTGGTGGAATCCATGTTGTCCTTCCGTTCGGGCCTCACGGGACCCGTTTGACGGTCGCGGCGATGTTACTGACTTCGGCCACACCTCGTCAACCGAAGACCGTGCCCGACCCGCATTCAGTCTCCCCCGATGCGTCGGAACACCTGCCAGTGGTCGTTCTCTGCCACCACCTCGAACGCCGCTCGTTCCTCGTCCCACACCGTCTGCATCTGTGGCATCAGGAACCGCGGCAGAACCACGTACTCCACCGTGTCGGCGGCCGGGAGTCGGGATCCGTCTCCCGAATGGTCGACTCCGTACAGATACGTCCGGAACGGATTCGGGAAGAACCAGAGGCCGGTGCGATGCGCCGCATGCGGAACCAGAGGGTCGTAGAGCGAGGCTGATGCCCCGTCCGGCAGTGCGGCCAGTATCTCGTGACCCGAACGCACCGCCGGGTTGCCGCCGGGTGGCACTTCTCGTGCCTGGAACGACAGATTGTGCGACGACCACAGCACCGACGTGAGGCACGAGACCGAGACGAGGGCCGCGACTGCACGACGACGCATGTGAGGCCTCATTCTCGAGATTCCGTGGACGGAGGCGAACAGCAGCGCCGGCACCGCCACGATCGAGTAGTGGTAGTCGACGCTGTATTGGTACCAGTAGGTGCTGAGGACGTTGACGAACAGAACCCCGGCCGAGACGGCCGCGAGTCCCGCCGACAACAGGAAGAGCGCGAGGTACGGCGCCGTCATCTGGAACAGGTACGTCAGTCGATCACCGTCGAGAAAGTGGGCCGCCACGTTCCACGGAGCCGTCACGGTCTCGCGCAGGAACCCACCGACCCCGCCGAAGGGCACACGCCACGCGTTGCGCGTCGGCACACCCGTCAACGGACGCATGATGAGATACATGGTGACGATCGCCGCCGAGAACCCCGCGAGCATCGTGGTCAGGCCTTTCCGTCGGTCGAGCCGGACCGCAACCCACACACCGAGGGGAACGACCAGCAGGAACGCGTCCTCTTTGACCATGAGAACGAGTGCAACCGCCAGCGCGTAGGTGCGCCACCTGCGTTCCAGAGCAGCCCACAGCGCGAGCGGAACGAAGAGACCGTGGAAAGAGTCAGGATGGAAGTTCTCGAGCGTCGTTCCGACGACGGCAGGGTGCACGAGCCATGCGACCGACACTGCGAACGCGAGTGGCTCGCTCGACAGCACCCTCCGTGCGAAGAGGAACACCGGTACCGCTCCCGCGGCCACGACGAACGACTGCACCACCAACAACGTCGAGGTTCCGGGCACCACCCAGTAGAGCGGGACGAGGAACAACAACACCAGGGAACTGTGGTCACCGAAGAGATTCCGACCCATCAACGTGACGAACGGGGCCTCGAAACGCGACAACAGCCACAGCCCCTGGTCGTAGAGACCGACGTCGTAGGAAAAGGTGCCGAACGACCGGTGGACGTCGAGCTGAAGCACCGACATCCACGTCGCCCATGCCACGCACAGCGCCACCGTGGCAGCGGGCCAGAGACCCAGATCACGGAACACTGTCCGGCGGATCCCCGACGGGCCGTCGCGCATTTCAGCCGCCGGGTCGCACCGTTCGTGCGATCGTTGCCAACATGCCGTTCACGAAACGACCCGAGTCGTCGGTCGAGAAGCGCTTTGCGAGCTCGACGGCCTCGTCGATCACGACCGCTGTCGGGACGTCGGGGCGGTCGGTCAACTCCCAGATCGCCAGCCGCAGGATCGCCCGGTCGAGGGCAGGCATGCGCTCGAGGGGCCACCCCTTGGCATTCTCGCTGATCATCGCATCGATCGACTCGCGCGACGATCCGACTCCCGCCAGCAAGGCTCCCACCGTCTCTGCGGCCACGAGGTTCCGCTCGTCGAGCAACCGAACGGGATCGACATCCCGCTGTTCACCCTCGTAGAGCAACATCACAGCCTGCTCCCGTGCGTCGGTCCGTTCGTCGGGAGTTCCCGACTCGTGACGTCGGGACATCAGACGCGCGTGATGTAGTCGCCGGTTCGGGTGTCGACCTTCACCTTGTCGCCTACGTTCACGAACAGTGGCACCTGGATGACCTTGCCGGTCTCGAGGGTCGCGGGCTTCTTCGCACCCGAGACGCGGTCACCCTGGACACCCGGCTCGGTGTCGGCCACGACCAGTTCGACCGATGCCGGGATCTCGACGCTCACGATCTCGCCGTTCCAGATGGCGATGATCGCCACGGCAGACTCGACGATGTAGTCGGCCGCGTCACCGAGCGACGTCGCCGAGACGTTCATCTGGTCGTACGACTCGGTGTCCATGAACACGAACTCGGCGCCGTCCTTGTAGAGGAACTGCATGTCACGCTTGTCGAGGATTGCCTGCTCGACCTTGATGCCGGCGTTGAAGGTCTTCTCGAACACACTCCCGTTGCGGACGTTGCGGAGCTTGGTGCGCACGAACGCCCCACCCTTTCCGGGCTTCACGTGCTGGAACTCGACGACCGTGAAGAGGCCGTTGTCGAGTTCGAGGGTGATTCCGTTCTTCAGATCGTTCGTGCTGATGGCGGGCATGTCAGTTCCTTCGGGGAGTGGGTGAGAGGTCGGCAACCGTGCTCTCCGACGACGACGAGGTCCTCGATGCGCACTCCGGCGACTCCCCCACGATAGAGCCCTGGCTCCACCGTCACCACCTCCGACCCGAGCAACGCCGTCGTGCAGCGCGGGCCGAGTACCGGGAACTCGTGGATCGCAAGCCCCACACCGTGACCGGTTCCGTGCACGAACTCGTGCTCCACCGACGACGAACGGAACACCGACCTGCACGCTGCGTCGACGTCGCGCCCGGCGACGCCCGACCTCACGCTCGACAGTCCGTTCTCCTGCGCAGCTCGCACCGTCTCGAACATCGCGCCCACCTCGCGAGCGACACGGCCGACGAGGACCGTCCGCGTCATGTCGCTGCGATAGCCCGCCACGCGCGCTCCGAGGTCGATCACGACCGCATCACCGTCGCACACCACGCGATCGCCCGGTTCGTGGTGGGGACGCGCACCGTTCGCGCCGGACGCAACGATGGTCGGGAATGCGGGTTCGTCGGCACCGTGCTCGCGCATGAGATGTTCGAGTCGGTTCCTGATCTCACGTTCGCTGCGACCGGCGAGACCGTCGGCCACCACCGACTGCAAGGCGGCGTCTGCAATCGAGGCCGCACGCTCCATGCACGCGATCTCTGACTCGTCCTTCGTGCGGCGAAGCTCATCGAACGGTGCTGCCTCCTCGGCCACGTCGCACCGCGCACGCAGCGCCGTCATGCGGGCCGCCGTCACGGTCGTCGGGTCGATGCCGAGAGTCCTGCCGTCCACGAACCCGCAGAGAGCAGAATCATGGTCGTCGGGAGCGGTCGCAACGACGACGTCGAACGGCGTTCCTGCTCGGGCGATCTCCTCCGTGGCCCGTTCGACGTATCGACCGTCGACCATCAGCAGTCCCCGGCGCGACGACTTGTCGAAGACGGCCCATCCGGTGGAACCGGAGAAACCGCAGAGCCAGCGAACGTCGTCGAGCCGGGCCACCAACACGACCTGCGCTCCGGACGCATCGGCGAGACGCGCCGATCTCGGGTTCGTCACGACTGCAGAAGTGCCTCGACGGCGAGTCGGTATCCGAGACCACCGAATCCTGAGATGGTTCCCGACACGACCCCGGCGAGAACACTCGTGTGCCTGAATCCCTCTCGCGCCGTCGGGTTCGAGATGTGAACCTCCACCACCGGGCCCCCGAATGCCTTCACGGCGTCATGGAGAGCCCACGAGTAGTGGGTGAGCGCTCCCGCGTTGATGATGATCGCGTCGTAGCGACCACGTGCACCTTGTACCGCTCCCACCACTTCGGCTTCGGAGTTGCTCTGGAACGAGTCGACGGATCTCCCCTCACCGGCCGCCGAGCGAACGGTCGCACAGTGGTCGTCGAGCGACGACGTGCCGTAGACGGCGGGTTCGCGCGTGCCGAGCAGATTCAGGTTCGGGCCGTGGATGACGAGGATCGATCTGACCGTCATGGACGACACCGTACCTGACCGGCGTTCATCGACCTGCCCGATCCACGAGTGCGTCCCAGGCGGCGCGCGCTGCCTGGTCGGAGACACCGTGCACGACCTCCAGCCCGTCGCGTGCATCGAGGACGAACG
>VFQT010001001.1_pt1 | contig 37106 bp, 37 predicted proteins | sample 3512381 | NCBI WGS metagenome assembly VFQT01 (sample SAMN10412376, study PRJNA504923) | tailings metagenome | isolation source: Relicate 2 Philex TSF3 active mining site | place: Philippines: Tuba, Benguet | collected 2017-08-29 | reverse complement strand
GATCACGTCGTGGACGTCGTGTTGTAGATATCGTTCCGGCTGAGTAACCCGTTAATAAAAATTTTTATAAAGGGCGGGCAAAAAATTGTCCGCCCTTTTAAATTTATGGAAAAGGTGGTGATGAAATGTTTGTAGATCAAGTTGTTATTCATGCAAAAGCTGGCAACGGTGGAAGTGGTTGTACATCAGTTCATCGCGAAAAATTTAAACCATTGGGTGGTCCTGATGGTGGTAATGGTGGTCGCGGTGGCGACGTTGTTTTAGTCGTTGATTTGAATGTAACAACACTTTTGGAATATCACAGACACCCACATCAAATTGCACCAAATGGAAAACCAGGACAAGGTAGTCATAACAATGGAGCAAATGGTCCAGATTTAATTTTGCCTGTTCCTGCTGGAACTGTTGTTTATTCAATGCAAAATGAAATTCTTGCAGACTTAGTTAAATCAGATATGCGCTATGTAATTGCGCAAGGTGGTGCGGGTGGATTAGGTAATGCTGCACTTTCTTCAAATAAACGAAAAGCACCAGGATTTTCATTACTGGGTGAACCTGGAGAAATAACTGATGTAAAACTTGAACTTAAATCTTTAGCAGATGTGGCATTGGTTGGATTTCCAAGTGCTGGAAAATCAAGTTTAGTTTCTGTAATAAGTGCTGCAAAACCTAAAATAGCTGACTATCCATTTACAACATTAGTTCCTAATCTTGGTGTTGTAGAAGCTGGTGAAGAAAGTTTTACTGTGGCAGACGTTCCAGGATTAATAGAAGGAGCAAGTGCAGGAAAAGGTTTAGGACTTGAGTTTTTAAGACATGTAGAAAGATGCGCAGTACTTGTCCACGTAATAGATTGCGCAACTTTAGAACCAGGTAGAGATCCTTTACATGATTTAGATGTAATTGAAAATGAATTGAAAATTTATGGTGGATTACAAGATAGACCAAGAATCGTGGCATTAAACAAAGTTGATGTACCTGAAGCAAAAGAATTAGCAGAAATGATGATTCCTGAATTAGAAAAAAGAAATCTTAAGTCTTATCTGATTTCCACAGTCACTAGAGAAGGTTTAAAAGAACTTATATTTGCTATGTCTGAAATGGTTACAAAATGGCGTAAAGACCATATGGAAGATGAGAAAGCAAGAATTGTCATAAGACCAGAAGGTGTGGGAAATATTGAATTTAAAGTCAAAAAAGTTGATGATCGATTCTTTGTTACGGGAAGTAAAGTTGAACGATGGATAAAGCAAACTGATTTTTCAAATGATGAAGCAGTTGGCTACTTAGCTGATCGATTCGCCACAATAGGTATTGAAGATGCATTAAGAAAAGCTGGAGCAACTCCAGGTGTTGAGGTAGCAATTGGTGAAGGCGACGACGCAGTGCTTTTTGATTGGGATCCAGAAATTGATACAGGTGTAAAAAATATTCGTGGACCAAGAGGAACAGACATAAGATTGGATGGACGATGAGTAAAGAACTAAGGAAACTTATTTCATCTGCCAAAAGAATTGTAGTAAAAGTTGGTTCTTCTTCAATTACAACAGCGCAAGGTGGAATTGACGAGAAAAAAATCAATTTAATAGTTGAAGCTATAGCAAAACATCACAAGAAAAATCACGAAATTGTGCTTGTCTCATCTGGTGCAATTGCAGCAGGGTTATCGCCTTTAAAACTTGATTCTCGTCCAAAAGATTTAGCGTTGCAGCAAGCCGTGGCAAGTGTTGGCCAAAGTTTATTGGTGAACAAGTATTCACAAGAATTCTTAAAACATGGCATAAATGTGGGCCAAGTGTTATTGACTGCAGAGGATATGAGTAGAAGATCTCATTACAGGAATGCTCAAAGAACTTTTAACAAACTCCTTGAAATGAAAGTTATTCCAATTGTTAATGAGAATGACACTGTGGCAACTGATGAAATTAGAGTGGGCGACAATGATCGTTTAGCAGGAATTGTGACTCATATTATCAACGCTGAAGCTTTGATTCTTTTATCTGATGTAGATGGACTCTATACCGCTCCTCCAAGCAATCAAAATTCAAAAATAATTCAAGAAGTTAAAGAATTTAGTGAAATTGAAAATTTAGAAATTGGTGGTGCAGGTACCAGTGGAGTTGGTACAGGTGGGATGTTCACCAAAGTTCAAGCAGCAAGAATAGCAAGCGCTGGAGGAGTGGCTGTATTAATTACAGATGCAAAAAATCTTGAGCAAGTATTTGAAGGAAATGAAGTCGGCACAGTTTTTTGGCCAAAGAAAGCCAAATTATCTGCAAGATCATTATGGATAGCACATGCTGCAGATATAGAAGGTCAAATCAAAATTGATCAGGGTGCAGCAACTGCGTTATTAAAAAAACAAGCATCATTGCTAAGTGCAGGAATCAAGGAAGTTTATGGCGAATTTGAAGATGGCGCAGTCGTTGAAGTAGTAGATGAAAAAAATAATGTAATTGCAAAAGGCATAACTAATTTTGATTCATCAGAACTACCAAAGATGATTGGTAAAAATACCGCCAAATTGATAGAGGAATTTGGGTCAGGTTACGAAAAAGAAGTAATTCATCGCGATGATTTAGTTCTTAGTGCAGATATAGTTATGGGTAACTAGAGGTTAAGAATGAAAACTGAGAATTTGAATCCTGTAGAAGCATTAGCTCAAAAAGCTAAAGAAGCTAGCCACATTTTGTCGCAATTAAACAGAGAGCAGAAAGATAAAGCACTTAATTTAATGGCTAAAGATTTAGTGGCCAAGACAGATGAAATTGTTAAAGCAAATCAAATCGATATTAAACATGCGATTGAAAATAATGTAGATAAGTATCTAATTGACAGATTAACTTTAAATGAATCAAGAATTAAAGAAGTCGCAAAAGGCTTAACAGATATTGCTCAACTTAAAGATCCTGTAGGTGAAGTTGTCAGGGGCTGGGTTCAGCCAAATGGTTTAGAAATTGAACAAATTCGTGTTCCTTTGGGAGTTGTTGGAATAATTTATGAAGCCCGCCCAAATGTAACAGTTGATGCAGTTGGAATTTGTTTGAAAAGTGGAAATTCAGTTTTATTAAGAGGATCATCTTCTGCACAAAATACAAATCAAGCATTAATAAATGTGATGAGGCAAAGTTTAGAAAGTTTAAATATTCCAGCAGATGTGATTGTGCAAATTCCTGCTGATTCGCATGAATCAGTCAAACAATTAATGAATGCAAGAGGTCTAGTTGATGTATTGATTCCTAGAGGTGGAGCATCTCTAATCGATTCAATAGTCAATGATTCTAAAGTTCCTGTAATTGAAACAGGTGTTGGAAACTGTCATGTTTACATAGATGAATTTGCAAATGTTGATATGGCAGTATCAATTCTTGTTAATTCAAAAGTTTCACGTTGTAGCGTATGCAACGCCGCAGAAACATTCTTAGTGCACCAAAATATTGCCGATAAGTTTTTACCAAAAGCTTTAACTGAATTGAAAAATCATGAAGTTACCATACATGGTGATCAGAAAATAAAGAAATATTGCCAAGAAGTTGGAATTAATTTTAAAGATGTTACAGATGAAGACTGGATTTGCGAATATTATAGTTTAGATATTGCAGCGGGAATTGTTTCATCAATTGATGAAGCCATCACGCACATAAGAAAATGGTCTTCGAATCATACAGAAGCGATTATTTCTGATTCTTTGCAAAATGTAGAAAAATTTGTTAAAGAAGTAGATTCAGCTGCGGTAATGATTAATGCTTCAACCCGTTTTACTGATGGGGGAGAGTTTGGTTTTGGGGCAGAGATGGGAATCTCCAATCAGAAATTACACGCACGTGGACCTATGGGATTATTAGAAATGACAAGCACTAAGTATGTTGTAAAAGGTAAAGGCCATATCAGAGGAAATGTTGGTGAGATTAAAAAATGATTAAATTAAGTGAAGTTGCTGAAAAAGGTGTTGAACTGCCATTTCATCCACTTGTATTTGGATTTGGCATGTTTGGTTTATTAGTGGTTGCATTAATTGTGGTCACAAGGTTAAACGCAGATCGATAAAGTGAAATCCCGAATTGGGCTTTTAGGAGGAACTTTTAACCCAGTTCATTTCGGGCATATTGAAATAGCTACAGCGGCATTAAATTTACTTAATCTAGACAAACTCTTTTTTATTCCTGCCGGTAACCCTTGGCAGAAAGAAGACTTCGTTTCTTTCGAGCATAGATTTAAAATGTTACAACTTGCTCTAAAAAATATTGAAAAAGTCGAAATTTCAGAGTTTGAGAAAGACGAATTAAATCCCACTTATACATATGAAACTTTACAGAAATTTCATGAGAATTATCCTGAATCAGAATTTGTATTTTTAATGGGAAGTGATGCGGCAAAAAATTTTGATACTTGGAAAGAGCCAAATTTAGTTAAAGTTTTAGCAAGAATTTATGTCGTGCCTCGCCAAGGCGACCCAGTAGTTGATTGGCATTTTGATCGATTGCAGTTTAGTCCTATGTCAATTTCTTCTTCAATAATCAGGAATAAAATAAAACTTAATGAATCAATAGATGAATTTGTTCCTAAAGATGTTATTGAATATATCAATGCCAATAAACTTTATAAAAACTAAGTGTGCAATAATGAGTAATAATGAATGAAAGTTTAATTAAGTAAGTGACGGCATCTACAAAATCAAAAGAAATTGCTTTAGTTGCTGCTAATGCAGCATTTGAAAAATTAGCAACTGATGTAAAAATTATTGACGTAAGTTCAAGATTTCCCCTGTCTGATATTTTTTTAATAGCTTCAGTAAATAACGTAAAACAAGCTCAAGCTGTATCTGAAGCAATAGAAGAGGAATTAAATAAAATAGGCATCAAAGCAATAAATCGTGAAGGCAATTCAGAAAGTCATTGGCTCCTATTAGATTTTTCAGAAATACTTGTGCATATTCAATTGGCTGAAGATAGAGACTATTACGGGTTAGAAAGATTATGGAAAGACTGTCCCATAGAGGAATTACATGGGTAAAAGACAATTAGTTCTGTGGAGACATGGAAGAACAAGTTGGAATTTGGAACAAAGATTCCAGGGACAAACGGATATCCCATTAGATGAAGTTGGACATGCCCAAGCTAAAAATTCTGCTCAGTTATTGCAACATTTAAGACCAAGTTACATTGTCTCATCAGACCTTTCTAGAGCAAATCAAACAGGTTTAGAACTAGCAAATTTATTGAATTTACAAATAACAAAAGATAAAAGATTTAGAGAAACGGCACATGGAGAATGGGAAGGTTTAACTTATCCAGAATTAAAAGAAAAATTCGGTGACGAATATTCTCGCTGGTCAAATGGAGAAGAGATCAAACCCGGAAAAAATGGAGAAACTCGAAGTGAAGTTGCTCAAAGAATGGTTGAAGGAATTTATGACCATATGAAATTTGTGCCAGAAGGAGATGTATTTGTGGTTGCAACGCATGGTGGAGCAGCGAGAGTGGCTGCCGGAAAATTAATGGGACTGCCACCAAAAACTTGGATCTCTTTGGGAATTATTAGTAATTGCTCCTGGATAGTTTTAGATGAGCCAGCCAAACCAGAATTACCTTGGCGATTAGTTGAATATAACGCCGGTTCACTACCTACTCCTGCTCTTAGTGACGACAGATAAAAATAGCGGAAATAAGTTTTCGATAGAGTTGCAATTCAAATATTTGGGGCTATAGCTCAGTTGGTAGAGCGCTTGCATGGCATGCAAGAGGTCAGGGGTTCAACTCCCCTTAGCTCCACAATTTTTTGTGTTAGATTTAGAAGTAGAAATTCACGGGAGTTCGAACTTTATCGGACTGAGAAAGTGACAAAACTGTGTCACTGACCGTATAGACCGTTTGGGTAATGCCAGATTGGGAGGAGAAAAATGTTTGTTTTGTTTTCAGCTTGGAATTATCAGGTAACACTTCTTGAATTACTTGCGGTAATTACATCATTAATTGGTGTTTGGTTGGGTACTACTGGTACAAGAATTACTTGGCCTTGGTGGATCTTAAGTAGTTCTTTATATGCAATTTTATTTTTTCAGTTCGATTTACTTGCAAGTGCAATTTTGCAAATGGTTTTTATCCTAGCTGCAATTTGGGGATGGTTTGGTTGGGGTAAAGAAGGGGCTAAACCTACAAAACTAGTTTTAACAGAAAAATTTGTTTGGGTAATTGTTTCTTTAATGGGTTGGGCCATTCTTACTCCGGTACTTTCAGATATTGGTGCAGCTGCAACTTTGCTAGATTCATTTATTTTGGTGGGAAGTGTCGCTGCTCAACTTTTAATGGTTAAAGAGAAATATGAAGCCTGGCCAATTTGGGTATTGGTCAACATTGTTGCAACATTTCATTACTCAAGACAAGAGCTTTGGTTTACTTCGCTACTTTATTTGGTTTTTGTATTCGTGGCTATTGTGGGCTGGAGAAAATGGCTCGCCAAAACCAAACTTTAAATGACAGTTGTACCGTTAATTGAAGTTGTTGATTTAATCAATAAGTCAAAAATTTTTTGCGGTAATCGAAAATTAATTTGTATTGATGGACCTGCAGGGTCTGGTAAGACTACGTTGGCTAATAATTTGCAAAAATACTTAGACCAAGCTTTTGTCATTCATATGGATGAAATATACGAGGGCTGGGAAGATTCTTTAAATGAGGATTTAGCTGAAAAAATAAATAATTGGATACTTAAATCTATGAAAAGTGATGCCATTATTTCTTATAAAAAATACGACTGGTATGAGAAAAAGAGAAAAGAACAAATCACAATTCAAAATTATAATTTCGTAATTTTAGAAGGAGTTGGCTCAGCGAGTAAAAAAGTTAGAGAAAACTCTGCCTTAAATATTTGGATAGAGGCTAATTCAGAAATTTTGCTTAATAGAGTTTTAAAAAGAGATGGCGAATCAATTCGAGACAATATGCTTAATTGGCAAAAAAGGGAGAAAGAATACTTTTCGATTCAAGATACAAAAAATCATTGTGAAATTTGGATTGATGGTAATTTTGACCAAGAAATAGACTCCGCATCTCAAATAATTTTACTCAATCGGTAAGTTTTACCTTGTGAATTCAAAACCTGAAAATAATGAGCAAAATGTTGCTTTAGATTTTGATGCAATTCAAGCTAAATGGCTTCCTATTTGGGAAGAGCAACAACCTTTCAACGCCTCTGATGACCCAAATGACGTTAGGCAAAGAATTTATGTTCTTGACATGTTTTCTTATCCTTCAGGCGATTTACACATGGGTCACGCAGAAGCATTTGCCATAGGAGATGTAGTCGCAAGATATTACTTTCAAAAAGGTTTCAACGTATTTCATCCAGTCGGATGGGATTCATTTGGTTTACCTGCAGAAAATGCAGCAATCAAACGTGGGGAGAATCCTGCAAAATGGACTTACAACAATATTGAGACGCAAGCAGAATCTTTTAAACGTTATGCAATATCTTTTGATTGGAAACACCGCTTACATACTTCAGATCCTGAATACTATAAATGGACACAATGGTTATTTATTCAATTTTTTAATAAAGGTTTAGCTTATCGAAAAGCATCAAATGTTAATTGGTGTCCATCTTGTCAAACTGTATTAGCAAATGAGCAAGTAGTTGCAGGAGAATGCGAAAGATGTAATTCAGTTGTTACTAAAAGAGAATTAACTCAATGGTATTTCAAAATCACAGATTATGCCCAAAGACTTTTAGATGATATGGCTCAAATAGAAAACACTTGGCCAGAACGTGTTTTAACAATGCAAAAGAATTGGATTGGTAAATCTGAGGGAGCCTATGTAGATTTTCAAATTGAAGGTTTAGAAAAGACTGTAACGGTTTTTACAACAAGACCAGATACATTATTTGGCGCTACATTCTTCGTTGTAGCAGCTGACTCTAAGTTGGCTCAAGAATTGGTCATAGAAGATAAGAAATCTGAGTTAAATAAATACATAGATGAAGTTAAAAAAGCAACAGATATAGAAAGGCTTTCCACAGATAGGCCAAAAACTGGAGTATTTCTAGGAAGATACGCAATAAATCCTGTCAATGATGAGAAAGTTCAAATTTGGGCTTCTGATTACGTTTTGTCAGATTATGGAACTGGGGCTTTGATGGCAGTTCCTGCTCACGATCAAAGAGATTTAGATTTTGCTAAAACTTTTAATTTGCCAGTAAGGGTTGTAGTAGAAACAGGCGAGGAAGATCCTTCTCAAACTTTTATTGCTACAACTGGCGATGGAAAATTAATTAATTCTGATTTTTTAAATGGATTGAATAAACATAATGCTATTAAGTCAATAATTGAGTATTTAGAAAAAAACAAAATTGGTAAAGGTGCAACAAACTTTAGATTGCGAGATTGGTTAATTTCTAGGCAAAGATATTGGGGAGCACCAATCCCAATTGTTCATTGCTCAAAATGTGGAGAAGTCGCGGTATCGGATGATCAATTACCAGTTAAGTTACCTCCTTTGGCGGGAGATCAATTAGCACCTAAAGGAACTTCACCACTTGCAGCTGCGACAGATTGGGTAAATACAAAATGTCCAAAATGTAATTCAGATGCCAAAAGAGATACAGACACCATGGATACTTTTGTTGATTCATCTTGGTATTACTTGCGATATCCATCAGCACACGATAACGAAAAAGCTATCGATTCAAAATTATTAAAACGTTGGTTACCTGTTGCTCAATATGTCGGCGGGGTAGAGCATGCAATTTTGCATCTCTTATACAGCAGATTTTTTACTAAAGTTTTGTTTGATTTAGGTTATTTAGAATTTAATGAACCTTTTAAAGCTTTACTAAATCAAGGTCAGGTGATTTTAAATGGTTCTGCCATGTCTAAATCAAAAGGAAATATGGTTGATTTAGGACAGCAAATATCTGAGTTCGGTGTTGATGCTGTTCGCTTAACCATGGTTTTTGCAGGACCACCAGAAGATGATATTGATTGGGCAGAGGTTTCTCCAGGTGGTTCTAAGAAGTTCTTGTCTAGAGCTTGGAGATTAGCAAAAGATGTTAAATCAGAAATAGATATTGATTTTATTAACGGAAATTTAGAACTGCGACAAAGTGTTCATCGAACATTAGATGAAGTTACTACATTGATTGAATCTTTTAGATTCAATGTTGCAATAGCTCGAACAATGGAATTAGTAAACGTTACAAGAAAAGCCATAGACACCGGTTGTGGAGCAAGTGATCCAGCTGTCCGAGAAGCAGTAGAGGCCATAGCGATAATCCTCTCGTTGTTTGCACCGTATACAGCTGAAGAAATGTGGCAAACACTTGGCCATAATGAATTGATAATTAAAGCCGGTTGGCCTCCAGTTGATCCAAAACTTTTAGTTCAAGATTCTGTTGTTTGCGTAGTTCAAGTTTCAGGTAAATTACGTGCCAGATTAGATGTAGCCCCTGATATCAGTGTTGACGAATTAGAAAAAATTGCTTTGAATGAACCTAATGTCGTAAAGAATTTAGATGGAAGAAAAGTAAAAACAGTTATAGTAAGAGCTCCAAAACTTGTAAATATTGTGCCTGAGTAATCAACAGTATCTTTTTATCCACATAAGTTAATTTAAAAGCCATTTAGTGATATTTTTTTGTAAAAATAAAGTGTGGAGAACTTTGATAAAAATATTTCAGTCGACAAAATTATTAAAGGCCTAATTAATCAAAATATAAGTAAAAACAAGAAAAAAACAAAAAAGAATAAACAAAGTTATTTAAGAATTGATTTTTCAAAGTTAAATCTTGCAAAAATTATTACAATCTTAACAATTTCCATTATTTTGACTTTAGTTTATATAAAAAATAATTCTCAAAATTTACCGACAAATGAGATCATTAAGTCGGATTCCAACCAAACAGAAAGTTCATTTTCAGAATTGCAAAAAATTAAAGTTTATGTATCGGGTGAGGTTAAGAAAAGTGGGGTTTATGAATTACCTCAAGATGCGCGGTTAATTGACGCTCTCAATATTGCTGGCGGCTTGAATAAGGATGGAGTAATTGGTGAAAATAATTTAGCAAGAGTTTTGCAAGATGGTGAGCAAATAAACTTTGACAACAAAAATTCACCTGTATCTAGCCCAAATAGAATAAAGATAAAGTCAGCAACTTGTGTAAATATTAATGATTCCGATTTGAAGCAATTAGATTCATTACCTGGAGTGGGTCCTGTTTTAGCTCAGAGAATTTTAGATTTTAGAGAGACTAATGGCAGATTTGAGGACGTCAGTCAACTTTCGAAAGTTGAAGGAATTGGTAAATCAAAACTTACGACAATAAGTTCTAAAGCTTGCGTTTAGACATTGATTTAAGGTACTTACCTTTTGCAATAATAATTTGGCTAACTTGTTTAGCAAACTTTATTTTAAGTTTTAATTTATTAATTTACTGTTGCATAGGTTTAATATTTATTTACATCTTTTTTGGTAGATTCAATTTAATTTTCTTATCTTATTTATTAATTACGATTTTGACAATATTAATTAGTAATTATCGTTTTATAGAATTTAATATTGAAGATTTTGCTATAGATCAAAATAAGGAAATAATCGTAATTGGAGAAATAAAATCCGATTTAATTCCAATAGATTCCCCTCGTTTTGGAACCCTGGAAATGTATCCTAACTATTACTTTAAATTTAGATTAGATACCTTAATACAGGAGCAAAAAAGCTTTCAAAACATTTCTAAAGTCATAAAAGTTAACACATCAAATATTGAGAATCTAGAATTTGGCACAAAAATTAAATTCGAGGGAATAATTGAAAAAACTAATTTCGGATCAATTAAATATGAAATAACACCAGAGTTAATTACTCATATAGGAAAACCTAATTTATTTAATCAATCCATAAATCAAATACGAAATAATTTTATAAGTGCAACTCAAAAAATAAATAGCCAAGGTGCTGAATTATTACCAGGGCTAATTCTTGGCGATACACGTTTTCAATCTAAATCTCTAAAAGAAAATATGAAAATTAGTGGATTGACTCACTTGACAGCCGTAAGCGGAGGAAACATTGCCATTTTATTAATCGTCTTAAGTTACATCTTACGAAAATTAAATATAAATTCAAGATTACAAATATTAATTTTTATCGTATTTTTAATAACGTTTGCTTTTCTGGTTAGGACTGAACCGAGTGTAGTAAGAGCATCGTTTATGTCTGCAATAGTTTTAATTGCTGTTTTATATGGTGCATTTAAACAAGGGCTGAATGCGCTCTTTCTGACTATTTGTATATCTTTGCTACTTGATCCAAATCTTTCAATCAGTTGGGGATTTTCATTATCCGTATTTGCAACATTTGGATTACTTGTATTTACAGAACCTATTCAAAGATATTTATCTAAATCTTTTCCTTGGCTAAATCCGAGCCTGATAGTGATTTTTTCAGTAGCGCTCGCTGCTCAATTCTCAACTATTGGACTAGTTGCAGGTCTAACAGGAATGATTTCTATTTGGTCAGTTTTCTCCAATATTTTGGTTGCAGCGGTTGTTCCCATTGTCACGATACTTGGTTATCTTGGATTAATTTTTTCAAATTTAAGTCAATCATTTTCTTTGATTTTCAATTTACCTGCCGCTATATTTGCTAATTGGATTGTTGAGATTGCTCAATTCTTCTCTCAAAAAGAGCATAATGCTATCCATTTACCTGCTGGAATCTTAACTTTTTTGATCGTAAATGTTGTCTTAGTTAGTTCTATAATAATAATTAAAAAGTTTAAATTAATAAATTTCTTATTAATTACCTTGATTACTTTTTTGTTAATAAACTTTGTAAAAATATTTATATTTGATGTGAACTGGCCTGTATCAAATTGGCAATTCGCTATGTGTGATGTAGGGCAAGGCGATGGTTTGGTTATTAGAGATTCGAAAGGAAATACCGTCGTAGTAGATGTAGGCCCAAGTGGAAATTACATGAATAATTGTTTAAAAGATTTAGGAATTAAAAAGATAGATTTTTTATTCTTAACTCATTACCATCTTGACCATGTTGACGGATTAAGAGATGTGATAAAAAATCACCAAATTGATATGGTTTGGACTAGTTGGATAAGAGAACCTCACGAAGAGTCAATCAGAGTAGATCAACTAATTCAACCATTGAAAGTCAAACATCTTTTAAGTGGACAAAAAATACGTATTGGTGAAATTCAATTAACTTGCTTATGGCCAACTACTAAAAAAATGGACATTGAATCAGTAGCAAATAACTCAAGTTTAGTTGTTTTAGCAGAAATTTATAATGCCTCAATCTTGCTTACTGGAGATATAGAGCCACCAGCACAGGAAACAATTAGAAATTCTTGGAAAGATTTAAATGTAGATGTAATCAAAATCCCACATCATGGATCAAAGTTTCAAGATGCAATTTTTCCTAAATGGTCAGGAGCAAGACTGGCACTAATTAGTGTCGGGGCGGAAAATACTTATGGCCATCCTTCAAAAGATGCAATAGAGCTTTATGAAAAAGCTGGGATGAAAGTGATCAGTTCTAGTGAGAGTGGTGCAGTATCAATTTATATAAATAAAGAGGATCAAATTATCTACTCCACCACAGGATAGGCTTAAGTCATATGGGAAATCTTGAGTCAATTTTTTTGATAACTGGTAACACTGATCTATTGATTGATAGAGAAATTAATGACTTATACATAAGTTTAAAAAAATCTAATTCTGGACTTGAAAAACAGAACATCTCTGCTCAAGACGAAGACAGTTTCAATCAACTTATAGAACATATTTCTCCCAATTTATTTGGAAATTCCTCTCTAATTGTTGTCGATGACATAAATGTTGCTGAAGATAATTTAGATAGCAAGCTAGTTGATTTTTTAAAAAGTATCAATTCTCAAAATATAGAGGGTAATTATCTAGTTGTAGTTCATCGTGGTGGAGCTGGTGGAACAGGTATTGTTAAGTCTTTACAAAAATTAAAAATAAAAGAAATAAAATGTCCATCAATAAAGTATTCAAATGAGTTTATTGAATTCATGAAACAGGAATTTAAAAGAAATAAAAGAGAAATTACCGAAGATGCGTTAATAGCACTTCGCGATGCTATTGGAGAAAATTTAGACGAATTAGTAGGCGCAATTTCTCAACTTTGTTTTGATGTCTTAGATAAGAAAATAGAGTTAGAGCACATAAAGAAGTATTACCAAGGAAATGTTGCTGTGAAAGTATTTGATATTTCAAATTCTCTATGGGGTGCAGATTATGAAAATGCTATTAAAAGTTTACGAGATCTACTTGATGTAGATAATAATTCAGGAGTTTATATTGTCACCATTATTGCAAATTCACTCAGAAAATTAGTTAAACTAGCAACACTTCCTACTAGTGCAAATGATTTTCAAGTAGCTCAGGAAATAGGAATTTCTCCCAAACAAGTTCCATATCTAAGGAAACAATTAAAAAATTGGAATCAAACTTCCTTAGCCAATGCTGTTGTTGAATTAGCACGAGTAGACGCATTCATGCGAGCAGGTTTTGAAGGAACTTATTTAGATATAAATCAAAAAAGATTTTTACTTGAAAATACGGTAAGAAAAATAGCTTTATCTGCTAAATAATTATTTTTTAGCTTTTGCTAATTTTTTATTAATCGCAGATTTCTTATTTGAAGCTTGGTTTTTATGAATTACACCTTTTGCGACAGCTTTATCTAATTGCTTACCAGCTTCCTTTGCTAATTTTGCTGCGCTGGCATCGCCTGCTGAAAGTGCTTCGTTAAATTTGCGAATGGTTGTTTTGATGGCAGAGCGCACAGTTTTATTTCTGTCGCGAGCAGCATTGTTTTGTCCGATACGCTTAATTTGCGATTTAATATTTGCCAATTTAAAACTCGTTTCTTTCTCTATATATTGTGAGGCGCTTTATCGCTTCCCTTAAACTACAGAGTAGCGTGTGACTAGTAAGTACTTATTAAGTACCCAAAAATTGCTTCATTAACTTAAAGGAAAGACCTAAGAATTTATCGTGAATCCTGAAATAAATCCCGCAGGTCAAACTCCAGCAGAGCTAATTCGTAATTTTTGCATCATCGCTCATATTGATCACGGGAAATCCACCTTGGCTGATCGAATGCTTCAAATGACAGGTGTTGTTGAGGAAAGAAATATGCGCGCCCAATATTTAGATCGCATGGATATCGAAAGAGAACGAGGAATAACAATCAAGTCACAGGCAGTTAGATTGCCTTGGCAAGGTATCGATAATAAAAATTATGTTTTAAATTTAATTGACACTCCAGGACACGTGGATTTTACTTACGAAGTTAGTAGATCTCTTGCTGCATGCGAAGGAGCTATTCTTTTAGTTGATGCCGCACAAGGAATTGAAGCGCAAACTTTAGCAAATTTATATTTAGCGATTGAATCAGATATAAAAGTAATTCCAGTCTTAAACAAAATTGATTTACCGGCAGCACAACCAGAAAAATATGCTGCAGAAATTGCAAACATTGTTGGGTGTAAACCAAGTGATGTTTTAAAAGTTAGCGCAAAAACTGGGCAAGGAGTTAAGGAGTTACTTGATTTAGTTGTTGTTGAAGTTCCTGCACCGATAGGTGACTCAAACGCACCAGCAAGAGCGATGATTTTTGATTCTGTTTATGACACGTATAGAGGTGTAGTTACTTATGTTCGAGTAGTAGATGGGAAGTTGTTACCCAGAGAAAAAATAAAAATGATGTCTACAGGTGCAACCCATGAATTATTGGACATTGGTGTAATTTCACCAGAACCAAAATCATCAAAAGGATTAGGCGTTGGCGAAGTAGGTTACTTAATTACTGGAGTAAAAGACGTACGTCAATCAAGAGTTGGTGACACAATTACTGATGCAAATAAACCAGCAAGTCAAGCATTGTCGGGTTTTAGAGATCCAAAACCAATGGTCTTTGCAGGTTTGTTTCCAATTGATGGAAGTGATTATCCACTTTTAAGAGATGCGCTGGATAAATTGCAATTGAATGATGCAGCACTTGTATATGAACCAGAATCATCCGTTGCTTTAGGTTTTGGCTATAGATGCGGTTTTCTTGGATTATTACATCTTGAAATTGTTCGAGAGAGGCTTTCTCGAGAATTTGATTTGAATTTAATTTCAACTGCGCCAAGTGTGGGTTATCGAATAGTTATGGAAGATGGGCAAGAACTTTCAATTACAAACCCAAGTGAATTTCCTGATGGAAAAGTAAAAGAAATTTTTGAACCAGTTGTTAAAGCTACTATTTTGACCCCAAGTGAATATATAGGACCTGTGATGGAACTCGCACAAGATCGCCGAGGTCAAATGCACGCTATGGATTATTTATCCGAAGATCGAGTTGAATTAAGATATACGCTTCCCTTAGCTGAAATTGTTTTTGATTTTTTTGATCAATTGAAATCAAAAACCAGAGGTTACGCTTCGTTTGATTATGAACCATCTGGTGAACAAAGCGCTCAACTAGTTAAAGTTGACATTTTGTTACATGGAGATCCAGTCGATGCTTTCTCGTCAATTGTTCATAAAGATAAAGCCTATACATATGGCGTTGAAATGACTTCGAGATTAAAAGATTTAATACCAAGACAACAATTTGAAGTTCCAATTCAAGCCGCAATTGGTTCAAGAATTATTGCTAGAGAGACAATTAGAGCGATTAGAAAAGATGTTTTGGCAAAATGTTACGGCGGAGACATAACTCGAAAAAGAAAACTTTTAGAAAAGCAAAAAGAAGGTAAAAAAAGAATGAAAATGGTAGGAAAAGTTGAAGTTCCACAAGAAGCATTCGTAGCCGCCCTCCAAACATCATCTGAAAATGGCGCTAAAGAAAAAAATAAGTAAGGCATTACATGGCGCAAGAACCGAATGGAAACATAGCGCCTCTTGAGGGAAACCTTGAAATAGATTTTAATAAATTATTAAATAAACCGTTTTCTCTTTATATTCATGTTCCTTATTGTAGGAAGCGTTGTGGGTATTGCGATTTTAATACTTACACTCCAAACGAATTAGATGCAAATACTCAGATAGATAATTGGGCAATCTCAGCTGTTAGAGAGTTAGAGATCGCAAAAAGGGTATTGAATAAGGACTTAGAGATAGATTCTATTTTTTTTGGAGGAGGAACCCCTTCTTTATTAGAAAAAATGGAATTACAAAAAGTCTTTCAAGGAATTAGAAATAATTTTAAATTAGGTAAAGATATCGAAGTAACATTAGAGGCAAATCCAGATGATGTCAGTGCCGAAAAAATATCAAATTGGTTAGAGGTTGGAATAAATAGAATTTCCGTTGGAATGCAAAGTGCATCAAAGAAAGTATTACAAATACTTGATAGAACCCATGAAATGTCAAATATTGAAAAGACTGTAAGCCTTCTAAAAAGTAACGGAATAGATAATTATAGTTTTGATTTAATTTATGGAACCCCGGGAGAAACATTAGAAGAATGGAAAGAGAGTTTAGAATACGTTTTGTCTTTAAATCCAACTCACATTTCGGCTTACTCATTGGTAATTGAACCTGGAACCAAAATGGGACAAGATTTAAAAGCCAAAAAAATCGAGCGAGTTGACGAAGATTTATCTGCTGATAAGTATTTACTCGCAGATGAATTATTAGAAAAACATAATTATTACTGGTATGAAATCTCCAATTGGAGCAAAAGTGGTTTTGAATCAAGACACAACTTGAATTATTGGAAAAATAATAATTGGTGGGGAATTGGGCCCGGAGCTCATTCTCATATCGAAGGTATTCGTTGGTGGAATTTAAAATTACCTAGCCAATGGCAAAAAAGGTTAGAGGAAAATAACTCACCGGCTAAAGCTAGAGAATATTTAACATCTGAACAAAAAATAAGCGAGGAAATTATGTTGTCTTTGAGGTTAAAAACAGGTCTATCGTCAAACAATTTTAGTTCAAGCAATTTAGATGAGTTATTAGAAAATAAGTTAATAATTTTAAAAGATGACAGAATAGTTTTAACAAAAAAAGGAAGGCTTCTTGCTGATCAGGTGTTTGCAGTTCTAGATAAATAAAATTGGAAGAATATGCACCTTTATCCCTCCAAAAGTGGCAGTCGAAATAAAAATAAAGTAATCTAGCACTTGCAAGGTTTAAGTGCTAATTATGAAATGGTGATGGTTTGGACGAGAGAAAGTATGCAGTTCTCAGTGCCATAATTGAAGACTATGTCTCGACTCAAGAACCAATAGGTTCAAAGAGTTTAGTTGAAAGACATAGTTTAAAAGTATCTCCTGCAACTGTGAGAAATGAAATGGCAGTTTTGGAAGATGAAGGATACATAGTTCAACCTCATACCAGTGCAGGAAGAATTCCAACTGATAAAGGATATAGAACTTTCGTTGATCGCTTAAATGAAGTAAGACAGTTGTCTCCCGCAGAAACTAGAGCGATTACTCAAGTGCTAGAGGGCGCCGTTGATTTAGATGATGTGATGCAAAAAACCGTAAAACTTTTGTCGCAATTAACTGGTCAGATTTCCTTGGTTCAATATCCGATATTGTCTGGTTCGAAAGTTAGACATATTGATTTAATTTCTATTAACGAAAAAAGAATAATGATTGTTTTGGTTGCAAATAGTGGAAGATTAGAACAAGTTACCGTTGAATTAGAGCAAGTTGTTGATTCAAATACTTTAGATTTATTTAGAAAAAAATTAAAAATTACTATAACAGATAAAAAATTTAGTGAAGTGCCAAATTTAGTGAAAAAATTTGAAGAAGATAAAGAAATCGATAACAAAATTTTTGTTAGGAAAATTATAGAGAAATTAGTTGTCATGGTAACAGAAAAGTCAGATCAAAAAATCGTAATAGCTGGGGCAAGTAATTTAGCCAAATTAGATTCTGAATTTAGTAAAAAATTACTTCCGGTTTTAGATGAAATTGAAGAAAATGTTGTAATGCTTAAATTAATGGGAGAAATGGTCAGTGAAGACGAATTATTCATAAGAATTGGACACGAAAACAAAGTCGCAAATTTGCATTCTGCTTCAGTAGTCTCTTCAGGATATAGTGCAGGGGACTCGTTATCCAAACTAGGAATTGTTGGACCTACCCGTATGGACTATCCAGGTACGATTTCAGCGGTGCGCGCCGTCGCTAGATATTTAGGAAGAATTTTAGGTAACAAATAGATGGCAAACGATTATTACGACATTCTTGGAGTAGATAGTGATGCAAGTAGTGATGAAATTAAAAAAGCGTATCGAAAACTTGCACGCGAATTACATCCTGATTTAAATCCAGATCCAATCGCAGCTGAAAAGTTTAAAGAAGTAACAACTGCATATGAAACTTTGAGTGATGATCAAAAAAGAAGAATGTATGATTTAGGTTTTTCTGGAAATGGCCCAAGTGCCAGTGGATTCGGTTTTGGTGGTTTAGGCGATTTTGTCGATGCATTTTTTGGTTCAGCTCAACAACGTGGTCCTAGATCTCGTACCCGTAGAGGTCAAGATGCTCTAATTCAAATTGAAATTGAATTACTAGAAGCATTTACTGGTTTGAATAAAGATTTAACTGTTGAAACTGCAGTGGTTTGTTCAATATGTCAAGGAAGTTGCTGCGCTCCTGGAACTTCACCAACTGTGTGTTCTATGTGTAGAGGTAGAGGAGATGTTCAAGCGGTACAACGTTCTTTACTTGGGCAAGTTGTAAGTAGTAGACCATGTCCACAATGTTCTGGATACGGAACTGTTTTGCCAAGTCCTTGCGCTGAATGTTCAGGTGAAGGTCGTGTTAGAACTCGTGCAACTTTAAATGCGCAAATTCCTGCAGGAGTTGATTCTGGAACAAGAGTCCAACTAGTTGGCAGAGGTGAAGTTGGCCCTGGCGGTGGTGAAGCAGGTGATTTATTTTTAGAAATAATTGTGAAACCACATAAGACTTTTCATCGAGAAGGCGATGATTTACACAGTTTAATTAATATTCCAATGACTGCAGCTGCATTAGGAACAAATTTCATGTTTAAAACTCTTGATTCAGAAGAAAACATAACTATAAAACCAGGAACGCAAGCAGGCACAATTTTAACTTTAAGAGGAAAAGGAATGCCCAGACTTAGAAGAGAAGGTAAAGGCGATCTTCACTTGGAAGTAAATGTTGAAACTCCAACCGCTGTTAACGAAGAACAAAAAAGTTTATTAAAGAAGTTAGCGGAATTAAGAAAAGAAGACAAACTTGATATTGAGCCAGAAAAAATTAATGAAACAGGACTTTTTTCTAAATTAAGAGACGTATTTTCTCGATAAATGCAACCAGCATATTTTCTTTCACCAACACAAGATTTACAGCAAAATATAGTAATTCTTAAAAATGACGAAGCTCATCACGCGATTAAAGTTCGTAGAACAAATATTGGGGAAGTTATTTTTATTACCGATGGCAATGGTTTAGTGGTTGAAGCACAAGTTACAAAAATTGGCCCAGGAAACCAACTTGAAGCAAAAGTCTTAAACAGACAAGAAAAACAACTTCAATTCCCAATAATTTGCGTTGCTCAAGCAATTGCAAAAGGGGATAGAGCAGATTTATCCATAGAGCTTTTAACTGAAGTTGGAGTCGATCAAGTTATCCCTTGGCAGGCAAATAGAAGTGTTTCAAAATTAGAAGGAAAATCCGAAAAATTAATTCAAAAATGGCAAGGGGTAGCTCGAGAGTCAACAAAACAATCGAGGAGAGCATTTATTCCTCAAATTTTAGATTTAGCAGTTACTAGTCAACTAGTTAATCACTTCAAAAATTATGAAAAAGTTATTGTTTTAGATCCGGATTCAAATAACAAATTTCTTGATGAAGTAAAAAATGTTACTAAAAATATCCTTCTTGTCATCGGTCCAGAAGGAGGTATCGATGAGGGAGAAATGGAAATTTTTAAGAAAGCTAATGCAAGATTCGCAACCCTTGGGGATTCAATATTAAGAACTTCCTCAGCAGGAGCAATTAGTTCTGCAATTTTACTCGCAAGCACTAAGTGGATAAAATAATAAAATGACAAATTGCCTATTTTGCAAAATTTCTAATGGAGATATCCCATCTAGCAAAGTTTACGAAGATGAAAATTTTTTAGCTTTTAACGATATCGATCCAAAAGCACCCATTCATGTTTTAGTGATACCAAAAAAACACTTTGAAAATATTTCAGAATTAAGCATAAAAGATGAATCTTTAACATCAGGCTTAATGAAGGCTGCTTCAAAAGTTGCACAACAAGAAAACTTAACCAAAGGCTTTAGAGTAGTACTCAATACTGGTGAAGAAGGTGGGCAATCAGTTTTTCACGTACACGCCCATGTTTTAGGTGGACGAAGCCTCAATTGGCCACCAGGTTAAATACTTCCACTTTTTGAGCAAATATTATAAAAATAGATGACCAGTTTAAGTAGCGATTTTCAATCTCGCATAATAATCCCAAATTCCATTTCGATGATTTCTTTGCTTGGGACAAATGATGAAAATCTTAGAGTTATAGAAAAATCTTTTCCTGAAGTTAATCTTCACGTTAGAGGAAATGAAATTACATTAAATGGAAATGTGATTTTGGTTAAGCAAGTAAATCAACTTATTTCAGAGTTGATATCCCTAATTAGGACTGGTCAACCAGTGAATTCGGATGTAATTGAAAGATCAATATCGATGCTTAATTCTGAGGATCAAATAAGTCCTAGCAAAATTCTCACAGTTGATATTTTAACTTCGCGGGGAAAATCGATTCGGCCAAAAACCTTTAATCAAAAAAAGTATGTTGATGCAATTGATCAAAAAACTGTTGTATTTGGAATAGGTCCTGCAGGTTCAGGAAAAACTTACTTGGCCGTCGCAAAAGCTGTTCAGGCATTACAGGCAAAACAGGTTAATAGAATTGTTTTAACTCGACCTGCGGTTGAAGCAGGAGAGCATTTAGGATTTTTACCTGGAACTCTTTCAGAAAAAATTGATCCATATTTGCGCCCACTTTACGACGCACTACAGGACATGATTGATCCAGAAAAAATTCCCAAATTGATGACAAATGGATCAATCGAAGTTGCACCACTTGCTTATATGCGTGGAAGAACGCTTAATGATTCATTCATCATTTTAGATGAAGCGCAAAATACCTCTCCTGAACAAATGAAAATGTTTTTAACCAGACTTGGATTTGGTTCAAAGATGGTTGTAACCGGGGATGTTACACAAATAGATTTACCTTCTGGAACTAAATCCGGATTAAAAGTAGTGCAGGATATTTTAGGAACTGTAGAGGATCTAGAGTTTATTAATTTGACTTCAGAAGATGTAGTAAGACATAAATTAGTTAGCCGAATAGTTGAAGCCTACGAATCATGGGACCAAAATAAAGAAAAAGGAAACTATAAGAAATGATAGAAATTGAAAATAAAAGTTCCTTTGGTATTGATGAAAGAAAATTAAAATTTTTTATCAATAAAATTTATTCAGAATTAAGTATTCCTGATAATTTTGATTTATCAATTCTGTATGTAGATGTAAAAGAGATGCAGGAACTCCATCATAAATGGATGAAATTAAATACTCCAACAGATGTTATGAGTTTTCCAATGGATGATGTAAATAATTCAGGAAAAGCAAAAACTAAAATATTAGGAGATGTAATAATTTGTCCAAGTGTTTCATGGAGTGAGGCAACATTTAGGAGAGAAAATCCAGCTCGATATTTTGTGTTTTTACATGTACATGCAATTTTACATTTACTTGGACATGATCATCAAAAATTAAAACAAAGAAAAATAATGAAAAAATTAGAAAAACAAGTAATGGAATCTATTGAGAAGGTTAAATAGTTGAATAATTTAACTACTTTAATTCTTATTGCTATTGTTATTGAAATTTTAGCGGCCGTATTAATTGCCACAAAAACAGCTATTTCTCGCACTTCCGAGTCCAGAGTTGAATCTTTTGGGAAAGAGACTGAAAAAAATGTCTCTAAACTTGAAAAAGTTATTCAAGACAAATCAAAACACGTTGCGTCGCTGCAACTACTAGCTCTGGCTCTTACCTCAACTGGTGGAGTGTTTTTAACTTTTGTGATTATCAAAATTTATTCAGCCAATTCTTTCTCAATATTTTTATCAGCAGTTATTGTGTCCTTACTTGGTTTTATCGTTTTGGGTGTAGCGCCAGAAACTTTAGGTAGACAAAAATCAGATTCGATTTCTTACTACATGGCCTCAATTTCTTTAATAATAAAGCCGGTCATTTGGCCAATCGCTAAAATCTTGGTTTCTATTGGTAATGCTTTAACACCAGGAAAAGGTTTCAAAGATGGACCATTTGCCACTGCAGAAGATTTAAGAGATTTAGTTGATCAAGCAGAAGAAGCAGATGTGATCGAAGATGAAGAACGCCAAATGATCCACTCAGTTTTTGAACTTGGCTCAACTGTTACTAGAGAAGTAATGGTTCCAAGAACTGAAATGGTTTGGATAGAAAAAGGGAAAACTCTTCGCCAAGCAATTTCACTAGCTTTACGTTCTGGATATTCAAGAATTCCAGTAATTGGACAAGATTCGGATGATATTATTGGCGTGGTTTATTTGAAAGATATCTCTCGCAGAATTTTTGAAAATTCACAATCTGAACGAAATGAATTTGTTGAACAATTGATGCGTAGTGCCTATTTTGTTCCTGATAGTAAACCTGCGGATGAATTGTTAAGAGAAATGCAGGCTGCACGTGTTCATTTAGCAGTAGTGGTCGATGAATATGGTGGAACAGCAGGATTAGTCACAATTGAGGATATTTTAGAAGAAATTGTTGGTGAAATTACTGACGAATATGACACCCACATCGAAGAAGTAAACGAACTTGGACCAAATGTATTTAGAGTAAGTTCTCGAATCCATCTAGATGATGTTGCTGAACTTATAAAAGTTGATTTATCAAGTGATGATGAAGGTGTAGATACGTTATCTGGCTTTTTAGCAAAGAAGATTGATCGAGTACCTATTCCTGGAACTTCGATAGAAATAGACGGATGGGAATTTGTTGCTGAAAGAGCTGCTGGTAGAAGAAATAAAGTTGGCACAATTTTAATAAGAAAAGTAGAAAACTCTGAGACAGAGTAGATACCTGCTGAATCATTTGCTTTCAAATACTTACGGCACTATATATACATGAGCGAATTTAAAAGTGGTTTTGCTTGCATTGTAGGTAGACCTAATGTTGGTAAATCTACCTTGACCAATCAACTTGTAGGCCAAAAGATTTCGATTATTTCAAAGCAACCACAAACAACTAGACACGCCATTAGGGGAATTGTTCACAATAAAGAAGGGCAAATAGTTTTAGTTGATACTCCTGGCATTCATAAACCAAAAACACTTTTAGGTACAAAATTAAATGAACTTGTTAAACAAACTTGGTCTGAAGTAGATGTGATTATTTTTTGTATTCCAGCAGACCAAAAAATTGGACCTGGAGATAAGTTCATCGCACAAGAAATAATGAAATACTCTAACAAACCAAAAATTGGAGTTTTAACTAAAATTGATAATGTTAAACAAAATATTATTGCCGAAAGACTTATAGAACTAGATAAGTTAGCAAAAGAGTTAAATTTTGAGTGGGCTGAAATAATTCCTATCAGTTCACAAACAGGAGAAAATTTAGAAAAACTTGTTGATTTAATAATTAAATATTTACCAAATGGTCCTGAGTTATATCCACAAGAAGTTATTACTGATGAATCAATCGAAACTATGATTTCTGAATATATTAGAGAAGCGGCTTTAGAAGATTTAAGAGAAGAATTGCCGCATTCACTTGCTGTAGTTGTTCATAAAATTGAGACCGATGACTCTAGACCCACAGATAAACCTTTAATGAAAATTTATGCTGATATTTATGTAGAAAGAGACAGTCAAAAGGGAATAATAATTGGTAATAAGGGCTCTAAATTAAAAGAAATTGGATCAACTTCAAGAAAGCAAATTGAAAAATTGGTGGGAATGAAAGTTTATTTGGATCTTCAAGTTAAAGTGGCTCTCAATTGGCAAACCGATCTAAATCAAATGACTAAATTAGGTTTTTAAATACTTTCTTTGTTTTCTGTAATATGAAGTTCATCTATTAGTTCATATCTTTTTCCATATGTCTGAATTAGTGCTATCACAGCAGCCGCAATCGGAACTCCTATGAGTGCTCCGATAGGACCAAAAAAACTAGCAAAAATAATCACAGAGGCAAACGCCACTGCAGGATGAATGTTCATGGTCATCGAGGAAATTCTCGGTGTTAAAAGATAGTTCTCGATTTGTTGATAAATAGTTACAAAAATTACTACAAATAAACCATCAAGGGGTTCATTAACTACAGCAACTATCGCTGGAATTATTCCTCCAAGATATGAACCGATAGTAGGTATAAATTGACTAATAATTCCTGTAAACAAACCAAGTGGTAACCAATATGGCACATCGATTAACAATAGAAAAACTGAAGTTATAACTGAATTAATTGTGGCTAAAATTACCCGACTGATTACAAAACCACCTGTCTTTTCTGTAGCTACTTTCCAAACAGTTGTAAAAACTAATTGTTGTTTTGCTGGAAGCCAACTTGCTATTGACCTTCTAATTTTTGGTGTTTCCGATGCAAAATAATACGCAAACAATAAAAGTGTAAATATATTGAATAAGAATCCTGCAATACTTGTAACTAGGCCAAAAATTCCTCCAGCGATGTTTTGAGCAAAAGTTGCAATTTGTGAATTAGAAATATTCAAAGATTCTTCTATATTTGCCGAACTTAAATTTAAATCAAAACTTTTATTTAACCACTCAGAAAAGCCTTCAATTAAACTTGGTATTTGAGTAATTAAGCTTGCTAGTTGAGATGCTAATAGTTGACCAAAAGAAGCTATAAAACCTACAACTAGCCCTACCAAAATTAGTAAAACAATAAAAGTGCTTAAACCTCTTTTAACTCCATACTTAGTTAATTTCTCCACTATCGGAGTTATTGCAATTCCAATTAGCCAAGACAGAAGAATTAAAAACAGAAAATCTTTACTTTTATTAAATGCCCATTCAATTAACTGAAAAAAGATAACAATTACCAGAACGGTAATAATGCTTCTTTGAATAAACCTTCTATTTACGGAGAATTCCCAATTAGCCCCAGCTCCACTTTTGCCTGAAATATCTGGTTGTGCATCATTATTAGCCTGGTGTGCCAAATTAACTCCTTGTTCTACTTGATAACTCTACTTAACTTCATTCACTTAAGGAGTGTTGTGGTGAGAGCAATATAGGAATTTCCAGCAGAATTGGAGGTATGCCTCAATATCGTGATGAAGGAATTGTGCTTCGCACCCAGAGATTGGGTGAAGCCGACCGGATAGTCACGATCCTGACGAAAAATAATGGTCGTGTGCGAGCTGTTGCGAAAGGAGTTAGAAAAACAACATCACGCTTTGGTGCAAGAGTTGAACCATTTGGTCATATAGATGCACATTTTCATTTAGGTAAAAGTTTAGATATTTTAAGCCAAGTTGAATCACTTTTTTCTTATGGTGCAATTTTGTCACAAGATTATGCAAAATGGACGGCTGGTCAAGCAATTCTTGAAACTACAGAACAATTAACTCCTGAAGAAAAAGAACCTGCTACCCAACAATATTTATTACTTGTTGGAGCACTTAGATCACTTGTTAAAGGTGAACATGATGCAAATTTAATTCTTGATTCATTCTTATTGCGATCTTTAGCACTCTCGGGTTACGCTCCGTCTTTTTTTGAGTGTGCAAGATGTGATCAACCAGGTCCTCATAAATCTTTTTCTGTTGCAACAGGTGGAGCAGTTTGTGAAGAATGCAAAGTTTCCGGTTCAGTCATGCCATCTGTCGCAACGTTTGAATTGATGTCTGCTTTACTTACCGGAGATTGGGTAGTTGCAGATGCCTCTGAGCAAAAAGCCAGACGAGAGGCAAGTGGCATAATCGCAGCATATTTACAATGGCATATTGAACGAGGCATAAGATCTTTAAGAATGGTGGAGAGAAAATAATTGGTTAAAAGTAGAAAAAAATTTCCTCCTGTACCAAAACATAAATCAGGAGCTAAACCTCCTGCTATATCTTCAACATTTATTCCTAACCATGTCGCAATTGTTATGGACGGAAATGGCAGATGGGCAAAAGAAAGAGGTTTGCCTCGAACTGCTGGACACGAAGCTGGTGAGTTGGCGCTACTGGACGCAGTTTATGGAGCGTTAGAAATTGGTGTTAAGTATTTAACGGTTTATGCCTTTTCAACTGAAAATTGGAAAAGAAGTCCAGATGAAGTCAAATTCTTGATGAATTTTAATCGAGAAGTAATACATCGACGTGTTGAAGAGATGAATCAATATGGCATAAAAGTCAGATGGGCAGGGCGAGAAGCTCGTCTATGGAAGAGCGTTGTGGATGAATTAAAAAAAGCTGAAAGAAAAACCTCTAAAAATGATCAACTGACATTAACGATGTGTGTTAATTATGGGGGCCGAGCAGAAATAGTTGATGCTGTAGCTGAAATTGCACAGGATGTTAAAGCCCGAAAATTAAAACCTGGTGCAATATCTGAAAAAAAATTAAAAAGATATTTATATGAACCAAATATGCCTGATGTTGATCTATTTTTGAGAACGTCTGGTGAGCAACGGACAAGTAACTTTTTGTTATGGCAATCAGCTTATGCAGAGATGGTATTCATGGATGTTTTATGGCCTGATTTTGATAGAAGACATCTATGGCAAGCAATCGAAATTTATGCCAAACGTGAACGTCGTTTTGGCGATGCAAAACCTAATTAACGGCAGTTCTTGCAGAGACCAAAAATTTCAATAACGTGCCCAGAAATTTCATAATCATTATCATTTGAAATTTTTTGCATCATACTTTCAATTTCAGAGGTATTAAATTCGCTGGTTGTCGCACACTTGGTGCAGACTAAATGGTGGTGATGATTTTTGCTACAAATTTTGTAAAGAGTTTCACCATTTTCACTTTTTAAACTGTCAACTAAACCTGTTTCTGATAATGCCTGCAAAGTTCTATAAACCGTGGCTAAACCAATTTTTTCACCTCTAGAATCTAAGAGTTTATGAACTTCTTGTGCTGAACTAAATTTAGTTATTGACAATAAAAGATCAGAAATTGCTTTTCTTTGTTTAGTGTTTTTACTTAAAATGCTATTCAAATTATTCTCCAATATTTCCAACAATTAACCACATGGCAATAACGCCAATTACTGTTGAAAGCATAGTTAATTTTGAAGGATGTTTTGAATGCGCTTCAGGCAATATATGAGAAGTAGCAAGATAAATTATGATTCCTGAAAATGCTGCTAAGTAAATTCCTACACTTGCTTCGCTAATTACAAGCGCGCTACCAACTAGTGCACCTCCAATTCGCATCACTGCATCTACACCCAGTAACGCAAATCCTGATCTTGTCCACTTTCCGCTCTTAATCAAAAGCGAAACGGTATTTAACCCGTCACTAAAAGCATGAGCCAAAAGTGCGATGAAAACAGTAATACCTAAAGCGGTGCTGACTTGAAATGCAATACCTAATGCGACACCATCCAGAAATACATGTCCTGCCATGCCTAAAGCACCTAATCCACCAGCAAAATTTATTGGGTGTTTATGACCTGAAAATTCAGATTCCATAGCTTCGTGAGATCCAAATGTTTTTTCTAAAAAATGGACGGATAAGAAACCAATTACAAGAGCTAATGAAACAACTTGAACTCCAGCAAAAGAATTAGTGTTCATTTCAAAAATTTCAGGTAATAAATCAAATGCCACTAAGCCAAGTAGAAGTCCAGCAGATAAACCTAAAACTAGATGTAGACGATCGCGTCCTTTTAGTGCTAACAATCCCCCCAAAAAAGTGGCAAGAACAGTAATAGCTGCGAGCAAAATTGGGGTAGTCATGAATTCTCCTTGTTGAATGGTTAATTTGAAACTATCTTAAATGAGAATGATTGTCAATATCAAATAGAGGTAAATCTAGAAAAAGCGGCATAAAGCAGTAGCCCAATGACTAACACCCTTAGAAGTCTGGAAGTTGGCACCAAAATCATCCAGGAAAGTACCAGCAGCCAAAACAGAAAAACTGCAATAAATAGTAAAGATAAAAATCCAATCCAAAATCCCCAAGTTTCATTCGGATTTGCTAACAAACCCAATAGCAGTAAAACAGTCATAAAAATAGGCACAACCCATCGAGGCAATGCATGTAAACGAACCAATAACGGGGCACTAACTTTGGCTATATATTTTTGAAAATCTGACACATAGTGCCTTTCTCATCAATGTTTAATCACCCTCTAGTCTGACGGATATGTTCGTAATAACTCAACATCAACCTGCAAATGCGGAAGAATTCTTAAAAGTTGTTGATGAAATGACAGTTCAATTGTCTAAAGAGCCAGGATTTATCCGATTGTCCGTCACAAGATCTGTGGATGAACCTAATAATTGGAAGATCGTTCAAGAGTGGAAGCAAATAGGTGATGCTCGCAGGGCGCTAAATTCATCAAAAAATAGATTAATTGTTTGGTCAGTTCTATCTCAAGCAAGTGACGAAGCTAGTTTTTATGAGACCTTAGTTGATTATCAGGATGGTAAAAGTACCATTTTTGAGTCAGGACTTAACCAACAATAAAGCTACATTTAAGTAGGCTTAGGAGAGAAACTTTAAATAAAGATACGAGGGTAAATGGCGTTAGATCGTGTTGAAGCCGTGGTTAATTTGTGTAAACGACGCGGCTTTGTTTATCCCTCAAGTGAAATTTATGGTGGAACAAGATCTGCATGGGACTACGGCCCATTAGGTGTTGCTCTAAAAGAAAATGTTAGAAACCAATGGTGGAATTCCATGGTTAAATTTAGAGAAGATGTCGTTGGTCTAGATTCATCAATAATTTTGTCACCACAAGTCTGGCAAGCCTCAGGTCACGTAGATGCTTTTGTTGATCCACTAACAGAATGCAAAAAGTGCCATAAGAGATATCGTGCTGATCAATTAATCGAAAATTATGAAAATAAACATAAAAAAGCACCTGCGAATGGATTGGCAGATATTGCTTGTGTCAATTGTGGAACAAAGGGTGAATTTACTGAAGAAAAAATGTTCAATGGCATGCTCACAACTTCAATTGGAGTAGCAGAAGATGATGGCGCGCTGCACTATTTAAGACCAGAAACTGCTCAGGGAATTTTTGTTAATTTCAATAATGTCCTAACGACCTCTAGAAAAAAACCGCCATTTGGTATTGCTCAAATTGGTAAATCATTTAGAAATGAAATAACACCAGGAAACTTTATTTTTCGAACCAGAGAATTTGAACAAATGGAATTAGAGTTTTTTGTTAAACCTGGTGAAGATGAAAAGTGGCATGAATATTGGTTGGAACAAAGATGGAATTGGTATGTGGAACTTGGAATAAAAGAATCTAATTTAAGAAAATTTGAGCACCCAAAAGAGAAGTTATCGCATTATGCAAAAAGAACAGTTGATATTGAATACAAATTTAATTTCTCAGGATCGGAGTGGGCTGAATTAGAAGGTATTGCAAATAGAACTGATTACGATTTGAAAACTCATAGTCAAGCAAGTGGAAAAGACTTAGTTTATTTTGATCAAGAATCAAATGAAAAATACATTCCTTTTGTTATTGAACCTTCAGCAGGTTTAACTAGAGCTGTTTTAGCATTTTTATTAGATGCTTTTGATGAAGACGAAGCACCTAATTCAAAAGGTGGCGTTGATAAAAGAACTGTTTTACGTTTAGATCCAAGACTTGCTCCAATAAAAGTTGTGGTCTTGCCTTTGTCTAGAGATGAAAAATTAAGTCCGATGGCGAAAAAAATAGCGCAAGATTTAAGAAAAAACTACATGGTTGAATTTGACGACTCAGGTGCTATTGGCAGAAGATACCGAAGAGCAGATGAAATCGGCACTCCATTTGCAATCACTGTTGATTTTGATTCCTTAGATGATAATTGTGTGACTATTCGTGAAAGAGATTCCATGAAACAAGAAAGAATAAGTGTAAATGAATTACCAGATTGGCTTGGTCAAAGACTTTCTGTTTAAAATTATTTCATAGATGAAATTAGTTACTTCAAGATTTATCGTTGATCCACCTGTTGTCCTTGCTCCTATGGCTGGAATTACAAATCAAGCATTTAGAAGATTATGTCGCGAATATGGCGCAGGTTTATATGTAAGTGAAATGGTTACCAGTAGAGCTCTTATTGAAAGATCTCCAGAAACTATTCGAATGGTTACCCCTGATCAAGATGAAAATATCAAAAGTGTGCAACTTTATGGGGTGGATCCAGAAGTTATGTCAAAAGCAGTAGAGCTTTTAATCAGAGAAAATCGTGCAGACCATATTGATTTAAATATGGGATGCCCAGTACCTAAAGTTACTAAAAAAGGTGGAGGAGCAGCACTTCCATGGAAAAAAGATTTGTTTAAAGATATTTTAAAAAGTGCTGTTGATACATCCAAACAAGTTACAAAAGAATTAAACCAAAAAGAAGTTCCCATAACTGTCAAAATGAGAATGGGAATAGATGATGAACATCTGACATATATTGATGCAGCAAAAACAGCAGTTGAAGTGGGAATAACTTGGATTGCTTTACATGCTAGAACTGCAGAACAAATGTATTCAGGTCAAGCATCTTGGCAAGATATTAAAAAATTAGTCAATGAACTAAAAGGTAGTAATGTTCCAATACTAGGAAATGGTGATATTTGGTCTGCTCAAGATGCATTGAGAATGGTAGATGAAACCGGATGCGACGGAGTTGTTGTAGGAAGAGGTTGTTTGGGAAGACCTTGGTTATTTGGTCAATTAAGTGCAGCTTTTCAAGGAAAAGAAATTCCTCAAGATCCCGATTTGGAAGATATTTCAATAATCATAAAACGACATGCGAAATTATTATGTGATTTATATGGAGAATATAAAGGGATAAGAGACATTAGAAAACACATGGCTTGGTATTTAAAAGGATTTTCAGTTGGAAATCAATTGCGAACTTCATTGGCAATGGTGGAAAGTTTAGATCAATTAGATTTCCTTCTAGAAAAATTAGATAGAAATCAAAAATTTCCTGAAATGATTCAAGATAAACCCAGAGGAAGAGTTGGTTCAAGAAAAAAAGTTTCTCTACCTCACAATTGGTTAAATTCAAGACAAGTAAATGTTCAGGAAGAAAAAGATCTTAGATTTGCTGAACTTTCTGTCAGTGGTGGTTAGGTGTTCTTGATAAAAACAGTATTTAGAATTATAAAAGTATCAATTTTTATCGCTATTTTTGTTTCACTCACCTTCTTGTTTTATCACGCTTATGGTGTTTACTCTTCAAGCAAAATTCATTCAAAACAAAAAACAGATGCAATTATTGTTCTTGGAGCAGCCCAATTTAATGGTCAACCATCACCAGTATTTCAAGCAAGACTAGATCACGCTAGAGAACTTTATGAAGAAAAAATATCTAATAAAATTATCACAGTTGGGGGAAAACAAAAAGGGGATAAATATACTGAAGCAGAATCAGGTAAAACTTATTTAACTCAATTTATTGAAAAAGACAAAATTTTAGCAATCAAAGATGGTAAAGATACTTTAGAAAGTTTTGAACTAATCAGAAAAAAATATCCTGATCTAAATAAAGTTACTTTAGTTTCAGATCCAGCTCATTTATGGCGAAGTAATATTATTGCTAAGGATTTAGGTTTTGAGCCGTATTTGTCAAGCACATTGACTGGACCGGGAAGTTTATTGACAACAAAATACTTGATTCGGGAACTTATTTCGACAATAAATTATGAACTAATAAAATTTAATATTTTGAACACTAAAATTTAAGTCCCTAGGATCGTTTTGCACCTTACAATAATTATTACTTGTAATAAACTTTATTTCCATTTCACCCATCTGTTGTATAGTTATCAGTTTTTTAAACAAAAAAGATTTTTTTAAATTATTTAAAGTAATATTTTGAACTTCTTCATCATTTATATAAATCTTGATAGCCTTATTTTCCATGCAACTTGGGATAACGATTTTGAATTCTAATTCTTTGTCCATTTTAGAACTATTAAAATTATAGATTTTAAAAATTGAAATATTACTTAAACTCCAATTCCATGTGTTTGATTTATTAATTTCTGTTAAGTCAAAGCCATTGACAATATTTGTGACAAATGTTTGTGATATTGGCGTAACGATATTTCTCCTCAATACACATGTATTTTCAATTGCATTATTACTAACGAGCCACTGCCCAATTCGACCTAAATCTGATCTACTTCTCCATTCCTGACTTGGATAATTATTTGGAAAACCTCCGCTGTATCCATTAATTGTCGGGATATTTGTTTCAGAAGCGATTACCATGGCTTCAAGCTGATCATTCCACCATTCAAAACCTTCAGTATCCAAATAAAATGCTTTACATTCATTAGAACTGAGAAGAGTTTTTATTATTATTTTGTCTGCGTTGTAGTCATTTTTTTCAAAATCGGCTGTTGTAAATCTTAATTGATCTAATAAAAACAAACTTAGAAAAATAAAAACATAAAATTTCTTACGCTTATTTTTACCTGATAAATTCAGTTTGTCAAGTATTTTTATAATTATATAAATATTGATTCCAGAAAATAATATTAAGTATCTAATAGGAATACGTATAGATGTAGCTATAGGAAAAAAATCCCAAACAAAGGAGAATAAAGAAAAATTATTGATTTTAATAAAAAATACTAAAATTAGAAAATTTGATACCCAAATCTTTATTAATTGTGAGTCTCTATGTAAAAAAATTAATACTAGAAGAGAAATTAGCGATATAATAAAAGATAAAAATGTTAGTCCAATTTCGAATTCTTTAAAGAATGTTGATGTTGTTAAATTAAAATACTCGTAAAGAGTACCAAAAATTCCACCTCCTAAATGGCTACCATTTAATAAATTATTTAGGCTTGGTGAATTTAATAACATTTCATCTTTTGTTCTTATTACTTCACCCAAAACAGGATAATGAATGTATAAAAACATAAATATTAAAGGAAGTGCAGCAAAATTAGCTAGAAGAAATGTTCTACTTTTAAATAATTGAAAAAAAATATATCTTTTTAAATAGTTTAAATTTATCAATAAATGCAAAATGCCAAATAAAGCTGTAAATACAAATCCATACCAAGAAGTAAGTAATAGAAGAGAAAGTAAAACATAAATTAGTGAAATTCTATTTATGATTTTAATATTTTGATTTATTGCAAAAAAGAAAATAAAGGGAATTAATGCAAATCCAGTGATATTTGGATGGACATAAACATGTGCAATGAAAGTGAATGATAATCCGGATATCATCACAAAAAAGAATTTTGAGTAGTTTGCTTTGAATGAATAGTGCGCTAATAAGCCAAATCCTAAATTTCCAATTAAAAGCATTACACAGTTTGTTAAAGCCCAGGAAGTATACATATCAAAATTAATGAATCTAAATATTGAATGAATTGTTCCTTGTAATAAAAATGGGTCAGATAATCCAAGTCCAAATTCGTAGGGGAAATAGAAATTCGTTTCGCGAAGATTTGTCAGTCCTGTAAAAAATCTGTACCAATGTTCATGTAGGACAATTTGTAATCGCCCATCAAAAGGATCTCCATAAAAGTTTTTAGAAAAATATGGTCGCATTTGGATGATTTGCGTTAAAATGATTGATAATATAATGGGATAAATATTTTGAAATTTGTTTTGTTTTTCAAAATGAGAGACCATGATTGCAATACTACTATTTTGAATTGAGTTATGAAGATTTTTAATGATGACCAACTATCTCCAGGTTATGAGATTTTTGATGAAGAACGTTTCGTTAATGAACCACCAAAAAGACATGGCAGACGAGCATTCGCCCGAGACAAAGCTAGAGTTTTACATTCTTCAGGACTACGAAGACTTGCTGCAAAAACTCAAGTAATGACCGCAGGTGCAGATGATTTTCCACGAACAAGACTGACTCACACTTTAGAAGTTGCTCAAATTGGCAGAGAATTAGGTGCGGCTCTTGGTTGCGATCCTGATTTAGTTGAAACAGCATGCTTAGCTCATGATTTAGGTCATCCACCATTTGGACATAACGGAGAAGAAGCACTACATAAAATAAGTAAAGAATTTGGTGGTTTTGAGGGAAATGCTCAAACTTTTAGAATCTTAACGAAATTAGAATCGAAAACTTTTAAAGATGACGAATCTATTGGATTGAATTTAACTAGAGCAACACTTGATGCAACGACTAAATATCCTTGGGGTTTTAATGGTAAAAATCAAAAGTTTGGTTTTTATGAAGAGGATAGAGAAATTTTTCAATGGGTTAGAAAAAATAATCCAAGTGAAAATAAGTCGTTTGAAACTCAAGTCATGGATATTGCTGACGATATTGCTTATAGCGTTCACGACATAGAAGATGCAATCTATGCCAATCATTTAAATATTGAAATTCATGCAAATAATAACGATAAATCACAAATAATTGAATTAGCAATAAAGGACTATGCAACTGAATTATCGCACGATACTTTAGAGCAAGCATTTGACGAACTTGTTTCGCAAGAGTGGTGGTTAAAGAAATTTACTCCAGCACAAGTTGATCTAGCAAAACTTAAGAATATGACAAGTCATTTGGTCGGAAAATTCACTGAAGAAATAGAATTTGCAACTAAAAATATTTACAAAGATAAAATACTGACTCGATATCATGCAACTTTAGTGGTTCCTGATAAAACTAAAGCTACTATCGCAATTTTGAAATCTATAGTCAATTTATATGTAATGCAAAGAAAAGGTGCTAAAGAAAAATATGCTAATGAACAAGAAATTATCAGTAAAATTTATGAAGGTTTGATTGCCAATCCAGAACGACTACAACCTCAATTTAGAGATAGTTTAGTGAAAGCAAAAAATTTAAATGAGCAAAAGCGAGTATTTATTGATCAAATTGCCAGCTTAACTGATGCTTCTGCTATTCGACTTTGCAATGAATTTGTAGGGTAAGAGACATGGCAGGCCGTATAAGAAATGATGACATCTCTTTGGTTCGTGATAAGTCACGCATAGAGGAAGTTGTCCGAGAGCATGTGGCTTTAAAAAGTGCTGGGAGTTCTTTAAAGGGACTGTGTCCTTTCCATGATGAAAAAACTCCTTCTTTTCATGTAACACCTTCTAAAGGATTTTGGTATTGCTTTGGATGTGGAGAAGGCGGGGATGTTTTTAGTTTTGTTCAAAAAGTTGAACATACAACGTTTAGCGAAGCAGTTGAAAAACTAGCTAATAAATACAACATTTCACTTAGATACGAAGAAAATTATTCTAATCCAAATAGTGGACAGCGAAGTAAAGTTTTAGAGGCAAATAAATTAGCATCTGAATTTTTTCAAAAGAATCTTGAAAATCCTGAAGCAGAAACCGGAAGACGATTTTTAAAGGAACGTGGTTTTGATAAGAATGCTGCTCAAACTTTTAATATCGGTTACGCCAATAAAAATTGGGATGATTTAACAAAGTATTTAATTCAAAAAGGATTTAATGAACAAGAATTAGTTTTGGCTGGACTTTCCATCACTGGCCAAAAAGGAACATATGATCGGTTCAGGGGACGTTTAATCTGGCCCATAAAAGATGCAAGTGGTGAAGTAGTTGGTTTTGGAGCTAGAAGATTATTTGATGAGGATCAAGGTCCAAAATATTTAAATACGCCGGAGACTTTGGTTTATAAAAAAAGTCAAGTACTTTATGGATTAGATCAAGCAAAAAAAGAAATTACATCTAAAAAACAAGTCGTAATTGTTGAAGGCTACACAGACGTTATGGCTTGCCATCTTTCTGGAGTAAAAACAGCAGTTGCAACTTGTGGCACAGCCTTTGGTGAAGATCATGCAAGAATACTTCGCAGATTCTTAATGGATGAAGAACAATTTACTGGTGAAATTATTTATACCTTTGATGGCGATGAAGCTGGCCAAAAAGCAGCTCTTAAAGCTTTCAATTTGGATCAAACTTTTTCAACTAGAACATTTGTAGCTATTGAAAAAAATGGATTGGATCCATGTGAATTAAGACAAAAACAAGGTAACGATGCAATTGTGGCATTAATTGCAGCAAAAGTTCCCTTATTTGAATTCGTGATAAAAAATGCTATTTCTAAATTTGATTTGAATAATGCTGAAGGCAGAGTCTTGGGCTTAAAAGCAGCAGCACCAATTGTTTCTAATATCAAAGATAAAGCTTTAAAACCTGAATACATAAGACTTTTAGCTGGTTGGTTAGGTATTGAAATTAATTCTGTTGAGCAAGCAGTAATGGATTCAAATCGCCAAGTAAAAAATATACCAAGTGTTTCAAAAGTTGCTGACAATAGAATTGAAAATATTGAGACTAGTATTGAAAAGGAATCACTTAAGTTAATTTTTCAATTTCCAGCCATGGTTTCTGAATGGACTAAGCAAGTGACAATTGAAACTTTTACGCAAGAAAAATTTCGAGAACTTTTTGAAATATTGGGTAAAGTTAAAATAGATGAAAATTTAATTTCAAGTTTATTAGTTGAAAATCAAGACGAGGACCTAAAAAATTTAATCGCGGCATTAAGTGTGGAGGAATTTAAGGCAGTCGTTGATAAAAAATATGTTGACTCAATATTTGCTAGGTTGCTGGAATTAAATACCTCTCGAACTATTGCAGATTTAAAGAGCCAATTGCAAAGACTGGAACCAGAAACAAATTCCAAGGACCACGACAAGTTATTTCAAGACCTTTTAGAGCTTGAGGAGTATAGAAGAGCGCTTAGGGAAAAGGCGTTGGGAACTTCTTGATCAGTAGCCACTTAATATTTATTAAAGATCAACTTGGTAAGTTTGAACTTACGCTAAAAGTTATTCCCGCATAGCTCAATTGGCAGAGCACTCGACTGTTAATCGAGTGGTTCCTGGTTCGAGTCCAGGTGCGGGAGCA
>VFQT010001000.1_pt1 | contig 37112 bp, 34 predicted proteins | sample 3512381 | NCBI WGS metagenome assembly VFQT01 (sample SAMN10412376, study PRJNA504923) | tailings metagenome | isolation source: Relicate 2 Philex TSF3 active mining site | place: Philippines: Tuba, Benguet | collected 2017-08-29 | reverse complement strand
GAAGATGGACGGGGAGTCGATCTACGAGCTTCTCGACGGACAGAAGGTGTCGTTCACGGCCGCCGTGCCAACCGTATGGCTGATGCTGCTGCAATACCTTGAGTCCACTGGCAAGCAACTGCCGCACCTCAACAAGGTGGTGATCGGCGGTTCGGCCGTGCCGGAGCGCATCCTCCGCGCCTTCGAGGAGAACTACCAGGTCGAAGTGATCCACGCCTGGGGCATGACCGAAATGAGCCCGCTCGGTTCGCTCGGGTCGATGACCCGGCCGGTGCTCGAGAAGGATCGCGACACGGTCGTCAAGTACAAGCTGAAGCAGGGCCGCGCTCCGTTCGGGGTGGAGATGAAGGTCATCGATGACGAGGGCAAGTTGTTGCCGCGCGATGGCAAGTCGGCGGGCCGCCTCGTCGTGCGCGGACCAGCCATCGCCAAGGCCTATTTCAAGAATGCCGGTGGCCAGATCCTCGACAAGGATGGCTTCTTCGACACAGGCGACGTCGCCCACCTCGACGACATGGGCTACATGCAGATCACCGACCGCGCCAAGGACGTGATCAAGTCGGGCGGTGAGTGGATTTCCTCGATCGACATCGAGAACTTTGCCGTCGGCCATCCCGCCGTCGCCAACGCCGCGGCCATCGGCCTGCCGCATCCGAAATGGGACGAGCGCCCCCTGCTGATCATCGAACTCAAGCCCGGCGCATCGGCAACCAAGGAGGAACTGCTGAACTTCCTCAATGGCAAGATCGCCAAATGGTGGATGCCGGACGACGTCGCTTTCATCGACAAGATTCCGCTCGGCGCGACGGGCAAGATCAACAAGCTTTCGCTGCGCGAGACGTTCAAGAACCACAAGCTGCCCACGGCCCAGGCGGCTGAATGACCGAAGCCTCGAAGGCGCGCCAACGCGAGCGATCGGGGCGGACGCTGCGCGTCGCTCTTCTGGCGTTGGCCCTGTTCCTCCTCGCCGTCGGCGGGGCGATGCTACTGGCAGGACCGATGCTGTTCCGCATGGGGCTGATCGATCTGCCGACCGCTCGCGGCCCGTTTATGCTCGCGACAATGTGGGTGATGCTTGGCGCTGTCATGCTGGGCCTCGTCGGGCTGGTGCTCGCCTTTGTTGGCGGCCGGCATCGCTCGGGCATCGTCGCGGTGCTGGTCACAGCGGCCGCGGGCATGTCGGCCGGGGGCATTTACAGCCGCGCCGTGGTGTCGCCAGGCGATCTGCCGCCCATCCACGATGTGCAGACTGACTGGAGTTTGCCAATTGCCTTCACCGAGGCAACGCTCAAGGACCGCGCCTCAACGGGCGCTGTGCGTGTTCGCGATGATGCGCTTGTCCCGGAAGGCCGCGGTCGGTGGACGGGCATGTCCTTCGCTGCAGCGCAGGCGGCGTTGTATGATGATCTAAAGCCGCTCGTGCTCAACGCAACGCCTGAAGCCACAACGCAGGCCGCGGCGCGCGCGATGCAGCGCCTCGGCTGGCAGGTGACGCGCACAGATCCCGAGGCCGGCGTGGTGGAGGGTGTCTATCGCTCGCCCTGGTACGAGCTCATCCACGATGTTGCTGTTCGTGTCGTGATGCAGGGGCAGGGTTCGCGCGTCGACATCCGCTCCACCAGCCGCCTGCCCGGTCACGACATGGGCGAGAACGCTGGCGCCGTCCGCCAACTGCTCAACGAGATCGTTCTGGCGTTGTAGGACGGCGCGCCCTTAGCTCTTTCGGCACATGTACCGTGTGCGGTGGATATCTTCCGGGTTGTCCTCATAGCCCGTAATGTTCGGGGACACGATGTCCTGCGTAACACGGGTGAGCAGCGGCAGTACGGCCGTGTCACTCAGCATCAGGGCCTCGGCCGAGCGCAGCAATTCAGCCCGCTTGGCGCCGTCAACTTCCCTCGTCGCCTGGTCGAGGATCGCGTCATAGGCGGGGTTGCGGTAGTCGCCGTAGTTCATGGGCCCGGTCCGCGAGTCGAGCAGGTACAGGAAATTGTACGCGTCGTTGTAGTCCGCGACCCAGCCCGTATCGCTGATCAGGAAGTTCTTCGCCTTCTGCATGTCGTAGAGCGCTTGCGTTTCCACACGGCGAATTTCCGGCTGAACCCAGGGGGCGATCTCCTTGAAGTTCTGCTGCAGCACGGGCGCGATACGTGGGTTGTCGCCGGTCGAGCGATAGAGGTACTCGAACGACAAGGGTTTGCCCGGGCCGTAGCCCGCTTCTTCGAGTAGAGCCTTGGCCTGCTTGAGCCGTTCGACACGGGGCAGGGACTTCCAGTCGAACTCTGCCGGCGTGTAATTGGCAATCGCAGACGGCACGAAACTGTAGGCCGGGATCTGCCCGCCCTTCAGCACGTTCTGGGTGATGTGTTCCCGATCCATCGCCATGGCGATGGCTTTCCTCACGCGCGCATCGTTGAACGGCGGCTTCTGCGTGTTGGTGACAACATAGGTCGTCGCCATCATCGGCGAGATGCGCGGCCAACCGGGCAGGTTCTTCCTGGTGACTTCCAGCTGGCCCGACGGGAATGAGTTGTTCATCTCGATCTCGCCGGCCATCGCGCGGCGCACCATTGCATCGTGGTCGTTGACCGGCAGGTAGACAATTTCGGCGAAGCAGAGATCCTCCGCCCCGGCGAACCGCTCATTCTTCACGGCGCGGATGAAGTCGTTCTGGCGCATCTCGACCAGCTTGTAGGGGCCGTTGACGACATAGTTCTCCGGCGTCGTCCATCTGTCGCCATGCTCTTCCACAACGTGACGCGGCAGGGGGAAGGAGGTGTAGTGTTTCAGGAGTCCTGGCAGATGCGGCATCGGATACTCGAGCTGGATTTCCAGCGTGTAGTCGTCGATCGCGCGTACACCGATCTGTTCCTTGGGAACCTGTCCTTCCTTCGAAGCGCGGCCGTTCTTGATGCCATACTGGATCGAGGCGTAGGCGATCTCCGCCTCGTTGGGATCGAACAGGCGCTGGAAGGCGAAGACGAAATCGTCCGCCGTCACTGGCTCGCCATCCGACCACGGCATCTGCTTCAGCTTGAATGTCCAGGTGAGGCCGTCTTCGGAAACCGTCCAGCTTTCGGCCACGCCCGGCACAGGCTCAGCTTTCGCGTTCTCGGTGAACAGGCCGATGAACATGTCGCCGATGACGTCATTGGCCCATGTCCCTTCAACCTTCTGCGGATCGAGCGATTTCGGCTGCGAGCCTATGCCCCGCGTGAAGCGATCGAGGGAGGCCTGAGACGACTCCCCGCCGCAAGCGCTCACGGCAAGGGTGGCGGCGAGCAGGCTCGCCAGCAACGGGAACTTCAGGCGCATCGCTAACTCCTTTTCGTCGACGCAGGGCGCACATACGTCCACGTCGGCGACTTTTCCGGCCGCGAAACTACCTTTAGACTGGGCAGAATTGGAAGGGCCTTGCTTCAGTGCGGGCGTGCGGATCAAGAGAGTGTTATGCGCGTATTCATCCCGCTGCTCGCGCCGTTCATCTTCGCCGGCGCCGCCTTCGCTCAGGAGGCGCCGCTTGCAAAGATCTACGCCTGCGCCGACATGCCGAAGGCCGATGAACGCCTTGCCTGCTTTGATGCTGCTGTGGCGGGCCTGAAGCAGGCGGCCGCTTCCGGGGACGTCGCCGTCGTCAGCCGGGAACAGGTCGCCGTTGCTGAGAAACAGGCTTTCGGGCTTGCAAGACCATCCCTCGCCGAAGTGGCTGGTGCAGCGCAACCAGCGCTCGATCGCGTCGAGGTGACGATTGCCTCCTTCACCAAGCAGTCCAATGGCCTGCTTCGCTATACGCTGAGTGACGGTCAGGTGTGGGAAGAATTCGACAAGAGCCTTGGGAAGTTGCGCGAGATTCCGGCCAAGGCCGAGATTCGCAAGGGACTGCTCGGCGCCTTCATGATGAAGGTCGAGGGCAGGCCCCTCGTCCGCGTGCGCCGCGTGCAGTAGAGCCGTTCAGGGTGTGGCGGATCATCCTCATCTACGGAGGGCTTCTCGCTGTCGCAGCGCTTGCCCTGCAATGGCTCGAGTTTCAGCTGTTTGTTCGCGCACACCCAGGCGAACTCTATGTCGGACTGCTTGCGGCGGGTTTCATGGCGCTGGGCGTGTGGGTAGGCATGAGGCTGATCCCCCGCAGTTCGACTGGACCCTTTAAGCCCAACGACCAGGTACGCGGCGCGCTCGGCATCAGTGATCGCGAGTTCGAAGTGCTGGAACCTCTGGCTGCTGGCCGCTCCAACAAGGAGATTGCGAGCCAGCTCAGCGTCTCACCCAACACGGTGAAGACTCACCTCGCAAAGCTCTATTCCAAGCTCGACGTTACGCGGCGCACCGAAGCCATCCTCAAGGCGCGCGAGCTGGGGATGCTCCGGTAACATCCGGTGTAACGTGCAGATTCTGGGCGATTTCGGGCAAATCACCCCTTCGGGCGATTGCCCAGTCCATCCGGCAGGCTCAGGCAGGGGTTAGGCGCAGGGCCAGCATTGCGCAGAGCATGGGGCGGACAATGATTCGAATTATCCTGATCTACGGGCTCCTCGGCGCTGTCATCGTCGGGGCACCGATGGTGTGGGGGATGCTGAGCTTCCACCCTGCCGACGGCGCAATGCCCGAGAATGGCGCGGTCATCGGCTAAGCCACGATGCTGCTCGCCCTGACGGGCGTATTTCTCGGTGTGAAGCACTATCGCGACAAGGTATTGGGTGGCGCGGTCAAGTTCATGCCCGCCCTTGGCGTGGGTCTTGCCATCAGTGCAATCGCCAGCCTTGGCTGGGTGATCGCCTGGGAGATCAGTCTTGCCGTCACCAAGCTGGATTTTCCTGCACTCTACTACGGTGCAACGATCGAAAAGGCCCGCGCCTCTGGCGCAACAGCAGACATGATTGAGCAGATCATCGCCGAGGGTCGCGCGTTTGCAGCCATGTACGCCAATCCGGCGATCCGCATGGGCATCACTTTCGTGGAAATGTTCCCGATCGGAATCGTGATTTCCCCGATTTCAGCGGCCCTTCTGCGCAACAGCCGGTTCCTTCCGGCGCGGGCGCTCCCTTGAGGGTCATCGATCCTTCGGATCGAACGCATCGCGCAGGCCATCCCCGATGAAGTTGAGCGAGAAGAGCGTCACGACCATCAGTATGGCTGGCGCGAGCAGCAGCCACGGATAAGCAAACTCCTTCTGGCCGGCTGAAATGAGTTGGCCAAGGGAGGTCAGGGGCTCGTTGACGCCAAGGCCGATGAAGGAGAGGAAACTCTCCTGCAGGATGACCACCGGCATCGTCAGCGTCACATAGACTGCGACAGGGCCAAGCAGGTTGGGCAGGATGTGGCGCACGATGATGCCCAATGGCTTCACGCCGGCCGCACGCGCCGCTTCGACGAATTCCTTTTGCTTCAGCGCCAGCGTCTGTCCGCGCACGATGCGCGCCATCGTCATCCACTCAACCGCGCCGATGGCGAGGAAGATGAGGAAGACATGCCGCCCGAACACCACGGTCACAAGAATGACAAAGAAGATGAAGGGGACGGCGTAGAGCACGTCGACCAGTCGCATCATCGCCTGATCAACACGACCGCCGGCAAAGCCGGCAATTGCGCCCCAGGCAACGCCGATCACCAGGGACACGAAGGTGGCGATGAAGCCGACTGCGAGCGAGATCTGCAGCCCGACGAGCAGGCGAGCCACCATGTCGCGACCCAGAATGTCGGTGCCAAGCCAGTGCATGTTCTCCGTTGTTGGAGCGAGATTCAGCCTGTCCTGGTACTGGAACTCGTGGCTGTGCGGCCAGATCAGCGGCCCCACGATCGCAATAAGCGTCAGCAGCGACAACACGACCATGCCCGCCACCGCGGCCTTGTTGGCGAGCAATCGCCGCCGCGAGTCGTCCCACAGCGACCGCCCTTTGACGGCAGACTTGTTGAGCACGTCGGCTGCAGATCCGGGAACAATCGCCATCATCATGTGTAGCGAACCCGCGGGTCGAGGATCGCGTAGAGCACGTCGGCGATCAGGTTGAGCAGGATGATCAGCCCGCCATAGAGGATCACGGCCCCCATGACGCGGGTGTAGTCGCGCGTCATTGCGCCCTCGATGAAGGATGCGCCCACGCCCGGCAGCGTGAAAACCGTTTCAATCACGACCGAGCCGGTGATCACCCCGACGATGGCGGGGCCCAGGTAGCTGACCACGGGCAGGATCGCGGCAGGCGCCGCGTGACGCAGGAGTATCCGTGTCTCGCTGATCCCCTTCGCACGTGCTGTACGAATGAAGTTCGAGCGCAGGACTTCCACCATGGAGGCCCGCATCAGGCGCGAGATGATCGCGACTTGCGGCAAGGACAGCGTCAGGACGGGAAGGAAGAGATTGTGAAAATTCATGCGCCCAAGATCGAGCCCGCCGGCGGCGAACCAGTTGAGATAGACGCCGAACACCAGGGCGAGCAGAGGTCCGGTGACGAAGGTGGGGATCGAGATTCCGATCATGGCGAGGCTCATGACCGAGTAATCCGCCAACGAGTTCTGTCGCATCGCCGCCAGCACGCCGAGCAGGACGCCGAAGAACAACGCAATGGTGATCGCGAGCAGACCGATCGTCAGCGACACCGGCAGGCCCTCACCAAGGAGTTCACTGACGTCCTTGTCGTAGAAGACCATGGACGGGCCAAGGTCGCCCTGAACCACCTTGCCGAGATATTCGAAGTACTGTTCGTGCAACGGCTTATCGAGCCCGAGGCTGGCCTTGAGGTTGGCTTCCACCGCAGGGGTCAGCATGCGCTCGGCCGAGTACGGGTTCCCCGGCGCTGCGCGCATCATGAAGAACACCACGGTGATGATCACAAGCATGGTGGGAATGGCCGCGAGCAGCCGCCGGCCCACATAGGCCCACGGGATACGGGAGACCAGGCGCGACAGTCCGGATGAGCTATGGCCGGAGGAGTCCGGTGGACGGCTTAAGTCGGTCGACAGGGGTTACGTCCTCCGCAGGCTCAAGCATATAAGAGGCGAGAAGGCACACCGCGCGCAAGCGGGCATTTGTCGCGGGCCGGCCGACCAGGAGGGATGCACATGGTCGACATCAGGCAGGTCACTGGCAGCTTTGCCGTGGCGCCGCAGATCTCTGTTGCAGAGTTTCCGGCCGTGTCAGCGCAAGGCTATCGCCATATCATCAACAACAGGCCCGACGGCGAGGAGGTTGACCAGCCGACCTCGGCGGAGATCGAGGCTGCTGCCCGCAGGGAGGGGATGACCTATATCCATGCTCCCTTTGTGGGTCGTCCCACGGAAGATGCGGTCAAGGCCGTCATGGCCGCAGGTCCGAAGACGCTGGCGTTCTGCAGGTCCGGAACGCGATCCGTCACGGCATGGGCTCTGGCGCAGGCTTCTGCCGGCGCCAACCTGCAGGAGATCATCGAAGCGGCGCACGAGGCCGGCTACAATATGGCCTCCATGCGCGACCTGCTGAGCCAGCTCGGCGCGAGGTAGATGTGGCGGGGATTCCCTTCGTTCGCGAGATGACGTTTGCCTATGGCGAGGTCCAGCAGGTCAGCCCGCTGATCCGCCGGGTCGTCGCCAACAATCCCGGACCGTTCACCTATCTCGGCACGGGGGTCTACATCATCGGCCGCGGCGAAGTCGCGGTGATCGATCCGGGGCCGCCAATCGATGTGCACTTCGATGCCCTGAAGTCGGCCGTCGCCGGCGAACGCATCATCCACGTTTTCACCACTCACACGCATCTTGATCATTCCCCGCTCGCGCACCCGCTGGCGCGTTGGGCCGGCGCCAGGGTCTACGGACGTCCAGATCCTGCCGCCTCACATCTTGATGTATCGCTTGAGGAGGATGGCGAGGCAGGTTTCGCGCCGGATATCCTGGTCAACGACGGCGATATCTTCACCGGTCCGGGTTGGACGCTGGAGGCGATTCAGACGCCAGGCCACATGTCAAACCACGTCTGCTACGCCTTGAGGGAAGAGAACGCGCTGTTCTCCGGAGATCACATCATGGGTTGGTCCACGACGGTGATCTCGCCGCCCGACGGCAATATGGGTGACTATTATCGTAGCCTGGCGAGAGTGCGCGATCGAAACTTCTCGACCTTGTGGCCCACCCACGGCCCGCCCGTGACAGACGTCAGACCGTTCATCGATGCCTACCTCGCCCATCGCCGCGCCCGCGAAGACGCGATCCTTGCGCGCCTCAGCGCGGGGGACACGCTGATCCCCGACATGGTGAAGATCATCTACAAGGACGTCGATGTCCGGCTTCACGCCCCTGCCGCACATTCCGTGCTCGCTCACATGATCCACCTGGTCGAAGCAGGCAGGGCAAAGGCCAACGGACCCTTTGCGCTAACAACGCACTATAGCGTGGCGTGAGGGCGCATCATCGCTCCACGACGGGTGGCGACCACAGGCGGGCTTCGGGGCGGGCGGCGAGCAGGCGAAGCTGGGCCAGCAGGGCTTCGGCGCGCTCCTGGCCAATGAGTCCCACCAGCGCGCCAACGGCCTGGCCGTGGCCGGCGAAGGTCTCAGACCGTGACATCGTGCTGGCGATCAGGTCGAAAGGCGTCGTCTCGTAGACCTGCATGCGTAGGCTCACGCCATCCTGCTCGGTAAAGCCGGCAAGGTCGCGCGCCTCCTCGATCGCCGCGATCAGGTCGCCCGTCTTGTTGACGAGGCCCTGCGCCAGCGCATCCTCGCCCGACCAGACGCGCCCGCGCGCGACCTCCTGCACCTTTTGTAGCGGCAGGTTTCGTCCTTCGGCGACAAGGCGCGTGAAACGGTCATAGGTCTGCTGGAGCGATTCCTGCAGCTTTGCCCGCTGCGCCGGGGTGAAGTCTTCCGTCGAGTAGGCGCTGGCGAACTCGCCGCCGACCCCAACCGATTGCGGGTTGATGCCGAACTCGCGCAAACCGTCTGCGATGGCGAACTTGCCGCCGAACACGCCGATGGAACCCGTAATCGTCGAGCGCGTCGCAATGATGCTGTCGGCGCTAGCGGCCACATAATAGCCGCCCGAAGCTGCCGCCGAGCCCATCGATACGACAACCTTCTTGCCGGAGGCCTGCACCGCCTTTACCGCATTCCAGATCTGGTCCGACGCCGTCGCCGAACCCCCGCCGGAGTCGACGCGGAAGACGACGGCGTCGACCTCCTTGGAATTGGCAATATCCATCAGCTCGGCCGCAACGCGGTCGGAGGCGAACATCGGCGTGCCGATTGAAAAGACATCCCCCGTGCTGCCAGGGCCCGTCACGATATCGCCCTCGCCGCCGACGATGGCGATAACGGCTTTGCCCTCGCGCGGGCGGCCGGCATAATCGGCGATCTCGATGAGTTCGCCCCCGGCCCGCTCGCGCGCCGCAGCAGCGGCTTCCTCCGGATAGCCCAGCCGGTCAACCAGCTTGAGTTCGACGGCGCGCTGCGAGGAATAGGGGCTGGCCTCCATCAGGGCGCGCATGGCCGCCGGCTGCATGTTGCGGTCGGCCGCGATATCGGCAATCGAATGGCCCCAGACGCTGCTCGCCAGCGCCGTCATCGCTGTTGCATGCGCCTCCGAGTAATCCTGACGCTTGAACACGTCGGCGGCGTTCTTGAATTCGTAGAACTGTTCGATCTGCGCATCGACCTTGAGCTTCTCGAAGGCGCCGCCGAGGAAAAGCGTCTCGAACGTGATGCCCGGCGTTTCGAACGACGTCCCTGGCTGCATCCAGATTTCGTCGGCGGCGGAGATCGCGCGATACGATGAGGGGCCCGTCGCAAGGAAGCCCTGCGTGTGTGCGATGACGAACTTGTCCGCTGCCTTAAGCCGCAGGAAAGCGGCGCGAAGCTCCTCCGCCCGCGAGGAGCCGAGGTCGATCTCAGGCGCGCGCACGAAAACGCCTTTCACGTCCGGATCGCTCGCAGCTGTGTTCAGGCGCAGGAGGACTTCCACGAATGAGACGTTGCTGAAGGCGGCGCCGAACGGATCGGCTGCCGGCTGGTCGGTCCAGGACTGGCGCAGGTCGACCGTGATGACCGAGTTGGGCGCACGCTGCGGCTGGCCAGAGGGCAGGAAGGACATCAGCAGCATGAGCGGGATGAGGAGGAAGAACACCACCAGCGCCGCAAGGCCGCCAAGGAAGGTGAGCAAGAAAGTACGCATGCGGGTCTCCCGATCGAACCCCTGCCTTACCCGGAAAATCACACGGGCGTCACGGCTGGAATGCCGGGCCGCTCAACGATTTTAGCTGGGTGGGAGCGCTCCTGGTCGGAGTAGCTGGATTCGAACCAACGACCTCTTGCTCCCGAAGCAAGCGCTCTACCAGGCTGAGCTATACTCCGACGGAGCGGGGCCTATAGCGGCTTTCGCCAGACCACGCAACGCCGGAAAGGGCCGGTCCGGCGGCCCGCGCAGCGCGTGCTAAAGGCGCTAAAATCGCAGCTAAACAGGGTCTAGCCGGGCGGTTGCATTCCGGCCGCGAATTGCCTAACTAGCCGCCTCCCTGCACTGGGGCGTCGCCAAGTGGTAAGGCAGCGGTTTTTGGTACCGCCATTCCGGGGTTCGAATCCCTGCGCCCCAGCCAGGGGGGCCCGGTCTTCGGGGCCCTTCGTTCGGAGCCTCTGAAGAGAGGCCTACTGTCCCGGACCTGGGCGCAGAGAACCCTCGGAGAGACCCGCTTGCTGTTCGCATGCATCGCGAACTTGAACCCGTTGCGAACGCGAATCTCCGGGACTTCGCGATAAGGGGAAAGCAGCAGTCGACGCTGAAGTGGCAGAGACGACTTTTGCATGGTGGTCGCGGGTGATCGGCCGCGCGCGTGATGCGAACTCAGCTTGCGAACGCACCGCGGGACCAGCACACACGAAACCATATGCGGGTCTCTGCCTCGCTATGCTTCTGTCTGTTGATCGCCAAATACGGCCGAGCCCTTACACAGATCGTGCGACGAGTACCTCTGCTCAAAGGGTTTAACTCTTTGGATTCCGGCTTGAGCACCCCAATCGGGGGGGCTGCGCCACCGGTTCAACCGGTCATAATCACCGCGCAAGGGTACTAGCTGCTAGGTACGATCGAACAACCGTTTGTCCCAATAGACGGGCTCGTGAAGCCCCCAGCGAACCTTTGCTCGAAACTGGGGATGATCGGGATTGATGAGGACGGCGCGCTCCATGCGCGCGACAACGCTCGGCGCCAACAACAGCAACGAACGCTTCTGCACGATCCAGTCCGCGCCAAAAGATCGCGACGCAGTGGGCACGGCAGAATCCCAACCGGAGTGCGCTGCGGTGGAGAACGCTTCATAGGATGCGCCGGCATCAATCGTGATTTCGACGAAATGCTGATTGGGCGGGATGCGCCCTCCACCGTGGACAAGCTTTTCAAGCATGGCGGTGGAATAGTGCTCGGCGCAGTAGAGAAGTGGCGTGTCCGCCGTATTCCAGCGACCGGGATAGAGTTTCGAGCTTGTCGCATCCATGATCGGGAAGCGACCATGGGGATCGCCGATCCGATAGGCCGTGATTGTTCGATCAAGGATTTGCGCAGTCACGCGGCCGAGCCGTAGGCGAGCCGGCCCAGGATATCCTCGACGAGACGCGCCCCAACTTCGCTGCGCAGCGTAACGTCGAGAGGCGTTTGGCCTTCGAGGAGGGGGTGGGCGGTCGATAGGAAAGCGATCGCCTGGTCGGCGCCGCCCCACACATCTTCGGCGAAGGCGAACACCTGGGCTATACGAAGGAGCACCTCGCTCTCTTCTTTCGACAGGCGCGCAGGCTTGGCTTCCTTCCTCCGCGCGTAGGTGGCCTTCTTGACGATGTGATATTTGAACTGGGCGTTACCTGGGGCAATCCGCTTCGCAAAGCTTTCCAGCCGAGCGACCGGAAGTCCCTTCTCAACCGCCTCAAGCCAAGCAAGCGGCGTCTTCTTCACCTCGATACCGAGATACTCCGCAGCGCGTTCGGCAGCGACGATGGTCATGGTCAACTTCCTTGTCTCGCGAGAGACAATATGCGGTCTCATTTGAGACTTTTGCAAGTTTTTCTGGCGAAGCGCATTCGTCTCGACTTCCGCGATGGTTGTCAGTCGTCTGATTTGAGATGGATTTTTTGGACCGCAACGAGAACCGACAGCATCATTCGCAACTCTCTCTGCGAGTCGGGAATGTTTGAGCTGCATCAGCCGGTCCCCGGACCCGGCTCGATCTTCATCAGTACGCTGTCGGCCCCTTCATCGGTAATGACATAGAGAAATCCGTCCGGGCTCTGCTCAACGTCCCGGATGCGCTGATGCAGGTCGAACAGCAGCATTTCACTGCGCACCACTTCCCACTTCTCGTTGAAGACGATCCGCTCGAGATGGCCGGTGCGCGGCGAATTGCTCATCCGCATGGCGCCAACAAAGAGGTTGCCCTTCCAGCCCGGGAACTTGTCGCCCGTATAGAACAGCATCCCGCCCGGCGCGATCGAGGGCACGTAAGAGATATGCGGCCGCGTCAGCCCGTCCCTGTAGGGCACCTGCGAGACCTTGGTCCCCGAATAGTAGCGGCCATCGCTGACGATCGGCCAGCCATAGTTCTGGCCCGGCTTCAGCACGTTGATCTCATCGCCGCCCTGCGGGCCATGCTCGGACACCCAGAATTCCCTGGTCCAGGGATTGAGCGCGAGGCCGAGATTGACCCGGTGGCCCAGCGTGTAGATCTCGGGATTGTAACCAGCCTTGCCGATAAACGGATTGTCCTTCGGCAGCGTGCCATCGTCGTTGAGGCGCAGGGTCTTGCCGGCATAATCGTCCGGCTTCTGGGCGCGGCCGATGGATTCATCCGTGCCCACGCCCGGGCAACCAATGGTGAAGTAGAGCTTCCCGTCCGGACCGAACGCCATGCGGGTGTAGAGCGCATCGACATCGTCTCCGACAAAGATGTCCTTGCCGTCGACGATTTCGGTACCGTTCCACCGTCCGCGGAAGATCGCGTTGTTGCCATACTCGCCGTGAGCCGGCTTGTGATAGGACAGGTAGATCAGCCCGTTGTTTGCAAAGTTCGGGTGGAGCACCACGTCCATGAAGCCCGTCGCCGTGCCCAGCACCGCGACCTTGGGAACACCGGCAATCGGCGTCGGGTCGAGCTTGCCATTCCTGACGATGCGCAGTGAACCGGCGCGTTCAGCGACCAGGACTTCGCCCGTTGGGAGGAACTCGATCGCACGCGGCGAGGTCAGCCCACGCGCCACAACCGAGACGCGCAGGTCGCGCTGTTCCCAGGATTCGAACTGGAACGGGCCGTCGCCGAGTTTCGGCGCGGCCCACGCGGGTGGGCGCGGGCCATCCGCGCTGTCGCGCTCATCCCGGATCCGTCGAGCCGGATAAGGAATGCCCTCGACATAGGCGCTTCGATTGCGCCCTGTCGGGTCGGTGCTGAGGTCTGCATTCGCGAATGCAGGCGCAGCCGGCGCCGGGGCCGAGAGGAAGGCAATCACATGACCGCGCTGCTGCTCATTCAGCATGCCCGACTGGAGGGCCATCAACCCGTCCGGCTTCAGCGCCGCCGTTATCCGGTCGCGGCCGAGGCGGTGAAGCTCGTCCAGCACCGGAGCTGTCTCATCTCCGCCATTGTGACAGGCAGAACAGAACTGGTTGTAGACATTGCGACCGGCGACATGCTCGGGACTGCCAGCGCCGGGCATGGCTGATGCGAGGACCGTCTGCGGCGCTTCCTGTGTTGAGGTACAGGCCGCAAGGGCGAGCACATAGGCCGCCAGCCAGACATGTGAACGTGTCATCGATCTCCCCGGATTCCGTGCTTTTCCGCCATAGAAAACGGAAACCGCACGCCAGTCACGCTGCGGTGCGTCAGAATCGGGTGATGCTGGATGCCGCCCCGCATGAGCGGTCCGGCTGGACCGCCCATGCAGGAGGAAGGTCTATCCGATATCCCAGCTCAGCCGGACGCCAATGGCGCGCGGGGGCAGGATGTTCGTGTAGTAGGACCGCACGGAGGCGCCGTTCACGACCTGGTTGAACAGGCTGGTGCCGGTCACGCCTGTTTCGGCGAATTCGTCGAACAGGTTGTTGGCGAACAGCGTCGCCTTCCAGCTCCCGGCATCGTAGACGACAGACGCGTTGGCGATCCCAAATGCATCGAGCGTCAGACTGGAGCCACGGCCGCCAGCACGCGAGAGGACATCGTCCTGCCAAGCATAGCCGAAATTCCAAAGCAGGTCGCCGTCCATGAATGGCTGCTCGTAGGTGGCGAACATCGAGAACTGGTTTTCCGGTGAGCCCGGCAGGCGATCGCCCGCTTGGCCATCCTCGAACGCGTTGGCAAATCCGGGCGGCGTGATGGTGCGCACAAGATCAGGCACCGGTGCTGTCAGTTCCGATTGGGTGAAGCTGTAGCTGCCGCGGACGCTGAACTGCTCGGTCACCTGCCAATCACCCGATACCTCAAAGCCCTTGGACTCGGCGCCATCGGCGTTGACGGTGATCGGGATCGAAGCATTGATGGTTGCGGACGCCACCTGCGGATCGACCCACTCGATGAAGTAGATCGCAGTGTTGAGGATCAGATCGCCATCAAGCCAGGTCGACTTTGCGCCTACCTCATAATTGTTGGTCTTGTCGGCGAGATACTGGCGCTCGTCCCGAACGGCGATATCGCCGGGGTTCGGGCCAAATTGCTGGCCAGGCGCAAGCGCGCAGGCGCCCTGTGGCGCGTTGGGATCGAAAGGCGGGCACGGGCCAAGACCATTCGAGTTACCGATACGATAGCCTTGGCTTACGGTGCCGTAGACGAGCAAATCTGGATTTACATCCCAGGCGAGGTTGATCTTGCCCAGCACGCCATCGTCCTGTTGGCCAAGCGTCGGATCGAAGGCCTGGTTGCCGATCTGGTCGAGGCTCAGTCGCGTGAAGGTTGCGTCGAACAGCGGGAAGTCGACCGCGCTGAACTCCTTGAGCTCGTACTCGTAAGCACGTGCTCCCACCGTAAGGGTGAGCGTTTCCGTAATGTCATAGCCGATCTCGCCGAAGAAGGCCTGCTCGACGAGATTGATCCGAGATTGCGAGAAGTATTCGAGGTCGTCGGGGTGACCGAACCCGGGCGTGTTGACGAAGGCGGAGTAGCCAGGTGTGAACTCCGATGACGACCCGACCGAGTCAAACTCGTTGTAGAAAGCCCCGACGATCCAGCTCAGCGGTCCATCGCTCGTCGAGACGAGACGGACCTCCTGGTTGAAGCGTTCTTCCTCGCCCTCCTCAAGGGTGAATGCCGTGAAGGTCGGGAAGGCTTCATAGCTGTATTCCAGCGAGATCAGCAGGTCGGTCTGGTCGCGCTGACCGAGTTCGGAATACTTGCTGAAACCCGTTGCTGATGTCAGCTCTGCAAAGCCGAGGTCGGCCGTGATCTCAAGGGCAAGCAATTCGTTCTTGAGATCGTTCGGCTCGAGAACGCGCTTGGTGTTTTCATACTCGCCCACATTTGGCAGCACGCCGCGTTTGCTCGAGATCCGGCGGCCGCCGATCTCGGCATCCTGGAAGTAGTAGGTCAGTGTGCCGTCGAGCCAGTCGAACGGTTCCCAGCGCGCGGCCAGGCGGCCCGACAACACGTCTTCGCTGTCGACATCCTCGACACGGCGCATGTTCGCGGAGAAAGGCAGGGCAGTTGGCGAGATATCAGGTTCTGACACGCCAGGCTGGAGCACAACGAAAGGCTGGTCGACAAATCCAGTGTCGCTCAACATGTCGAGCGATCCGCGGATCGCAAAATTGTCGGTGATCGCGGTGTTGAAGGTAAAGCCGATGTCCGAGCTGATGCTGTCGGATTCCGAATACTGGTAGGCCTCCGCGCGGACCTGCAAGGAATTGCCTGAGAAGCTGGGCCGGTTTGGAATGTAACGAATTGCCCCGCCGAGCGTGCCTGCGCCGTAGAGCGTGCCTTGCGGCCCCAGAAGGACCTCGACACGCTGCATGTCGTTGAGCTTGAGGTCGACGAAGATCGGAATCTCGCCAAGGTAGGTTGCAACTGTGCCCCCGCCGTCATTGTTGCCGTCGCCCGGGCCGATCGGATCAGCGTTGAGGCCGCGCACGATAATCGGGTTGCCCTGGCGTCCGCCGCGATCCACCACGTTGATGCCGGGCACAAAGGCGAGCACGTCCGCGATGTCGGTAAAGCCCTGTTCTTCGATCTGGGCGCCGCCGACGGCTGCGATGTTGAGAGGAGTGTCCTGGACATTCTCTTCGCGCCGGGTCGCCGTGACGACAACGACATCGCTGTCATCTTCCGGCTGGGTCTGCGCGAAGGCGGGAGACGTCGCGAACCCTGCAAGCGCCAAGGTAAAAAACGCGGTGGTGCTCAACAGTCTTGCTCTATGCATGGTCGTCTCCAGACTTGTTATATTATTGCAGCGCCAGGGCCTGATTGCCTGCATGCTCAGTGGATCGGAGCGCGCATCGACTTTCAATACAGAACGGCTCCTGTCTTGAGAGATTTCGTTGGCTGTTGCGTATTGTCCATGGCTGCACAAATTAGCGGCGACCGCTGCGTAAGGATTGTCCGTGCTCCCCCAGGTTGACGCAGCGCTCCGTTTGGCAGGCGACCACCTGGCCGCGCGGCGATTCAGTGAGGCCCACGCCGCCTGCCTCGACATTCTGCGGCACGACCCGCGGGTCGCGGATGCGTGGTACTACCTTGGCGTCATTGCTGCCGAGCATCAGAACCACGCCAAGGCCTGCGAGCTCTTCGACAAGGCCATAGCGATTGGGCCGCCTGCGTCGCGACGGCACGCGGACAAGGCACGTAGCCTGGTGGCGCTGTTTCGACGGGACGAGGCTGCGGCCGAAGCCGAACGGGCGATCACGATCGAGCCCCACTCGGCGCGGACGCTGGACACGATCGGCGTCGTGTTCAGCCGGCTTGGCCTGCACGAACGCGCCGCGCCTTTCTTTCGGCTGGCGACATCGCGTGAGCCGGGCAACGCTGCCTACTGGTACAATCTCGGAGCGGCCCTTCAGTTCATGGGCGACTTCGCGGGCGCCGAAGCGGCCTACGCAAAGACTCTCGCCCTCGACCCCCGCGATGTTCGTGCCTGGTCTGCGCGTGTGCTGATGAATCGCCAGACGCCCGAGAGAAATCATCGTGAGGCGCTCGAGGCTTTGTTTGCGACCCTGAGTGGGCCGAGCGAACTCCTGAACATCGGACACGCGCTCGCGAAGACGGCCGAGGATCTGGGCGATCCGGACGCCGCCATGATGTGGCTCGATCGCGCCAAAGCCGCAAAGCGAGCGGAAGCAGGGCATGATCTGGTCGAAACCGGTCGGCTGTTCGATGCGGCAGCCGCAACGGTCAATGTGGATGCTGTGCCTCCGGGTTGTCCCGACCCCTCACCGATTTTCATCGTGGGGCTGCCGCGCACCGGAACGACCCTGATTGACCGAATTCTTTCGCAACATTCACATGTTCGTTCGGCCGGCGAACTGTCAGACTTTGCCCTGGAGCTGAAACGCCGGACGGGTACGCCGTCAGCCTATGTCATGGATCCGCAGACGCTGGCGGTCGGTTCGAAAGTTGACGTTGCAGCGCTCGGTGCAGCCTATGTCGCGCGCGCGCGGCGTGTCGTCGGAAACGATACGCCGCGCTTCGTCGACAAGATGCCGCTCAACTTCTTCTACGCGCCGTTGATCCTGCGCGCGCTTCCAAACGCTCGTATGATCTGCGTGCGCCGCCACCCGTTGGACACGGTCCTCAGCAATTATCGGCAGCTGTTTGCGACCGGGTACTCCTACTACGGATACGCTCACGATCTTGGCTGGGCGGCAGACTACTATGCCCGGTTCGACCGACTGATCGCGTCATTCCGGGCAGCGCTTCCCCCTGACCGTTTCACGGAAGTTGCCTATGAAGATGTGGTCGCAGGGATTGAGCCGGAGGCGCGCCGGCTGATTGCGTTCTGCGGGCTGGAATGGGAGCCACAGTGCGTCGATTTCCATGAGAACGCGGCGCCAGTCGCAACGGCGAGTTCGGCGCAGGTAAGGCAGCCCATCTATGCCACCTCCGTCGGCCGCTGGCGCCGGTATCTCAAACATCTCCAACCCGCCATCGACGTATTTGAGGCCAAGGGTATCGCGATCTGATCACAGGCGGTCACGCTGATCCGCCCCCTTTGAAGTGGTCCGCCCTTAGGTATGTTTTTGGACGGGATGGAGGATCACGATGGCAAGGAAGCGCTACAAGCCGGAGGAGATCGTTGCGAAGCTCCGGCAGGTTGATGTGCTGGTCTCACAGGGCCAGTCGGTGGTGGATGCGGTGCGATCGATCGGGGTCACGGACGTCACCTACTACAGGTGGCGTTCGGAGTTCGGCGGCCAGTACACCGACAGCTCCAACCCGCTTGTGCTCACACAGGAGCGCGCCCTGTTCGGCGCGATCGGCCTGAGGCAGGATTTCTGATCGAGTCCTCGGCCCCCGCGTTTGGCCCTGCGTGACGCCCTGGAGACTCAGGCGTCTTCGAGGATGCGGGGGATCCGGAAGATGACGTCTTCCTGGGCTGTCACGACTTCCTGAACTGAGACGTCGAAGCGGGCGCGGCAGGCGGCGATGACGCCCTGGACGAGGCTTTCAGGTGCGGATGCGCCGGCCGTCAGTCCAAGTGTGGCGACGCCGTCGAACCAGCGCCAGTCGATGTTGTCAGCTGAAGCGATGAGATGGGCGGCGCTGGCGCCGGAGCGTTCGGCCACCTCTTTCAGTCGGACCGAGTTGGACGAGTTTGCAGCGCCAATGACCAGGACAAGCTCTGCCTGTGCAGCGATTACCTTCACAGCGTCCTGCCGGTTGGTCGTCGCGTAGCAGATGTCGTCCTTGCGCGGCTCGGCAAGGTGAGGAAAGCGGCGACGCAGGGCGGCGACAATGTCCTTCGTATCGTCCACACTCAGAGTTGTCTGGGTGACATAGGCGAGGCGGTTCGCGTCCTGCGGCGTGAAGGCCTCGGCGTCCGCTACGGTCTCAATCAGCGTCATCGCGCCGGGGTCAAGTTGCCCCATCGTGCCAACGACTTCCGGATGGCCCTCATGCCCGATCAGGAGAATGTGCAGGCCATTGCGGGCATGGCGTTGCGCTTCGGCGTGAACCTTGGAGACCAACGGGCAGGTGGCGTCGACAAAGGTCATCTCGCGCCGGGCCGCTTCGGCGGGGACGACCTTTGGCACGCCATGGGCGGAGAAAACGACCGGACGATCGTCTGGGCACTCGGACAGTTCCTCGACAAATACCGCGCCCAGCGCTTCGAGGCGTCTCACGACATGGGCGTTGTGGACGATTTCGTGCCGCACAAAGACCGGCGCGCCCCATTTGAGGATCGCCTGCTCAACGATCTGGATCGCGCGATCTACCCCGGCGCAGAAGCCACGCGGGGCGGCCAGGAGGATTGAGAGGGCTGGCTTGGGCATGCGTCCTGTGGATGTGGTGGGGAGCAGGCAGTGGGCAGTGGCAGTTGATTTGGCGGCGCTTTGCCACTTGCCCAGTTAATACTTCCCGCCACGCATTGCCTACAGTCTTCTCGGCATTCGCTCAAAAGCGGCATTTCTTGGGCAGCTTCGCAGCGTTGCACGCCGGCCGGGTTCGAGGCTATCACCGCCCGGTATTCGAACCGTCGCGGCGCGTGGCCGGGGACGGGTTGCGTCAGGATGTCCCCGTGAAGCGTTGCGCCGCTGCGTGCCTTGGTGTTTCCGCCCTGATTTTGGCGGGGTGCGCCTCGGTCAATCTTGACGATTCGCCCAATGTCGGACCCTGCCCCGTGGCCGGGACGCTTTATGACGCGAGCCGCCTGGTCGAGATCGACGGGCCGGAGCGCCACGAGAATGTGGCCTTCACTGGGGAAATCCAGGGTGTCCGCGGCTATTGCCGCTATGTCGGCACCAACCCGATCACGATGGAGATCGAGATCGACTTCGCTTTCGGCAAGGGGCCAAAAGCCACCGCGCCTCGCCGGACCTATCCGGTCTTTGTGACGGTGACCCGTCGGGACCGCAGCGTGCTGGCCAAGGAGCGGTTCGACATCCAGGTGGCTTGGCCCCAGGGCCGGGACATCGTCCGCCACACGGAGACGGTGCCTGGGATCGTCATTCCGCGCGCCAATGAAACCATCTCGGGGTCGAACTTCGAGGTGATTGTGGGTTTTGATCTGACGCCAGAACAGCTGGCCTACAACCGAAGCGGCACGCGGTTCATGATCAACGTTGCGAAACCCGCCGGCGGCCAGTAGTCCGGCGGGGCCTCACCAAGCCCCACTCGGAACTGCCCCATGAGCAAGCCCACAGACCTCGCCGACCAGCTGTCGGATGTCGCCGGCGCGGCGTTTGCCAAGCTGGACCTTGATGCTTCACTCGGCGCGATGCGGCGCTCCGACCGGCCGGACCTGGCGGACTTCCAGTGCAATGGCGCGATGGCGGCGGCCAAGGCCGCCAAGAAGAATCCGCGCGAGATCGCGACAGCAATCGTGGAAGCGCTGAAGTCGTCACCGCTTGTGGCGAGCGCGGAAGTCGCTGGGCCTGGCTTTATCAATGTAAAGGTCGCAACGGCGACCCTGGCGGCCCGGGCAGAAGCTATCGCAGCCGACCCGCGAGCGGGCGCGCGCAAGGTGGATGCGCCGCGCCGCGTGGTGATCGACTTCGGCGGCTGGAATGTCGCCAAGGAGATGCATATCGGGCACCTGCGTTCGACCGTTATCGGGGACTCGCTCCAGCGGCTGTTCCGCTTCATGGGCGATAGTGTGACCAGCGACGTGCACCTCGGCGACTGGGGGCTGCAGATGGGCCAGCTGATCAACGAGGTAAGGCTCGAGCAGCCGAACCTGCCCTATTTCGATGCGGCGTTCACGGGGCCATATCCACAGCAGAGTCCTGTGACCATGGACGACCTCGGGCGGCTTTATCCGCTCGCTTCGGCAAAGTCGAAGAGCGATGAGGCGCGGCGCGATGAAGACCGGAAGGCGACGCAAGAGCTGCAGGCCGGGCGGCCGGGTTACCGTGCGCTGTGGCGGCATTTCTGCAATGTGACGCGCGTGGGACTGGAACGGGAATGCACGAGCCTCGGCGTACGCTTCGACCTCTGGAAAGGCGAGAGCGACGCTGAGCCGTTCGTGCCGGCGCTGGTCGAGGACCTGAAGGCGCGCGGAATTGCTGAGTTTGATGACGGCGCGTGGATCATCCGTGTGGCGCGGGAGAGCGACAAGAAGGAAATGCCGCCGATCATCCTCGTCAACCGGGATGGCGCGATCGGCTATCACGGCTCGGACCTCGGCACGATCGTGGACCGGCGGCAGCATCAGAATCCGCAGCTGTCACTCTATGTGGTGGACCAGAGGCAGGCGCTGCATTTCGAGCAGGTATTCCGGGCGGCGGACAAGGCCGGGCTGATGCCGGAGGCAACGCTGGAGCATCTCGGCTTCGGCACTGTGAACGGACCGGACGGCAAGCCGTTCAAGACGCGTGATGGCGGAACGTTGAAGTTGCAGGCGTTCATCGCACAGGCGGACGAGGTCGCGCTTGCGCGGATGAAGGAGGCCGAGCTTGGGGCGGATGTCGCCGAGGCCGAGCGCGTGGACATTGCGCACAAGGTGGCCGTGGCCGCGATAAAGTTCTCCGATCTTTCGAACGTGCGGACGACGAACTACATCTTCGATCTCGACCGGTTCATCTCCTTCGAGGGGAAGACCGGACCGTATCTGCTTTTCAATGCTGTGCGTATCAAATCACTCGCGCGGCGGGCGGCCGCGGAGGGAGTGAAGCCCGGGCCAATCAGGGTCGAGCTCGATGCGGAACGAGCGTTGGTGCTTCAATTGGATGCATTCAACGATGCGCTGGGCGGGGCGTACGAAAAGCGGATGCCGCACATACTTTGCGAGCATGCCTACCTGCTGGCGCAGGCATTCTCTGCATTCTACACCGCCGCACCGATCCTGGTGGAGAGCGATCCGGTGAAGAAGGCGTCGCGGTTCGCGCTGGCGATGGCGACGCTGAAGCAGCTGGAGATCGTGCTTGGGCTGATCGGCATTGATACGCCGGAGCGGATGTAGCTCGTGCAGCTAAGGGGCTTCGGCCCGCTGGAGTTCGTAGCGGCCACTCTGCAGCCGGTGGAAGTAGATGGCGCCATCCGGAGCGAAGGTGCAGGCCTCGACAAAGCCGGTGATGCCTGGAATGCGGATGGGCGCACCGAACGCCGCGGCTTCGTCGCTTCGTTGCGTGATCCACAGCGACGGTGAACCAGCTTCAAGGCGCGTGAAGCACATTTTGAGGCCATCTGCCGAAAGGCCTGCCGCATACTCGAGCGCGAGCGAATTGATTGCTGCGAATTGCCAGTCCGACGCGGCGTCGAGCCGAAATGCTCCGGTCTGGCTGCGCCGTAGGAGTCTGAGATCGGCGGCGACCGGAACTGCGCCGCCGGTAAATGTCCCGTCCGCGATGACAGCGTAACTGCCTGAAGCGCTCAACTCTATGTCGAAGACGATCCGACCGGGTATCCGCGGCGAGGCTTCGACCTGCAGGCTCACGGATCTCAGGTCATCAAGGGCCCAGGCCCCGCAATGGACCGTGGCCAGCGTGGCGGTGTAACTGCGCGTCGAGATGAAGCAGAAATCGCCCTGCGCACTGGCGGTGGGGACGCCATCCAGCGCGGCGCTGTTGGCGCCGGCAAGCTTGCCGCGATAGGTGAATGCGAAGTCTGCCTGCCGCACCGCCCAGTGAATGTCAGTCGCATCGGGTGGATTGTTGCGGTTGTTGAAGAACAGTCTCCGCCCATCGCGTGAAAGAAATGGCTCCATGATGTCGCCATCATAGCCGTCAACTGAAACGGATGCGGGTGTCAAAGGATTTGCCGGCGTTTTGGCAGGCGCGCACTGAACCGCAAGGAGGATTGTGAGCGAGGCCAGTCTGACCACTTGCGCCCTCAGCCAGGAATTGCCAAACGCTGCTCCACCGTAGCGCCGCAACGTCGGTTGCAACAGGGTCTGACCTTCCATGATCGAGTTCCGCGTAGACGATCTTTCTGGCGCAGCCTCACAGGCGCTTGTCCGGCGGCATCTTGCAGGCATGCACGAGAATTCGCCCAAGGATTCCGTCCATGCGTTCGATATCGACAAGCTGCGACAGCCGGGCGTGACGTTCTGGACAGGATGGGTAAGCGGCGAGATTGCCGTCATGGGAGCGCTGAAGCGGCTCGACGCCGACAATGGTGAGATCAAGTCGATGCGTGTAGCGGATGCCTATCTCGGACGTGGGGCCGGCAGGGCGATGCTGGAGCACATACTTGCCGAGGCTCGAGCGGCGGGTGTGAAGCATCTCTGGCTGGAAACAGGATCGACCCCGGCCTTCGATCCCGCGCTGAGGCTGTATGCGAAGGCTGGCTTCCGGTTCTGCGGGCCGTTTGCGGGCTACACGGACGACCCGTTCAGCCGGTTCATGACGCTGGCGTTGTAGCGGTTTGTCTCAGGCGGGATGACGCTGAGAAAAAACAGAAGGGCGGAACCTTGTGGCTCCGCCCTCTGCTTTCCGATCGAGTCTGGACTATTGCGCGCGCTGGGCGTCGCGGATCGCCCTGAACTCATTGCCGTCATTCCAGTTCGGCCAGTCGGCGGAGTTGGCGAGGCGGCTCACCAGTTCGGCTTTCACCTTCACATCTGCCTCGATGCCGGTGAGGTCCCAGGTGTCAGCGTATTCATCGCTCGGCTTGTGGTAGTTTTCGTCGGTGTATGCTTTCGCCGCGGCTTCGCCAGCAGCAACGCCGCCATTCACGAGGTCAATGCCGCTGTCGGCGTAGAGCATCGGCACGCCTTTCTTGGCAAGGCTGATGTGGTCTGAGCGGTAGAAGTAGCCGTTCTCAGGCGTTGGATCGGGACGGATGGTGCGGTTGCTTTCCGCAAGCACAGCCTTGAGGCCGTCTTCCAGCTGTGACGCTCCGGCGCCGATGACAACCAGATCCTTGGCCGGGCCCGTGGGTTGCATTGCGTCGATGTTGATGCCGCCGACAATGTTCTTGAGCGGGATCAGCGGGTTCTCGCCGAAATAGGCCGAGCCGAGAAGACCGGATTCTTCCAGCGTAACCGCCAGCACAGTGACCGAACGCTTCGGCGCCGGTCCTGCGGCGACCTTTTCGCCGATCTCAAGGATCGCGGCAATGCCGGTGGCGTTGTCGACGGCGCCGTTGTTGATCACGTCGGCATTGGGATCATCGCTGGTTCCCTTGCCCAGATGGTCCCAGTGACCCATCAGCAAGACATGCTCGTCTGGCGCCTCGGCGCCCTTCACGGTCCCGATCACATTGCGGGATTCCTTGAAGTCGATTGTCTGGTTGATCGTGGCGGACGCCTTGAGTCCCGTCATCGCAACGGGCTTGAAGCCGCGCTTGTTGGCGGCGGCGCGCAATTTGTCGATGTCGAGGCCGGCAGCCTTGAACAGATCTGTTGCGTGCTTGAGCTGGATCCAGCCTTCGAGTTTCGCACGGGAGGCTCCGCCATCATTGCGAACGAGGTCCGCCTGCTCGCCGGTCCATGAGCCTTCCACGACGCCCCAGCCGTAGGCGGCGGGCTTGTCCTCATGGATGATGAGGGCGGCGGTCGCGCCCTGGCGTGCGGCTTCCTCGAACTTGTAGGTCCAGCGGCCGTAGTAGGTCATCGCCTTGCCGTTGAAGAGCGAGGCGTCATTGGTGACGAAGCCGGGGTCGTTGACGAACATCACGGCCGTCTTGCCCTTCATGTCGACGCCTGCGTAGTCGTTCCAGTTGGCCTCCGGCGCCACCACGCCGTAGCCGACGAAGACAAGGTCGGAGTCGGCGAAGGACACGGTCTTGTTTTTCTGGTCCTTGGTGATGAAGACGGCGTCGGGGCCGAGCTTCAGGTCCCAGGCTTTTTCGCCGGGTCCGGCGATCTTGAGCGAGGACGTCGCCGGATCGACGGTCTGCGCCACCATCTTCACGACCTGGAAGTAAGTGCCGTCCGGATTGCCTGGCGCAAGGCCGATCCGCTTCATCTCGGCGGCAATCCAGTCAGCGGACTTTTCGCCTTCGGCGTCGCCGGGGCCGCGCCCTTCATACTTGTCGTCGGCAAGCTCCTTGATGCGCGCGCCGAGGTCGGCGGCGGCGATCTCGGGCGAGGTGACCAATGTTGAGGTGACAGCGTTCGCATCGGCGGCGGGGGCTGCCGGCGCAGCCGGGGCGCCGGGTCCGCAGCCAGCCAGTCCAACACTCATGATCGCGGCCGCCATGCCGAGAGTCATTGGGGCCAGCGTTGCAGGCAATTTCATCCGGATCTCCTTCAGGGAGCGGGCACACTATCGCGCGATGGCGTGTCGGCAAGGGCCGGGGCGTACGCTCGTCCTTCAGGCCTTCCAGCCCGGGTGATCATCGTCGTGATCGTCGGGAACGTGATCCATTCCCGGCGGTTGGGGATCTCCGGGCAGGGGTATCCAGTGCGTTTCACCGGGAGGTTGGGTGAAACGTGTGTCCTTGAAACCCCCAGCGATGGATGCCCGCCAGTCTGCAGCGGCCTGAGCGAGGCGGTCTTTCGAGGAGGCGACAAAGTTCCAGTCGAGATGGCGTTGCCCGTCGAGCGGATCGCCGCCCGCAAACATGATCCGCGCGCCGCTCTGGAGCTTTACCTCAAGCGGTCGGCGTGGCGACAGGACCGCCATGGTCGCCTCGCCCACGCGCTGGCCATCGATCTCGGCTGCGCCCTCCGCCACATAAAGGGCGAGTTCGGCTGCTTCGGGAACGGCAACGACGGTGTCGCGATCCGCCTCGAGCACAAGCTGGCAGATGCCGGCTGGAAACGCGACCGGGGAACGCTCGCCATAGGCTGCGCCCGCGATCAGCACGCCGCGGGCGCCATCAAGGGCCAGCTTCGGCAGGACGACGGCGGGATAGTGATGGAAAGCCGGCGCTTGTTCCTCGTGGCTCAGGGGCAGGGCGACCCAGGTCTGGATTGCTTCGATCCGATGGCCGGCTTCGCGCTCGGCATGCGGGGTTCGTTCGGAGTGGACGATGCCGCGGCCGGCCGTCATCCAGTTCACGGCGCCAGGGCGAATAGTCTGGTAGGTTCCCAGGCTGTCGCGATGATCGAGCGCGCCGTCGAACAGCCACGTCACAGTGGCGAGGCCGATGTGCGGATGCGAGCGCACGTCCATGCCACGGCCGGGAGGCATGACGGCGGGACCGAGGTGATCGAAGAAGACGAACGGCCCGACGTTGCGTCGCTTGGCGAAGGGTAGCAACCGTCGAACCGAAAATCCGCCGAGATCGCGCGAGCGGGGCTCGATGAGGAGTTCGACAGCAGTCGTCATGAAGGTTCCTGAAGGAATCTGCAGAGGAGTATGGACGAACGCGATCGGGTTGGGAAACTGCAGGAATGATGCAGCTGGCTCCATCGCTCGCGACGACCGTGAACTGCTTCCGACAAAGGTGCGGGCCGCTGCTCTCTGCTTTCGCGCTGGTCTTGATGCTCGCCGGCTGCGCGCCGTTGCAGCAGAAGGCGATGGTGGCTGCAACGCGCCCGGTTCCGAGCTTCAGCGCGACCTGGTTTACATCTTTTGATGGGGCGCGCCTCGGGCTGGATGTCTATGCGGCGCGCGCGCCAAGCCTGGGCGCAGGGCCGTGCGACGACGGGGGCGGTCTCGACACCGAAACGATTCCGGCGGCCTCCGCCTGCGCAGCCGCCGCGGAGGTCTATGCTGCAGAGCCGGACGTCGTGATCATCGCGGTTCACGGCATGAACGACTATGCTGGCGCCTTCAGGGATGCGGGAGATTGGTGGTCGTCCAATGGCGCAACCGTCTATGCCTACGACCAGCGCGGCTTCGGTCGCTCGCCGGGCTGGATGATCTGGCCGAACCATGCCGTGATGCGAAGGGATCTCGAGACGGCGGTGGAGCTGGCGCGTGCGCGCCATCCCGGGGCAAGGGTGGCTGTGGTCGGCGAGAGCATGGGCGCGGCCGTGGCGGTCACGACTTTTGCCGATCCCGAGGCGAGCCAGCCGGACGCGCTGATCCTCTCGGGGCCGGGGTTTCGCGGATGGGGGGCCTTGCCCGTATTGTACAGCGTGAGCCTGTGGGTTGCCGCCCATGTGCGGCCGGACTGGATCGTGGTGCCGCCGGATGGCGTGCGCATTGTCGCGACCGACAACAACCGGAAGCTGCGCGAGATGTGGTTCAACCCGCTGGTGCAGAAATCCAACCGGATCGACAGCGTCTACGGCGTTGTATCGATGATGGAGGAGGCCGACCAGCAGATAGCCAGACTGCCTCGTGACGTGCCCACACTGATGCTCTACGGCGCGAAGGATGAAATGATCCCGGTCGAAGGCGTGAAGCGCGCGACCGCCAAGATGCCGCCGCATGTCCGTACAGCCTACTATGTGAACGGGTACCACATGCTGATGAACGACCTTCAGGCCCAGAAGGTCTGGGCGGACATCCTGGCGTTTGCACGCGATCCCAAGGGGCGGTTGCCCTCTGGCGCGCCTGCCTTGCCCTGGTTGGCCCGTAAGTCCCCAAATCCCTGAAATTGAAGGAAGTCCGGGGGCCCGAAAATTAACCAAAGCGGGGTAGGCTGCAGGCTCGGAAACGTGCATGCGAGGGCCTTCGCGCAATGCTTGCGCAAGTCAAGAAGATCGTGGGAGACGACGTGACCGGGCGCTTTGGCGCCTGGTGGAATGGCCGCGACTATGTTGCGCCGGTGGAAGGCGAGACCCCGGTCGATGCCAGCTCGACAGCAAAGACCGAAAAGCCGAAGTCGGAACCTGCGAAGTCCGAGGCTGTAAAGCCCGAGGTTGCAATGCCCGAGCCGCCGAAGTCCGAGGCTTCGGCGGGGCCAGCCAAGCCGGAAGCGCCGCCTGTCGGATCAGTTGACGTTGGTCCGCCGATTGCTGACCTGCCTCGCGAAACCGCTCAGCTGAATGGTGAAGCGGTACGGATTCGTGCGCTTGAAACACTGTGGGGTGAGGGCCGGCTTGCTCCTGGCTCCTTCGCACTCGACACACGCATCATCGACCTGGCGCTCGAAATAGCGGATCGTCCAGGCATGGCGGGCTTCATCGGCGCCGACGCCGCCCTGATCAATGCCTTCATGGCCGTCTCAGACCGCAAGACCGTCGCAACCGAATGGCGGCCGGCCTGCGTCGCAAGGCTCAATGAACTCGCAGGGAATGCAGTCGTGATGCTGGGCGAGGTCGACCGCCCGCGCGGGTTCGAGGAGGGGTCGTTGCCGGCGATCGTGAGCGTCGAGGCTTTCGCCTACGCCGACCACAAGGCCGGACTTGTTGGCCGTGTCTGCCGTGCACTGGATGCAGGCGGCCGCTGGGTGTTCCTCGATACGACCCGCCGCACCAAAAAGACGCCGCCGCAGGCCTTCGCCTCGGCCTGGGCTGAACCGCAGCTGGCCACCAACGACGAGATCGAGGAGTTGCTTCAGCTTGCCGGGTTCAAGACGGTGCGCCGTGCATCCGTCGCTGACCTGATCCTCGCGGCAGCCAAGCAGGGATATGCAAATCTCGCCCAGATGGTGGAGAGCTCTGCCACAGCCGGCCTTTCGGGGCGCGAGGGCGCGCTGTTCCTGCAGGAGCTTGCGTGGGAAGCGCAGAGCTGGCGGGCGCGTATCCGAGCACTGGAAGGCGGCGCCCTCGAGACCAATCTGTGGGTTGCGGACCGCACCGAACAGAAGGGGCCCCTGCCGTTCATGCTCGATCAGGTCGCCGCACCGGACGATGCGGGCGCTGCTGAAACCCTGTTCGAATAGACCCGGCGCGCCTCGCACACGCAGGTTTCGCCTCAGAATGGGGTGCGTTGGCGGCGCGCCACTTGCCCAGACCCGGCCGTCATGAAAACTCGCGTCTTGCGGCTCCATGGCGGGCCCGGAGGCTGGAGATTTTCCATGACGCTCACAGTATCGCTGCGGCGGCGAACCCTTGCGCGATCGGCCGCGGCAATCGTGCTAGCGCTGATGCTGCCGGCCTGCGCGCCCTCCGAGCGGGCGGCGGCCGGGGATCAACCGGCGAACGACACCGCTCTGGTCGAAACCGCGCGAGAGATCCACCGGCAGAGCCTCGTTCTCGACGCGCACGCCGACATCGTCGTCCCGTCGACGGCGGCGAATTTTCTCAACGCTGACGGATCCTCGAAGGTTGCTCCCGACAAGCTCAAGTCCGGAGGCGTTGGCGCTGTTGTCATGGCGATCGCAGTCGGACCGGGTCCGCGCACGCGTGAAGACGATGCAAAGGCGCGCGCCGAGGCGGACGAAAAACTTGCGGCGGTTCGTGCGCTTGCAGCTTCAAATCCCGACACCGTTGCGCTTGCGACATCCGCAGACGAGGTTCTTGCAATCCGCGACAGCGGGAAGGCAGCGCTGATCCTCGGCTTCCAGAACGCCCGGGCGCTTCAGGGCGACGTCACTGCGCTCGACACCTTCTATAAGGCTGGCGTGCGGGTCTTCGCGCTGAACCATCTTGCGCACAATGATTTTTCCGACTCCTCGCGGCCATTCCACGATCCCGTGACGAAGCAGTACGAGCCGGACGCGCATGGCGGCCTCTCGGAGCTGGGTCTTGCGGCCATCGACCGGATCAACGCGCTGGGCGGTATCGTGGATGTCTCGCAGGCCTCGAAAGCGGCCACGCTGGCGACGATCGCCCGCTCGAAGACCCCGGTGATCGCGAGCCATTCGAACGTCCGCGCGATTTCGGATGCGACCCGCAATCTTTCCGACGAGGAGATCGATCGCATCGGGGCGACGGGCGGCGTCATCCATGTCGCGCCGTTCACGGCCTATCTGGTCAATTTCTCGACGCCCGAGAAACTTGATGCGATCGCAAAGGCGCGACGGGCGGCAGGACTTCCCGAAACCTACTCCTACCCGTACGAACTCTACTGGGAGCTCCCCGATCCTGCCGCGCGCGAAGCTTTCACCAGCTCGATCCGTGAGGCGCTCGGGCCCGCGACAGTCGACACGATGATCGATCACATCGACTACATCGTGAAGCGCGTCGGTATCGATCATGTCGGCATCGGCACCGACTTCAACCATGGCAGCGGGATCGAGGGTTACCAGGACGCAAGCGAGTCGTTCGCCGTCACGCTGGGACTCGTCCGCCGTGGATACTCGGCCGAAGACATCGGGAAAATCTGGGGCGGGAACTTCCTCAGAGTGATGCGCGCTGCGGAGGCTGCCAGAACGCAGTCTCCGTGAGTTCAGCCAGCTGGTCGCGGCGCCTGGCGAGTGATCGCCGGAACAATCCTTGCCGGTAAACTTCAGATCTCCCTGCGATACGCAAAACCTTGCTCCTTCTGACGGTTCACCGCCGGTTGGCTTGGCGCTATACGCCGCCGCAATCGCACCGTTCGCGCGTCCGGAGCCGCATATGTTCGACAAATCCGCCTTCGCCGGGCACGAGAGCGTGCACCACTTCTTCGATGGAAAGACCGGGCTTCGGGCAATCATCGCGCTCCATTCGACGGTGCGTGGGCCTGCGGCCGGAGGCTGCCGCATGTGGAACTACGCAACCGCGGACGAGGCCTTCATCGATGCGCTGCGCCTGTCGGAGGGCATGAGCTACAAGAATGCCATGGCGGACCTGCCGCTGGGGGGCGGCAAGGCTGTGATCTGGGGTAATTCCAAAACCGACAAGACGCCGGACCTGTTCCGCGCCCTCGGCCGGGCGATCGCGACGCTGGATGGAAAGTACTGGTCGGCCGAGGACGTGGGCGTCTCCGTGCACGACATGGCGTTTGCGGCCGAAGAGACCAAGTATGTCTCTGGCCTGTCGACGGGGAAGGCTGCCAGCGGCGACCCGTCGCCGGTGACAGCGAAGGGCGTGTTTCTTGGCCTCAAGGCGGCGGCACAGCGAGCGTTCGGCACTGACGATCTGAACGGCCGGTCCATTGCGGTACAGGGCGTGGGTCATGTTGGGGGCTATCTCTGCGAGCACCTTGCGAGGGCGGGAGCGAAGTTGACGATCACCGACGTGAACGCTGACACGCTGGCGGAGGTGGCGCGCGCGACTGGTGCGAAAGTGGTCGCCCCGAACGAAATCTATGGTGTGGCGGCCGACATCTTCTCGCCGAACGCACTGGGCGCCATCGTCAATCCGGAGACGCTGCCGCGGCTGAAGGCGAAGGTCATCGCCGGCGGGGCGAACAACCAGCTCGCGACGCCCGAGATGGGCGACCGGTTGCGCGAGAAGGGCATCGTCTATGCGCCCGACTATGTGATCAATGGCGGGGGTATCATCAACGTCGCGGCAGAGATTTCGGGCGCGTATGACCCGGCCTGGGTGGAGGCCAAGCTCCATCGGCTGATCCAGACCCTGGCTGATGTGCTGGATCAGGCCCAGCGCGAAGGCCGCGCGACCAATCGTGTCGCCGACGAGATCGCTCGTAGCCGGATATCGCGCTGAGCGCGGAACCGGCCCGCCAACATTAAATCGGCCTGGCCGGCGTTGCCTTTGGCGGCTGGGCGGCTAGTTTCTGTTGCAGCGCAGCGTAACGAGAGTCGCCGGACAAATGGCGCGGTTATTGCTGTTTGTGGTGTTGGATTACCCAGCTTGGGTAAAACGAGGCTTTGGGGGCCTGCTTATGTCCGAAGTAGTGCTTCTCATGGGGCCGGAGGAAAGCCGCGACCCGTCACGCCTGATGGAAGCGCTCGATGCGTTTGCGAAATGGGCGTCCGAGACGGGCCTGTGGGGTGAGGCCGCCGATGCGCCGGACATCATGGTGAAGAGCGAATTCGCCGGCGGCCAGATGCGCCGGAAGCTGGTTTTCCAGGACCGCGACCACGCCGCCCGCTTTCTGGTCTTCTGGCGGTCCGAGCGCCACCGGGCGCGGCCATCCGACCCCGCTTTCGCTCAAGCGTGAAACTGGCGCTGGCTGTCCGTTGTGACGTCAGTATAGAAGCGCCATGTCGGCAGTCGCTTCTTCCCGAAAATCTTCCCTCAGTGTCGCTGTCGTCGGCGCAGGCGTCATCGGCCTAAGCGTTGCTCTGGAGCTGCGCGGCCGGGGCGCCGACGTTGTCGTCTATGATCGCGGGGTCGAACTCGGAGCCGGGGTGACGATCCGCGCCGCAGGCATGCTGGGGGCTGCGTTCGAATGGGCTGCTGAGGAAGACCAGCGCGCGCTGGCAGCCCTCGCGCAGCATGCCGGAAAGCTGTGGGCGGATTTCGCCGGTCGGCTCGAACGGCTCGGTGGCGGCCCCGTTGAGTATTCCAGCGAAGGCGCGCTGGTCATAGCGCGCACGCCCGCGGAGCTGGACTGGCTGATGACGTTGACCGCCGCCTGCCAGAAGCGGGGCATGCCTGCATTGACATTGCCGCAGAAAGATCTTGCGGTTCGCGAGCCTGCGCTGGCGGGCGATCGGGTCTCGGCACTGCTGCTTCCGGATGACCAGCAGGTCGATCCGGTGCTGGTGCTGCAGCGGCTTGGCTCAGCGCTTGCGCGCATGGGCGTCGGATTGCGGTTCGGCCGGCACATTGAGCGCATTACGGTGGGGCAGCACTTCCTGATGCCGGATGGGGAACGCTTCGATCGCGTTGTGCTGGCCAATGGCGCGCAGGCGGCGCCGCACTTTGTTGGGCCGCGGGGCGCGGCGCTCTCGCCGGACCTGCCCACGCCCGTGCCTGTGAAAGGCCAGATGCTGGCGCTGGCGCCTTTGTCGGGTGACCTGCGTCACGTGATTCATGCGCGCGACGTCTACATTGCGCCGAAAGCCCGCTGGGTCCTGGTGGGGGCAACCAGCGAGCGCGGGCGGGCCGACGCCGATGTCGACCGCACCGCCATCGACCAGCTCCGCGTGCGCGCGGCGGACCTCGTTCCCGCGCTTGCCGATGCGCCTGAACTCACAGCTTGGGCCGGCGTGCGGCCTGGCAGTCCGGACGACCAGCCCTTGATCGGCGAGACCGCCATACCTGGCCTGTTTGCAGCGCTGGGCCACTATCGCAATGGCGTCTTGTTCGCGCCGGCCACCGCTGAAATCATCGCCGATCAGGTGATTGACGGGAAAGTGAGCCCGCTGGCGGCGGCGTTTGACCCGCGGCGGTTTGACAAGGCGGACGCGACGCCGCACTCGCCCTCCGGCACGGGCTTCGATAACTAAGGTCCGGCAGGTTTCCGGGAGAGCCACATGCACAACATCGCCCCCATGACGGAAGATCAGGAAGCGATCCGCGAAGCCGTCGCCGCCGTGTGCGCACAGTTCACGCCGGAGTACTGGCGCAAGTGCGATGAGACAGGCGCCTGGCCGGAAGAGTTTACGAAAGCCATGGCCGAAGGCGGGTGGCTGGGCATCGCAATGCCTGAGGAAGTGGGCGGCTCGGGCCTCGGCCTGATGGAAGCCTCGATAATGATGCAGGCGGTGGCGCGCTCCGGCGCCGGCTTCACCGGTTGCTCCTCGATCCACCTCAACATCTTCGGCGCCAAGCCGATCGAGAAGTTCGGCACGTCGGAGCAGAAGCAGGAATTCCTGCCGAAGATCATCTCGGGCCAGCAGAAGATGTGCTTCGGCGTCACCGAGCCTAACTCCGGCCTCGACACCTCCAGCCTGCAGACACGGGCCGAGCGCACGAACTCCGGCTATGTCATCAATGGGCGGAAAATCTGGACGACAGGGGCCCAGCGCGCCGACAAGATCATTCTCATCGCGCGCACCACGCCGCAGGACAAGGTCGCAAAGCCCTATATGGGCCTGTCGCTGTTCTACATGGACATGAAGGGCGTCGAGGCGAAGCCGATCCCGAAAATGGGACGCAAGGCTGTCGAGTGCAACATGCTGTACTTCGACAATGTCGAGATCCCGAAGGAGTCGCTGATCGGGGAGGAGGGCCAAGGCTTCAAATACCTGCTGCAGGGCCTTAATCCTGAGCGCGTGCTCTTTGCTGTTGAGGCGATCGGCCTTGGCTTTGCAGCGCTGGAGCGCGCCACCACCTACGCCAAGGAGCGCGTCGTGTTCGGCCGACCGATCGGCCAGAACCAGGGCGTTGCGCATCCGCTGGCCAAATGCTGGGCGGAACTCTCGGCGGCCGAGCTGCTGGCCTACAAGGCGGCGCGTCTCTACGATCAGGGGCTTGAATGCGGAGCGGAAGCCAACGCCGCGAAGTATCTTGGCGCCGAAGCCGGCTTCAACGCCTGCGAAGCGTCTGTGCTGGCCCATGGCGGGATGGGCTATGCGAAGGAATACGACGTCGAGCGCTACATGCGCGAGGCGATGATCGCTCGTATCGCGCCGGTGAGCCGCGAGATGATCTTGAACTTCATCAGCGAGCGCGTTCTGGGGTTGCCGAAAAGCTACTAGGCAGGCTTGCTGGCTGTCATTGCGGACCCACGTGAAACGTGTGGGCCGGAGGCCTGGCGCGGCGACAACGCCGGTCGCGGTCGGTTGGTTCCGGGTTTCGCGACTGCGTCGTTTGGGCGGGAATTGCACAGCGGGTGGAACCGCTTTCACCCGACACCAACACGTCCTAGCCTATCGGTCTTCTGAGCTGGAGAACCAGATGGGTCGCGTATCGGGCAAAGTCGCCCTCGTCACAGGGGCAGCCAGCGGCATCGGCCGCGCATCCGCAGAGGCGCTGGCGCGCGAAGGCGCCGCCATCATCCTCACCGACGTGCAGGACGGCGAGGAAGCTGCCGCAGCGATCCGCAGCGTCGGCGGCAAGGCGCGCTTTGTGAGGCATGACGTCGCCAGCGAAAGCGACTGGCGCGATGTGATCACGAGTATCGAGACAACGGAACGGCGCCTCGACATTCTCGTCAACAATGCCGGCATCGCTGTCGCCGGAATGATCCACGAGCTGTCGCTTGAAGACTGGCGGCGGCAGATGGCGGTGAATGTCGACGGTGTGTTCCTGGGCGTAAAGACGGCGCTACCCCTGATGCGAAAGGGCAAAGCCGGTTCGATCGTCAATATCTCGTCCATCGCCGGCCTGCGCGGCGCGGCGAACCTTTCCGCCTACTGCACGTCGAAAGGCGCTGTGCGGCTGTTCACCAAGTCGGTCGCCATCGAATGTGCGGCGATGCAGGACGGCATCCGCTGCAACTCGGTTCATCCCGGCCTGATCGAAACGCCCATCTGGCGACAAGTCGTGCCGGGTTCGAACGAGCCGATGGATCTCGACGCGGCGGCAGCCTTGCGCGTGCCAATGCGTCGCAAGGGCTGGCCTGAGGATATCGCCAAAGTCGTGCTGTTCCTTGCGAGCGAGGACAGCGGCTACATGACGGGCGAGGAGGTGGTGGTGGACGGCGGGATGACAGTGGGGTCCGTTTAGGCGCACACCGCCTACTGGCTGTTTCGCCATTTCTCCATCGCCGCGGAGATGGCGAAGGTCTCACGGTACTTCGGCGAGTCCGAGGGCCGCGGCGCCTTCTGCGAGGTCAGCGCCATGATCTCAGCCAGCTTGTTGTGCGCAGCGCCTGCCTGGCCCGCGCCGATGTAGGCGTGGAGTTCGACCAGGGCGCTGGAGAGCAGGTCGTGAGCGCGGATCACGAAGTAGGGCTCGTCCTCGGCCAGGTTGGGATAGGGGTCGTATTTCGACGGGTTAGCCTTAGAGCCCACTGGAGCAGATGATGGGGGGGCGGTCATGCATGCCTCGCGTATGATTCGGAGGCCAGCCTGCCCGGATTCGGGTTAACCGGCCTCCCCACCGCAAAAGCACTACAGGCCCGAGTGCGCAATGGGTATGCTACATCCCGTGATCATGGAGGCGGACATGGGCAGGCAGGCGGCGCCGGCAACCAAGTCGGCTGCAAAAAAATCGGCGGCGAAGAAGGCCACCGCCAACAAGACGACGGCGACGAAGGCGTCCGTCGCCGGCTATCTGGCTGGCCTCGAGAGCGCTGGGCGCCGGACCGAAGGCGAGGCGCTGGCGAAGATTTTCGAGAAGGCGACTGGCTGGACGGCGCAGATGTGGGGGCCCAGCATCATTGGCTTTGGTCGCTACAGCTATACCTACGACTCAGGCCGGCAGGGCGACATGTGCGTAGTCGGCTTTTCGCCGCGCAAGGCGGCGCTCTCGCTCTACCTTCACGTCTCAACACCAGAGATCGAGGCGCTCTTCGCAAAGCTCGGCAAGGCGCGGCGGGATGTTGGCTGCATCTATGTCAACAAGCTGGCCGACATCGATCTCGCCGTACTGGAGAAGTTCGTGAAAGCCAGCAAGGCGGCTGCGCTCAAGGCCTACAAGGACAAGGGCTGGCCCGTGGCCCCTGCCTGATCTCAGGGCTTCGCACTTCAATCAGACTGACAGACCTGCAGGCGCAACATCGCGCAAGGACGCCTGCTGCTCCGGCGTGGCGGACATGATCTTCCGTGTCATCAGATTGAGCACGACGGCGACGGCTTCGGTTGTGCACCATGCCTCGCCGGACTCCGGATCGATGAGCCAGTGCAGGAATGAGTGCGTCTTTTCCTTCTGAAAGCCGCGGCCCGAGCGGATCACAAACCTGTCGCCCGCGCGCGGCCAGCGGCGATAGACGAGCCGGTATTCGAGCACGGCGCCGCCGAGCTTCACGCTTTCGCCGCGCGCCTCGGCCTCGCGGCCCACCTGCTCGCGCCAGGGCCTCAGCAAGTGGCCGACAGAATCCGAAACGCGGCCAAGGAAGAATTCGGGCATCATCCGGCCGGTGAGGTCGATATGCTGCGGCAACACAACGCCGCGGCCGATCGCCGGGGCGCCGATCGCTTCGGCGTCAGCCAGGCTCGCCTTCGCGCGTGGGGCTAGCGACAGATTGATCGAGCGCGGCGCGCAGGCAGCCGGGGGATCGTCCTTCAAGATTTCCAGCCGTTTGCGCGTTTCAGGCGTCCAGACGAAAGCTGCGCCGGTATCGACGTCGACATGATCGACCCAGGTGCGAAACGCTGCGCAGGGCTCGCCGGTCCCGTGGGTGATCTGCTGGTAGACCAGCACGGAGGAGTCTGTGACCTCCATCACGCACCCCGTCATCGTGAAAGGGGCGCCGGCATGCGCTTCCTTGATGAAGCGGATGTGCTGGTCGCGCGGCCGCAGCGTCGATTGGGCGTTGGGGCGAAAGGCGTGGCCCAGCCCCGTGACGTGGGCCAGCTCTGCAAGGCCCTCCATCATCTTGGCGACGTAGAAGCGCACATTCATGTGCCCCATCTCGTCGCATTCCCA
>VFQT010000999.1_pt1 | contig 37150 bp, 30 predicted proteins | sample 3512381 | NCBI WGS metagenome assembly VFQT01 (sample SAMN10412376, study PRJNA504923) | tailings metagenome | isolation source: Relicate 2 Philex TSF3 active mining site | place: Philippines: Tuba, Benguet | collected 2017-08-29 | reverse complement strand
ACTGTCAAGCTCACAACATCAGATTTTCCAGAAAACTTGTAAGAGGCTGATTGGATTGGTGAATATTCGTCCGTGTCACGCATGCGCGCGAGACCGTGCGCGGCGTTCCAGACCCGGCGCGCAAAAGGAAATCTGCCTTGATCAGGCCGAAACGGCCGCGGCAAGCCAGCGCTGCAGGCAAGGACCCTGGGGCGTTTCGACGAAAAGCCAACCGGGTGCTTCAGCACTTTGCCGCAGGACAGATCCAGCGCTGGCTGCCCTGGCCGCGGGCCACGAGGTCGCCTGTCATCATCCGCTGGCGGAGGCCCGCCCCGCTCGCCAGCCGGACTGACGCGGAAGACCATCCTGCCCGGCGCGTGACTGGTTCGGCTGCCGGCAAATCAGAACTGGAACCCTGGCGGCAGTTGGGTCATAAGCCGCTGCATTCCAGAATTTTTCCGATCAGGTATCCGTCAATGACACATCTCTGGGTGAGGGCTGAACAACGCCCCAATGAAGAGCGCGTAGGAATGACGCCGGAGGGTGCCGCGGCACTCGTGAAGGCGGGGATCGCGGTCACCGTGGAGGAAAGCTCGGTCAGGGCCATCGGCATCGATGGCTACAAGGCCGCGGGCTGCGCGATCGCCGCGGAGAACGCGTGGCCCACGGCCCCGGCGGACGCCATCATCTTCGGCCTCAAGGAACTGCCGGAGGACGGCACACCGCTCACCCACCGCCACATCATGTTCGGCCATGCCTACAAGGGCCAGCCCGCGGGCCAGGTGCTGCTGCGCCGCTTCAAGGCGGGGGGCGGAACCCTCTACGATCTCGAATACCTCGTGGATGAAAGGGGACGCCGCGTTGCCGCTTTCGGCTACTGGGCGGGCTTTGCCGGAGCGGCCATCTCGCTCAAGTGCTGGGCAGCACAGGAGAAGGGCGGCATCTGCGGGCCGGTGTCCAAATATGCCAGCAAGTCCGCGTTGCTGGCCGATCTCGCGTCCGAACTCCCCCCGGCGAAGCGCCCGCGCGCCATCATCATCGGTGCGCTGGGCCGCGTGGGCACAGGTGCCGCGGACTTGTGCGCCGCCATGGGCGTGGAAGTGACCAAGTGGGACATGGCGGAAACGGCCTCGGGCGGACCCTTCCCCGAGATCTTGCAGCACGAGATCTTCCTGAACTGCATCCTGGCGCAGCCCGGCTGCCCGGTCTTCGTGCCGGCATCGGCAAAGTCCGCGCCGCGCAGCCTGACGGTGATCGGCGACATCGCCTGCGACCCGACGTCCGACTTCTCGCCGATCAAGGTCTATGACCGGGTCACAGACTGGGCCGCGCCCGCGCTGCGCGTTTCGGACGCGCCGGCGCTGGACGTGATGGCGATCGACAATTTGCCCTCGCTCCTGCCGGTCGAGAGCAGCGAGGACTATGCCAAGCAGCTGTTGCCCTCCCTCCTGACGCTCAAGGATCTGGACGCCGGCGTTTGGGGCCGCGCCTGCGCTGAATTCAACCGCCACACGGCGACACTCTGACGGAGACTGACATGACGATTCATTGGTGCGGCACCGGCCTGTCCTCCGGCCCCGGCTTGCGGCGGCTCCTGGAAAATGGCCACAAGGTGGTGGTGTGGAACCGCACCGTGGCGAAGGCCCAGGAGGTCGTGGGCGACCTGACCCGGGACGTGCGCCCCTATTCGCTGGAAGCCCTGACGGAGGCGCTGCAGCCGGGCGACATCGCGATCTCCATGCTGCCGGCGGACCAGCATGTGAGCATCGCCAAGGCCTGCCTGGCGAAAGGCGCCGATTTCGTGTCCTCATCCTACATCGCCCCGGAGATGCGCGCCCTCGACGCCGAGTTCAAGGCGAAGGGCCTCGTCTCCGTCAACGAGGTGGGCCTCGATCCGGGCATCGACCATCTGATGGCGCATGACCTCGTGGCGCGCTACCGCGCCTCGCCCGCCTACCACGCGGACAATGTGCTGAGCTTCACCTCCTATTGCGGTGGCGTTCCGAAGATCCCCAATCCCTTCAAGTACAAGTTCAGCTGGGCGCCGGTGGGCGTGCTGAAGGCGCTGCGCTCGCCCTCGCGCAGCCTGCGCGACTTCAAGGAACTGAAGGTCGACCGCCCGTGGAACGCCATCACCAGCTATGAGGCGCCCCTGCCGGAGCCGGAAAGCTTCGAAGTCTACCCGAACCGCGACAGCTACCCCTTCATGGAGGACTATCGCTTCGACAAGGACTGGAAGGTCAAGGATTTCGTGCGCGGCACGATCCGACTGAACGGCTGGGCAAAGGCCTGGGACCCCGTGTTCAAGGAGATCGAGACGCTGTCCGGCCCCGCCGGCGATGCGCGCCTCGCCGAGATGGCGGCCGAATTCCTGAAGGAGAATGCCTATGCGCCGGGAGAACCGGACCGCGTGATCCTGTTCGTCTCGCTGAAGGCGGAGCGCGATGGCAAGACCGTGTTCCACGAGACATGGGCGATGGATGCCTGGGGCGACGCGCGTGGCACCGCCATGGGCCGCCTCGTTTCCATGCCCGTTTCCTTCGCCGTCGAAACGGTCATGAGCAAGGCCTTCGCACCCGGCGTTCACGCAGCGCCCGCGGACCCAGCGATTCTCGAAAGCTGGCTCACCTCCGTGCGTGGCCTCGCGCAGTACATGGAACGCCTGAAGCTGGCCTGAGGCCGGGAGGCTGGTCAGCCGTGGCCGGTCAGCAACCGCGCGAGGGTCTGTTCGATGTCCTCGCGCGTGGTCAGGGGGTTGAGCGTGCACAGGCGCAGCACGCTCCGCCCGCCAACCACCGTCGAGGTGAGCGTCGCGAAGCCGGAGCGGGTGATGTCGCCCACCATCTCCGCGTGGCGCGCGGCATCGCCGCCGCGCAGCGCGAAGGTGACGATGCCGATCTGCGCCGGCGTCACCAGTTCCCAGGCCGGATCGGCCTCGATCAGGGCTTGTGCCAGTTCCGCCAGTGCAATGCCGTGGTCGATGGCCTCGACGATGCGCCGCGTGCCATAGGTCCTGAACGTCATCCACAGCTTCAGCGCGCGGCCCCGGCGGGTCAGTTCGAGGCTGCGGTTGAACAGGTCGACCTCGTCCTCGCGGCCCATCACGTCCTTGAGATATTCCGGATACATGGCGAAGGCCCGTTCCAGCGCACCCGGGCGGCTCACGAAGACGCAGCCGCAGTCATAAGGCTGGAACAGCCACTTGTGCGGATCCAGCACCAGGGAATGGACCCGCTCCATGCCCGCGAGATGCACCCTGCCCTTTTCCGTGAAGGCAGCGGGCGCGCCATAGGCGCCGTCGACATGCATCCAGATGTCTTCGCGTTCACACAGGTCTGCCACCGCATGAAGCGGATCGGCTGCGCCGGTGTTGGTGGTGCCGGCATTGGCGATCACCATGGCAGGCTTCAGCCCCGCCTTGCGGTCCGCCGCGATGGTTGATGCCAGTTGATCCATGTCGAAGCACTGACGGGACGTGGCGGGCAGCACCCGGATCTCCTCCGGCCGGATGCCCAGCGAGGTCAGATTACGCTTGAGGGAAGAATGCGCCTGGTCGTTCAGGTAGACCGTTCCGCGGCCCTTCACCGCGACGGCGGCGGCGAAGGCCGTGAAGTTGGCCAGGGAACCGCCGCTCACGATCACGCCCTGGGTGCCCTGCGGCAGCCCGAGCATGTGCCGCATCCACTCCAGCACCACGAGTTCGACCGTCGCCGGGCCGCTGCCGCCGACCCAGGAGGAGGCGATGGCGTTGAAGCCGGTGGCCAGCCAGTCGCCGAGGATGCCGGCGAAGGAGGACGGCCCCGGCACGCGGGCGAAGTAACGCGGATGGTCGCCATGCTGCATGTGAGGCAGGACGTGCTCATGCAGGGTGCGCAGCGCCGCCTCCGCATCCCCCGGGCCTTCCGGCAGGGGGCCTCCGATCTCGGTTTCGAGCGCGGCGCGGTGCGCCACGCTGATGGCCGCTTCCCCCGCCCGGCCCGCAAGGTGATCCACGACGAGGTCGACCATCAGGTGGCCGAGGCGGCGCATCTCCTGCTCGCCCAGGCCCAGCGTGTCCGCGGGCCGCATGCCGGGAGCCTCAGCCGACATCGAAGGTCACGCCCTGGGCAAGCGGCAGGCTGCGGCCGTAGTTGATGGTATTGGTGGCGCGCCGCATATAGGCCTTCCAGGCGTCCGAGCCGGATTCGCGGCCGCCGCCCGTCTCCTTCTCGCCGCCGAAGGCGCCACCGATATCCGCGCCCGAAGGCCCGATGTTCACATTGGCGATGCCGCAATCGGAGCCTCGGGCCGAGAGGAATGTTTCCGCCTCGCGCATGTCCAGCGTGAAGATGGACGAGGACAGCCCCTGCGGCACGGCGTTGTGCAGTTCAAGCACTGCGTCGAAATCTGAATAGCGCATCACATAGAGGATGGGTGCGAAGGTTTCGCGCAGGACGGGCCCGGCCTGATCCGGCATCTCGACGAGGGCCGGCCGCACGTAGAACGCATCCGGGGCGCCCGCATTCACGCGCGTGCCGCCCGTCACCCTGCCGCCCGCTGCCACCGCCTCGGCCAGCGCCGCCTGCATCGCGCTGAAGGCGGCCCCGTCGATGAGCGGGCCGACCAGCGTTCCCTGATCGAGCGGATCGCCGACCTTGACGGAGCCATAGGCCCGCGCCAGCCGCGGCACGAACGCATCATAGATCGCGTCATGAACGAAGAGGCGGCGCAGCGTGGTGCAGCGCTGCCCCGCCGTGCCCATGGCGGCGAAGGCAACGCCGCGCAGCGCGATGTCGAGATCGGCGGTGGGCGTCACGATGGCGGCATTGTTGCCGCCGAGTTCGAGCAGCGAACGGCCGAAGCGCGCGGCCACCCGGGGGCCCACGGCGCGGCCCATGGCCGTGGAACCCGTGGCGGAGACGAGCGGCACCTGCGGACTGTCGACGAGCAGCTCACCCAGCTCGCGCCCGCCGATGAGGAGTGCGGCGAGCCCTTCCGGCGCGTCCCCGAAGCGGGCCAGTGCCCGGCCGAGGATGGCCTGCGTGGCGAGCGAACACAGCGGCGTCTTTTCGGACGGCTTCCACACCACGGCATTGCCGCAGACCAGCGCCAGCGCCGCGTTCCAGGACCACACGGCGACGGGGAAGTTGAAGGCGGTGATGATGCCGGTGACGCCAAGCGGATGCCAGGTTTCCATCATGCGGTGGTCGGTGCGTTCGCTGGCGATCGTCAAGCCATAGATCTGGCGGGAGAGCCCGACGGCGAAATCGCAGATGTCGATCATCTCCTGAACCTCGCCGAGGCCTTCGGAGGTGATCTTGCCCACCTCGATGGACACCAGCCGGCCGAGATCCGCCTTGGTGGCGCGCAGTTCTTCCGCCAGCAGGCGCACCAGTTCGCCGCGCCGCGGCGCGGGCACGGTCCGCCAGGCCCTGAACGCATCCTGCGCCCGGGCGACGTCGGCCCGGGCCTCGGCCAGGCTCGTCTCCGGCACATGCGCCAGAACCTCGCCATTGATGGGCGAACGCGCGGCGAGGGTTCCGCCGCTCACCTGCCGTGCGCTGACGCCCAGCCTGTTCAGGAGTTCGAGGGTTTCGGTGACCAGTGACACGATGGCTTCTCCAATCAGGTTCGTTCGCCGACGAAGTGCGCGGCCGCGGCCCCGGCCTCGTAATAGATTGCCTTTGCGGCGCGCAGGGGCACGGGCTGTGCCGGTGTCAGCGGCAGCGGCAGCGCCGCTTCGCCGAGACGCCCGGAGATGTGATCGGCCAGCACCTTGCCCATCACGGTGCCGGGCGAGATGCCCCGGCCGTTGTAACCGCTGGCGCCGATGACGCGGGGGGCGAAGCGGTGGAGGCGCGGCATGTTGTCGTCCGTCATGCCGATCGTGCCGTACCATTTATGCTCGAAGGCGATGCCGGCGAGATCGGGGAACAGGCGCCGCAGCGAGCGCCGCGACCAGTCGCGATGGATCGGGGCGCCCAGGCCCCGGAGTGCGCCCACGCTGCCGAAGACGAGCCGCCCCTCGCGGTCCAGCCGGAAGGAACTCAGCACCTCCTTGGTGTCCCAGCATCCCTCGAGCCCCGGCAGGATGGCCTGCCGTTGCGCGGCACTGAGGGGCCTCGTCGCAATGTTGAAATAGGGAAGCGAGACCTGCTCGCGCACCACCTGCGGCCAGGGACCAAGCCCATAGGCATCGACCGCCACGACGACCCATTCGGCCGAGACGCTTCCCCGCGCGGTGACCAGCCTCCAGCCCGCGCCCGACGTCTCGATGGCGGTGACCGCACTCCCCGTATGGATCGCGGCGCCAGCCTTGCAGGCCGCCCAGGCGAGGCCACGCACATAGGCAAGAGGCTGGATCGTTCCGGCCCGCAGGTCGAGCAGCGAGGCCTCATAGGCCGCCGTTCCGATGCGCTGGGCCGTTTCCTCGCGGCCCAGCAGTTTCACCGGTGCGCCGCGCGCCTGCCATTGCCGTTCGCGCTGTTCCAGTTCGCGCAGGCCGTCCGCCCCCACCGCGCAATGAAGCGTTCCGCTGGCCTGCGCGTCGCAGGCGATGCCATGGCGGCGGACCAGGTCGAAGACACAGGCAGGGCCATCGCCAAGCAGCTTGAGAATCCGCTCGCCATGCACCGGCCCCAGGGCGGCGAGCACCTCATCCGGCATGGTCCACATGCCGGCATTGACCAGCCCCACATTGCGGCCGGAGGCGCCGAAGCCGATCTCGCCGGCTTCCAGAACGGTGACGCGCGCGCCGGCCTCGGCGAGATGCAGCGCGGCCGACAAGCCGGTGAAGCCGCCGCCCACGATGGCCACGTCGGCCACTGCCTCACCCTGCAGGCTGACCGTGGCCGGAGGCTGCGGCGCCGTCCGCGCCCAAAGGCCGTGCGTGTTCGATTCAATGCGCATGAAGATGTCCGCTCATTGCTCCAGATCATTCCACTCCAGAACTGATGATCCGGAGCGTGTTCATTTTGTTGCAACGAATGCAGGGAATGCTAACGATATGTCGGTCACACATCATTCTGTTTTGGAATAACATGCTCACCGCGCGGCGCTTCTTCCCCTCCACGTCACTGCTCCTGGCCTTCGAGGCTGCGGCACGGACCGGGTCGGTCACCGCGGCGGCGCGCGAACTGTCGCTGACGCAGAGCGCGGTCAGCCGCCAGATCCTGGCCCTCGAACAGCAGCTGGGTGCCCAGCTCTTTCATCGCGAGCGGCAGACGATCCGCCTGACGCCGGGAGGCGAGTCCTATGCGCGCGACATCCGGGACGCGCTGCAGCGCATTTCATCGGCGACCCTCAGCCTGCGCGCCAATCCCTATGGCGGCACGCTGAACCTCGCCTGCCTGCCGACCTTCGGGGCACGCTGGCTCACCCCGCGCCTGCCGGGTTTTCTGGACGCAAATCCCGGAATCCGCCTCAATCTGATGACGCGAATGACCCGTTTCGAATTCGACCGGGACCCCTTCGACGCGGCCATTCACTTCGGAGCGCCCGAATGGCCGGGCGCGGAACTCATGCTCCTGCGCCATGAGATTTCGGTACCCGTGGCCAGCCCGGCGTTCGTGCGCCGCCATCAGCTCTCCAGCCCGGAGAAGCTGGCCAGGGCGCCCCTGCTCCACCTCGCCACGCGCCCGGACGCATGGGAGCGCTGGTTCGCCGGGGCGCGGATTCCGGTCGAAAACCTGCGGGGCATGCTGTTCGACCAGTTCGCGACCCTCAGCGAAGCGGCGATCGCCGGCCTCGGCACGGCACTCCTGCCGGAATTCCTGATCGAGGGCGAACTCTCGGATGGCCGGCTCACGCGCATCGCGGGCACGGGGATGGAGAGCGATGGCGCCTATTATCTGGCATGGCCGAAGGAGCGCTCGAGCTATGCGCCCCTCATGACGTTCCGGGCGTGGATCGCGGCGGCATGCGGGCAGACCGCGGGCTCCCCCGCCTGAAGCCTGATCCGGCGACGGTCTTCTGCCTGGCGGAGGGGCTGGCGCCCGGCACCCGCCCGGCTGTTTCGAGCCGCGCCGCGGACGCCACCCGGGGCGAATTTGACCGAACGGACAAGACCCCCCGAGCGGATGAGATTGACTTTACGTGTTTTTCCATGTCTTGTTGAGGCCCGCTGCCCCGCGCAGCGATCACGACACTCAGACAAGAAGAGAGATTCTGTTTTGGCTACAGGCAAGGTTAAGTGGTTCAACGACCAAAAGGGCTATGGGTTCATCGCCCCGGATGACGGCACCAAGGACGTGTTCGTGCACATCAGCGCCGTTGAGCGCGCCGGCCTCCGTTCCCTGCAGGAGAACCAGGCTGTGTCCTTCGAGCTGCAGACCGACCGCCGCACCGGCAAGGTGTCTGCCGATCAGCTGCGTCCGCTCTGATCCAGGCATCTGCCGCAGCCGCGATGCACGTCCCATCACGCGCTCCGGAAACGGGGCGCGTGTTCTTTTTTGGGGCAGCGGTTGGGTGAGCCCGCCGGCCTCGGAGCCCACAGCGTCACCTCCGATCACACACGCCCCCTCCTGATGGTTCGCGGGAAACTGGATGATCAGCCCTCACGCCGGCAGCCTGCTTTGCAGCCCGTATCGTGGGAGAGCATTCGGATGCTACGCGGCGCTCTAGAACCGGTCTGCCCGGTATGGCGACATGTCTATGGTCGCCGGCTTTCCTGAGACCATTTCGGAAATGAGTTTTCCCGTGACGCTGCCACCGATCAGCCCCATGTGGCCGTGGCCGAAAGCGAAGACTGCATTGCGGTGACGCAGCGCCCGGTCGATCACCGGGATGGTGTCCGGCATGCCGGGGCGATGGCCCATCCAGCGCCGCGTCTGCGCCGGGCGGAGCTGCGGGAACATCTTCAGGCCCTGCCTGAGAAGCAGATCAGCGCGCTCCATCGCAGGCGGCGCGGACATGCCGGCGAGTTCCACGGTGCCGGCGAAACGAAGCCCCTCCTCCATCGGGCTGGCCACGAACGTCCGCTCCGACCAGATCGTCTGGATGCGCAGGCCGATCAGCTTGAACCAGTTGGCGAGCGACTTCACCTGCAGCGCGCGGACCTCGTCCGAGTAGCCTGCCAGGAACCAGTCATTGGTCACGGCCCGCACGGGCTCGCTTTCCATGAGGCGGTAGATGCGCTTGAAGGCATCGACGAGGTGCCGACGGAAATGTGCGGATGGTCCATCAGGTTCTCGCCGACGCCCGGAAGCTCGGCGATCACCTCAATCCCCTTGTCCCGCAGATGCCCCGCGGGGCCGACGCCGTTCCGCATCGGAAGTGCTGGCGAATGCAGCGCGCCTGCGGAGATCAGGGGCCGTCAGACGGTTGGATCCTGTGCGTCCACGAGAGCTTGAGCCCAAACCTTCCGGTCTCGAAAATATGTCTCCATGTCCTCGAGCAGGAGCGCTTCCCCGTATGAAGAGCCTTCACGCCGTTCGTCGATCTCACTGAGCGCCCGATCTGTCGTCATCCAGCGCACCTTGTCCTCGCTCAGCCAGCGGCGCGCGATCGCCACAGAGAAGGCTCTCCGCGTCTCTTCGCTGAGCAAATCCGGACGGTTGCTGAAGATGATCCGCCAGGCGAGCGTACGACAGCGGGCGTCCTCGAACCGGGAAGCGATCTCCACCCTTCCGGGCCAGGAAGCCCGTTGGTATTCCCGCATGAGTGCGCCGTCCCTTTCGCCGGGCAGGCCGCGGCAGATCTGTTCCTCGAGCCAAACAGGCTCTTCATGCTCCTCGCGCGTTTCGACATAGGCCCTCAGAAGCCGGTGGCGCAGGTCAGGCGTTCCCTGCAGAAGAGCGGCACGCCGCATGATTTCGAGCTCCCCGACCTTCATGAGATCGAGATAGCCACGCGCCCGGTCCACACCCAGCAGGATAGGGCATTTGTCCGCCTTGATGGTACGAAGCGGCTTGGGGTAAGTGGCCGCCCACTTCCTGAGCGAATCGTCATCCACGGAGTTCAGCTCAACTGGATCATGCGCGAGGTTGAAAGCGATGACGTTCCCGTTGCGCGCAGGATCGGGCGCGATGGCCGAGACCAGCCAGTGATTGGGCTTGCTGTAGGGAAAATCCGTGTAGAGCCGCACGGGCGCTGCCTGTGCATGGCGCACCGCCTCGGCCGTCCGGCCCATCCTGAGAAGGTGGTCCCATAGCCAGGGCGCCCTCTCCCTCATCAGCCTGGCAAGGAAAATGGTAGCCCCGGCATCCGCCATGGCGTCGTGCGCGTCGGGATGGGGAAGGCCGTTTGCGGGTGCCAGCCGGTCGAGTTTAAAGGTGGTCGTTCCATCGGCCCGCCGCGGGATTTCCAGGCAGCCGGGTTCAAATTCATGCATGGCCAGCGCCAGGCGCATGATGTCCAGCCGGCTGTTGTCACCGGCATTCATGAGGTCGGGCGGCAGCAGCGACTGGTAAAAGGCCTGCCGAAGAATATCCTCGTCGAATTCGAGGCTGTTGTAGCCGGCAAACACGGCGGGCGACCAGCTTGTGAGCTTTTCGTGGATCGCCGCAACCATTTCGAAGTGGGATGGCAGGTCTCGATCGGAGAGTTGATCCGGCATGATGCCCGTGAGGATCAGTGCACCCGGTGCCGGAAGAATGTGAGGCTGAATGCGGCAGCGGATCTCGAAGCGCTCAAGTTCATTCAGTGCGTCGTCAGTCCTGATCGCAGCAAACTGCAGGATCTGATCGAAGAAGATGTCACTTCCCGTTGTCTCGGTATCGTAAAAGACAAAGCCCATGAGCGGACTGCCACGATGAATTGCAATGCGATGCTACCACCGGTCATGACCCAGCACCATGCGAGGCTGCAGCGGAACCTGCTCCTGACCGGCAGCCACGCACCACGGCACCAGGCTCGCCCTCGTCACAGGTCAGGCAAGGCCCGGAGCCGCGGGGGCAGGTGCTCGTGGTTCAGTTCCGCTGGGCAATTTGGGCGGCAACGTAATCGGCGTCGTGCCACACGCCCCAGATGAAGGGAGACGCAAGACGGGAAAGCCAGGGAAGACCAAGGAAATAAAGCCCCGGCACCTTTCTGGAAACACCGCGATCATGCGCAGGGCGGCCCTTCTCGTCGAATGCGTCGCATTTGATCCAGCCGAAGTCCAACGCGTAGCCCGTCGCCCAGATGATGGTGGTGACACCCGCCTGCTTCAGGTCCAGCATGCGAACCGGGTTGAGAACGCAGTCTGGCATCGCATCCAGGTTGCGGGCCTCCGGCTCCTCGGGAAAGTCCAGATTGTTCATGGCGACATGCGCATCGGCCGCATCGAGCAGTGACAGGTAATTCGCGTCGCCGCGCTCGATGTTGTCCTGCAGGTCTGGCGCGAATGTCATCTTGCCGTCGGCGAAGTTCCGGGCGCGGCCGACGAGTATCGCGCCCCGCCGTGCAAGGCGGCGGAAGTCAACGGTATGACCGCCGTTGGCGCCACTCACCGCGATGGTGACATGCTCCATGCCGGGCGCGACCGTCTTGGCATTCCACTTGCCCAGTGCACCAAGCCACCATACACAGTCCTTTCCGCGATAGGCGCGTGGCGGCCGATTGTGGGGCCCGACCGACAGATAGACCGAACGGCCAGCCCGCAACAACTCATCGGCAATCTGCGATCCGGATGCACCCGCGCCCACCACGAGAACCGCACCCTCCGGCAACTGCGACGGATTGCGGTAACCGGCAGAGTGAATTTGCAGCATGCCCTCCGCGTCCGGTACGAGGACAGGCATGAGCGGCTTCTGGAACGGACCCGTCGCGACAACCACGTTCTGGGCTTCGATCGTTCCAACTCGGGTCTCAGCCGAGAAGCTTCCAACGGCGTTGCGGCGCAGCGCGGTGACCTCGACGCCAGTCCTCACCGGCAACTCATTCTGCTCCGCATATTTTTCAAAATAAGCCACGATTTCGGCGCGCGTCGCGAAGGCGTCACCGGCGCAGGCGAACTCGAGATCGGGGAAACGGTCATGCCAGGCCGGTCCGTTCGAGACGAGCGAATCCCAACGCTCGGAACGCCAGCGTTCGGCAATGCTGTTTCGCTCCACGACAAGGTGAGGCCGACCAAGCTTGCTCAGATGTCTGCTTGCAGCAAGCCCCGCCTGACCTCCGCCGATGACGAGCGTCTCGACTTTCTCGACCGCCATGCTGTGATCCCCCTCGACCCGGGCTTGCCGCCGTTACCGTACCGGATGTGCAGAGCTTGTCGACGAGAGGTTTTACCTATGTCGCCGATCTCGTTCATCGAGACCGGCGCGGTCGGCCCCGGCCCCTAGGCGGGTTCAGCGCAGAAAGCCAGGAGTCCGCTCAGATCGGCGACCTCAATGCGCCTGTATCCTGTCTGAATGAGCCCAAGGTCTTCCAGCTTCTTGAGGACCTGGGACACGCTGGGCCGCGTCAAGCCACACATCTCGGCAAGGTCGGACTGCGTCACCGCTATGGCCAGCGGAGGTTTGGCGCCCGTCTTCTCGGCAAGGAGGGCGAGCCTTGATGCCACCCGATGTTCCGTATTGTTGGAGAGCAAATGAGCAAGAGCCCTTGCGGCCTCGTAATAGTGCTCCACGGTGAGCAGAGCGAAGCATCTTGCATGGGATGCGGACTCCATCAGTTCCTCGAAACTGTCATGCGACAGGTGAAGGATGGTGGAATCGGTCGCCATCGTGACGGTGACCGAATGGGCTTCGCGCCGGAGGGAAGAAGCCTGGCCGAACCAGAAGTTCGATTGCTTCACGGTGGCAATCTTCAGATCCTGCCCCGCCGTCTCGAACTCGATTTTCATCACGCCGGAGACGAGGCCGAACATTCCCGTATATTTGTCGCCGACATTGCAGATGATTTCACCCGCAACATGCCGGCGTATGCTGCAGCGCGAGAGAAGCGCTTCCTGAAACTCCGGCGGCTGCTTCGATAGCCAGCCAGAGGACTTCGCACGGAAGAAGGCCTGCTCTTTGCTCAACACCGCTCATCCCCCAGACAGCAACTCTTTGCGCCGTGACCCAATAGTTCAGCCCGCGCCCATCGACAACACTCGGTGAACGTCGGCAGGCTTTCTCTCTCTGGATGTTTCTGGCGCGTCGTTCGAGTGCGTCCCGGGGGGCGCTGGCCAGCCTTTTGCCATTACAGCGCCACGCGTCCGTTTCCTCGAACAGCAACGCTCGAGATCTCTGGCATATCTTTCGGAACAGCTTAGAATTTCGATCGCAAATTCACTGGGGGCATTGGGAATGGACGTGCAGGCGGCGAAGCTTTCTCCATACAACAGGTTCAGGCGGGACATGGGAAAGACCGTCCAGGCCCTGCTGGATGGTGAGGTCAATTCGGCAACGGTGATGGAGGAGTGCCTCAGGCAGATCAGGCTGAAGGACGGCCTCATCAAGGCCTTCGTGACGCATGGCGAAGACGGCGACAAGGCTGGGGAGGCCCGCAAGAGACCGTTGCGAGGGCTGCCAGTCGCCGTCAAGGACCTCTATGACACCTGCCAGTTTCCGACCTCCTACGGATCGGTGGCCTATGCCGGCCATCGGCCGCTGGCCGACGCGGCCCTTGTGGCTCTGCTCAAGAACAAGGGCGCGGCCATCCTTGGCAAGACGGTGACGACGGAATTTGCCTTTTCCCATCCCGGGCCCACCCGTAATCCGCACAACCTCGACCACACGCCGGGGGGCTCGTCCTCAGGGTCGGTCGCCGCCGTGGCGAGCGGCATGGCACCCTTCGCAATCGGCACGCAGACGGCGGGATCGATCATAAGGCCCGCGTCCTTCTGCGGTGTGGCGGGCTTCAAGCCGAGCTTCGGCGCATGGCCGGTCACTGGCGCCAAGTGCTTCTCGTGGAGCCTGGACACGGTGGGCTTCTTCGCACCCACCCATGCCGCGATGATTGCCGTTCTCGACCGGCTTTCCCTTGACGGCATGCGGCACCCGGGACGCGAGGCACCGCGGCTGGGGCTGGTGCGAACCCCGATCTGGACGCAGGCAAGCCAAGACATGCAGCAAGCCGTTCTTGCTGCCGCGGCGCTGGCGCGGGAGGCCGGCTGGCATGTCAGCGACGTCGAACTCGACGAGACAGTTTGGGCGGGCTTCTCCGCACAGCTGACAATACAGGGCTATCAGGTCGCACGCAGCCTCGGCGGCGAAAGCGAGACGGTTCCGCACTTGCTGAGTGAAGCGCTCAAGGAGGAGATCCGCCGCGGCCTCGCCATTCCCGATGCCGACTACGGCGCGGCGCTCGAGGCTGCCCGGAGGGCACGCCACCGGATGGCGGATCTGTTCGAGCGGCATGACGTCTTTCTGACGCCGTCAGCCCCCAGTGCCGCGCTCCGGGGACTCCAGTCGACGGGTTCACCGGACTTCAATCGCCTGTGGACGCTGCTTGGCCTTCCGTGCGCGAACGTTCCCGGCTTCGAAACGTCGTACGGCTTGCCGGTGGGCGTTCAGCTGGTGGGCGCTCAGGGGGGCGACAAGTCCCTGCTGCAGACCGCAAGGGCGATGGAGGATCTTCTGACCGGCAGCATGTAACGGGAACAGCCCGCAAGGGCCTGCGAGTGACGTTCACGAGCCTCTGTGGAGCGACGCCAGAAGATCGGAGAAACGCTCGCCCTGGATCGTGATGTGCTCCCGCAGCAGACGGGAGGCCTTGTCGCCGTCGCCGGCGAAGATGGCCTCGACGATGCCCTCATGTTCGCGAAGCGACGTCGTGAGCCTGTCCCTGACGCGGAGCTGGACGCGCCGGAAGGGCGCCATTCGCCGCTGCAAGTTCTTGACCTGCTCAACGAGGAAACTGTTTCCGCTGGCGTTGTATATGGCCTGATGAAATCCCTCGTTCTGATAGTAGTATGCATCACTGTCGCCATTGAGCGCGGCGGACCTGCATCCATTCAGCGCTTCGGCGATCGCGGTCTCTTCGGCCCGGCTGAGGCGGCGCGCCGCGAGCCGGCCAGACATCGCCTCGAGTTCGGCCATGACCTCGAACATCTGCAGGACGGTGGGGATGTCCGGCGCGCTCACCGTCGCGCCACGCCTTGGCCGCACATCGACAAGGCCCAGCGCGGACAGCTGGTGCAGCGCCTGCCGGACGGGGGTCCGTGACACGCCATAGCGGTTTGAAAGCGTCACCTCGTCGAGGCGTTCTCCAGGCGTCAGCCGTCCGGTGACGATCTCATCTTCGATAAGATCACGCAGCTCATTTCCCACGAGTCTCTCGCCGGACATCCCCCAACACCTCTCCGCTCTGTATACATGAGCATTGACGCTGGATACATACTGGGCTTTCATGCCGTTCGTCGAGTAGGCAAACGAAACAAGACATTTCAGGAAAACCTCCGGTCGCAAGACGACCGCGCGGCGCGGGATGAGTTCCTTGAGCTGTCGGAGACCCTCACTTCGAGGCGAGAATGACGTAGGATGAGCAACTGGCTGTATGATCGCCCGCTTTGGCCACAGGCCGATAGCCGGCACTGCTTCGCTCGGACCCACGGCGGGCTTGGCTACAGCTATTCCGACGTGGCGGCGTCGCTGCCGGATGGTGAGGAGGACGCCGTGATCGGCCTTCCGCCTCCCGATTTCGGAGACGGAAGGGCGGCGCTGGTCGTGATGCGGCAGGGCGCGCCACGCGACGGGACGGTGCTGATGCACGGCATCGGCGCCCGGCCGGTGGAGAGGCCCAAGCTTCGCGAGACCCACGAGACACTTTTCACAGGAAGCAGGACCACCGCATGAGCAAGCCAGAGGAATCGCATGTGAACGTCGCGTGTGTTCAGTTCGAACCGCGCTTCGGAGACCTGACCTACAATCGCCAAAAGGCGACGGAGCTGATCAGACAGGCCCACGCCAGGGGCGCCGATCTCATCGTACTGCCGGAACTCGCCAGTTCGGGCTATGTCTTCCAGAGCCGGCAGGAGGCCTATGACCTCGCCGAATCGGGAAGCGACGGGCCCTTCGTAACGGCGCTCTGCAAGGTGGCCGCGGAACTGAACGTCCATGTTGCCGCGGGATACTGCGAGCGCAGCGGAGAGAAGCTGTTCAACAGCTCCACCCTCGTCGGCCCGCACGGCGTCATCGGCAACTACCGGAAATCTCACCTGTGGGGGGCCGAGGCGCTCTATTTCGAGCGGGGCGACCTCGGCTTTCCGGTGTGGACGACGCGCATCGGGCGCATCGGCATGATCATCTGCTATGATGGCTGGTTCCCTGAAGCCTGGCGGCTGTGCGCCCTGCAGGGCGCCGACATCGTCTGCGTGCCGACCAATTGGGTGCCGATGCCGGACCAGCCCAAGAACCAGGTGGCCATGGCGAACATCCTCTGCATGGCGGCCGCGCACTCGAACTCGATGTTCGTGGCGGCAGCTTGCCGCACCGGCGTTGAACGGGGGCAGCCCTTCATCGGCCAGAGCGTCATCGCCGCTCATACCGGCTGGCTCGCGGCGGGTCCGGCGAGCCAGGACGGCGAGGACATCATCATCGCGGGATGCAATCTTTCCGACGCGCGCCGCAAGCGCACGCTCAACGAGTTCAACCAGGTCATGCGCGACCGGCGCAAGGACGTCTACGGTGAGATGTTGGGGGCTTCGGCAATCCCCAACTGGTATTAACAGCCGAGAGGAGTAGGGAAATGATCAGGATGAAGTTGTTTCTTGGACTAATGCTTGCGACGGCACTCGCAGGCGCGGCCCATGCGGCCGACACGATCAAGATCGGTGTGCCTGTCGGCTTGAGCGGCGCGAACAGCGTGGTGGCGCCCTCGGTGGTGCAGTCTACGGAGCTCGCAGTCGAGGAAATCAATGCCGCGGGCGGCATACTCGGAAAGCAGGTCGAGATCATCGTTGCCGACGATGGTTCCGGCGCGCAGGGCGCACAGAAGGCATTCGACTCCCTCGTCTTCAAGGACAAGGTCGATGTGCTGATCTCCATGGAAACGAGCGCCGCCCGCAACGCAGGCCTGCCGATCGTCAACAAGAGCAAGACGCCCTATATCTACACGTCCTTCTATGAAGGCCGCTCCTGCAGCAAGTACATGTATGTCAACGCCTGGGTGCCGGAGCAGCAGGTTGCGACCGTTGTCGACTACTTCAACGACAAGTACTCCGCCAAGAAGTACTTCCTGATCGGCAGCGACTATGCTTTCGGCCGCGGCATGCTCGAATTCACCCGCAAATACGTCGAGTCGAAGGGCGGCACGGTCGTCGGCGAGGAATACCTGCCGATGGACGGGTCTGACTGGACGGCGATCATCAGCAAGTTGAAGAGTGCCGGCGCGGATGCGCTCGTCACCTCGACGGCGGGTGGCGCGCCGAATGTCACGCTCACCAAGCAGTTGCGCGCCGCCGGCGTGAACATCCCCTACGGCAACCTCGCAGTCGACGAAGGCACGGCGAAGTCGATGGGCACGGACGCCTCGGGCATGTACATCGCAGCCTCCTATGTGACCGGCATCGCCAGCGAGGAGAACAAGAAGTTCCTGGCCGCGATGGAAAAGAAGTTCGGGGCCGATCTCAAGACCCCCAACGATCTCTCGGTTCCGCAGTATGAAGCCGTCTACCTCTACAAGGCAGCGGTCGAGAAGGCCAACGGAACGGAGGCCGACGTGGTCATTCCGGCGCTTGCCGAGGTGTCCTTCAAGGGGCCGCGCGGCACCATTCAGATGAACAAGCAGCGGCATGCTCCTCTCACAATGTACCTCGGCAAGGTGAAGGATGATGGCTCGGTGGAGGTGATCTCGACCTTCGAGAACGTCGACCCGGGCGAGCAGTGCCCGAAGCTCGACTGAGCGCACGCACTTTGATACGTGGCGGGAAGCGGCCTTGCCCGGCTTCCCGCCAGTCGTTCCTCCAATCCCGGCAGCAGGTGCGCTATGGAAGTGCTCTTTCTCGACATCGTCAGCACGGCGTCGATTCTGTTCATCGTCGCGACGGGACTGATGATCATCCTGGGCGTCATGAAGCTGATCAACTTCGCCCATGGCGCATTTCTGACGATCGGCGGGTATTGCGCCTTCATGGTCACCCAGCTTGGCATCTCGCCCTGGGCCGCGGCTCCCCTCGCCTTTCTCGTCGGCTGCCTTCTCGGCTGGGTGGTCGAACTCTTGATCGTCAGGCCCCTGTACAACCGCCCTCTCGATGCCATCCTCGCCACCTGGGGTCTCAGCATCATCATTGGCCAGGTCATTACGCTGGTGTTCGGGCGCGAGGTGCAATTCGCCCAGAGTCCGCTGTCCGGAACGGTGGACCTGTTCGGCGTCAGCTACTCGGCCTGGCGGCTGGTGATGCTGGGGATTGCCGTCCTCCTGGGGGCAGGCCTCAGTGCCCTGCTCTACCTCACGCGCTTCGGCCTCAATGCCCGGGCCGTGATCATGAACGAATATCTGGCGCGCGGCCTCGGCATCGACAGCGTGCGCGTCCGCTCCGTCACCTTCAGCCTGGGCGCTGGCCTTGCCGCGGGTGCCGGCGCGCTGATCACGCCGCTCCTGGCCGTTGATCCCGAGATGGGCCTCTCCTGGCTCGTCAATTCATTCATGCTGGTGCTGGTCTCCGGGGTCGCCATCCCGAGCCTGGCGCTTGCCTCGCTTCTTCTGGGAGGCGCGCAGGTCGTCGTGTCGACTTTCCTCAGCCCCATACTCGGCGGCATCACGATCGTCGTGCTCGCCGCGCTGATCCTCCGCATCAACCCGCAAGGATTGTCCCGTGGCTAATCAACACGCACTTCCAGCCAAGACCCGCTCCCGCGCCGCCATGGTGAAGATTCTGGCCGTGCTCGTGGTGGCGTTTCTCGGCCTCTATGGGCTGACCTACACCGTCGACATCTACATCCTGAACATTCTCACCCGCGCGCTGCTGCTGGCGGTCCTGGCCGTTACGGTGGACCTGCTGTGGGGCTACACCGGCATATTGACCTTCGGCCACGCCACCTATTTCGGCATCGGCGCCTATGTCTGTGCGCTGATGTTCGCGCATTTCGGACTGGAGGGCCCCTGGCCCGTCGTCGCGCTGGTGATCGCCGTCTGCGGCAGCATGCTGGTGGCCGCCATCGTGGGCTGGCTCTCCTTCTATCATGGCGCGTCGCCGCTCTATGCGTCGATCGTCAGCCTGGCGCTTCCCATCGTGGCGGTTCAGATCATCTTTGCGGGCGGGAACTTCACGGGGTCGAGTTCGGGCCTCTCCGGCTTCGAAACCTACGACTGGGAGATCGAAAGCTGGTTCATGCTGGCCGGCCTATTCCTGACGGTCGTGCTGATCGGGGCGCGGCTGTTCGTCGGAAGCGATTATGGACGCATCCTTGTGGCGATCCGTGAGAACGAGGATCGTTGCTCCTATCTCGGCATTCCGGTCTCGCGGCTCAAGATCGGTCTCACCGTCGCCTGCGCGGGCGTCGCCGCCATCGCCGGCTTCATCTATGCGTCTTTCAGCAACGTGGTTGCCCCGGAACTCGCGGGCTTCCTGCTGGGCACCGAACTGCTGATCTGGGTGGCGCTGGGCGGACGCGGAACGCTGCTCGGGCCCGCCCTCGGCACCATCACCATCGACGTGACATCATCCTATCTCTCCGGCAGCCTGCCCTATCTGTGGAAGCTTCTGGTCGGCATCGCCTTCGTCACCGTCATCATCCTGCTGCCCCAGGGCCTCGCCAGGATCGTCCAGGACATCACGCGGAAGGTGAGGCGCCAGCCGGTGTCGAACGCCGGCGGAGGGGGCAGGATCGCCCAGATGGCGGCTTCGCCCGTGGCCCCGGCGCAGGAGCATACCGCTCTCGCCGTCGACCACCTGAGCCGCAGCTATGGCAGCCTTTCGGTGCTGCGTGACATCAGCTTCAAGGTTGCGGCGGGCGAATTGCTGAGCATCGTCGGTCCCAATGGCGCGGGCAAGACGACGCTGATGCGGTGCATCAGCAACGGCAGCGAGCGCAGCGCCGGCGACGTCATCGTGAGCGGACACTCGATCGGCCGGAAGGCGCCAAACGAGATCGTGGCGCTGGGTGTGGGCCGCAGCTTCCAGAACACCACGCTGTTCGACAGTCTCACCGTCATCGACTGCCTGTTTCTGGCGCGCTACCGGAATGTCGGCGCGCAGAAGACGGCCCGCACGCAAGTTGTGGAACTGCCCGCAGCGGCGTTCCAGATCGTGACGGCCACGGGACTCGCCGACATGCTGGATGCCGAGGTGAAGAACCTTGCACATGGCAAGAAGCGCGCCCTCGAACTGGCGATGGCCCTTGCGACGGAGCCGAGCGTCCTGCTCCTGGACGAACCCACGGCCGGCCTCACCAAGACGGAGCGCTCGGCCATCGGCAAGGTGCTGACGAATCTCGTCTCGACCACCAGCCTGGCCATCCTCCTGATCGAGCATGATCTGGATTTCGTGCGCGAGGTCAGTTCACGCATCCTGGTCCTGCACCAGGGTTCCGTCCTGCTTGATGGCAGCGTCGAGGAAGTGGTGTCCTCCGCGCTCGTCAAGCAGGTGTATTCCGGTGAAGGCGCGGGAGAACACTGATGGCTGCGCAAAACACCATGGCACCCCGGCTCGACGTCGTCGGCGCAACCAGCGGTTACGGCCAGACCAACGTGATCTCGAACGTGACCTTCTCTCTGGCGCCCGGAGAGACGCTGGCGATCCTCGGAAAGAACGGCATGGGCAAGTCGACGCTGCTCAAGATGCTGATGGGCTATCTGAACAACCGGGGCGGCCGCGTCACGCTGGAAGGACGCGACATCACCAACCGCGCGCCGCACCTCAACGCGCGCGACGCCATTTCCTTCACGCCGCAGGAATTCACCATCTTCCAGGAACTGAGCGTGGAGGAAAACCTCAGGCTGGGCGTGGCGAGCGACCGGGACTTCACGGAGCGCTTTGCGGCGGTGAAGTCCTATTTCCCCGTCATCGGTGAGAGGCTCCGACAGCGCGCCGGAACGCTGAGCGGCGGCGAGCAGAAGATGCTGCTGCTGACGCGCGCGCTCATCTCCCGGCCGAAGCTGATGCTGGTTGATGAGATCTCGGAAGGGCTGCAGCCCAGCGTCGTGCTGCGCGTGGCGGACGTGCTGCGCGCGGCAAACCGCGACCTTGGCATTTCGGTGCTGCTGGTCGAACAGAACCTGCGCTTTGCCCTGAGCGTGGCCGACCGCTACGCGATCCTGAAGCTGGGCGAGATCGTCGAGACGGGCAAGGTCACCGGCCCCGACATGGTGCAAAGCCTCGCAAGCCACCTGCAGATCTGACCGCCATGGCCACCCCACAGACGAAGGCGGAACTTGCGGAATTCCTCGGCCTCCCGGTCGACGATGCGCGGCTCGACGAGCTTTTCCTGAACTACACGGAGATTTCCATCGCCATTCGGGAGTTGCGGAAGATCGACTTGGGCGAGACGCTTCCCGCCGTGATCTTCTCCCCCGTCAGCAAGGGGGCATGAGCAAGGTGATCGGAACGGAGCTGTGGCAACTGACGGCAACGGAAATCGCCTCCGCGCTCGCCCGCGGCGCGTTCTCCGCCGAGGACCTGACCCGGCACTATCTCGACCGGATTGACCGTTTCGACGGGAGCTTGCAGGGCTTCGTCGCCCTCTCGCCGTCGGCGCTCGAGCAGGCCCGAACGTCGGACGCGCGGCGCAAGCGCGGTGAGGCGTTGAGCCCTCTGGATGGCGTGGTGGTAGCCATCAAGGACAATTTTGTCACGGAGGACATGCCCACAAATGCGGGCTTCGCGCATTACACGCCCGCGGATATGCCGCGCGAGGCGAGCCTGGTCAGCCTGCTGCGCCAGGCGGGCGCCATCATCATCGGCAAGACGCGCATGCACCAGTTCGCCTGGGGGATGCAGACGCCGCCGGCACGGAACCCATGGGACACGAACCGCATCCCCGGCGGCTCGAGCGGCGGCTCGGCGATCGCGGTTGCGGCCGGCTTCGCCACGGCGGCGATCGGCACGGATACCGGCGGCTCGATCCGGATCCCCGCCGCGCTCTGCGGCACTGTCGGGCTGAAGCCGAGCTTCGGACTTGTCAGCAGGCATGGGCTGGTGCCGCACTCATGGTCGCTCGACCATGCGGGCCCCCTGTGCCGGAGCGTCGAGGACGCGGCCCTGGTGATGGAAGCCATCGTTGCGCCTGACGCAAGGGACCCTGCAAGCGCCCAGCGCGCCGCCCAGCCTTACCATCGCAACCTTCTGGCCTCAAAGCGGCCCACGCGTTTCGCGGTGTGCCGCAACTATTTCTTCGATGCGGTGACCGACGAGGTGCAGGCGGAGGTCGAGAACGTGGTGCGGGAGCTGAAAGCGGCGGGCCACGAGGTGGTGGACGTCGAGGTGCCGGACCTGGCGCATGGCCTTGGCGCCATCTTCGCCATCGAGCTTTCCTCCTCCACCGCCTATCTGCAGCCGCTGCTCGGTCGCAACGAGTCCCACCTGCTCGAACCGGATGTCCGCCTCCTCGTCGAGATGGGACGACTGGTGAGTGGTGCCGACTACCTCCAGGCGGAGCGTTTCCGGCGGCGCCTGGGCAACGCCTTCACGGCGGTGTTCGAAAAGGCCGACGTCGTGCTCACCCCTACCATGCCGCTGACGGCCTGGAAACACGACGATACGCGGGTGAGGATCGGCGCGCGGGACGAGAGCATCGTGGCCGTGTCCTGGCGGCTCACCTATCCGTGGAACCTGCTGGGCATGCCGGCCATGAGCGTTCCCATCGGGTTCGGCGCAGGCCGGCTGCCCATCGGCCTGCAGATCGGCGGCCCCGCATTCGGCGAGGATGCCGTGCTGCGCGCCGGGCTCATCATCGAGAACATGGTCGGGCGGCGGCACTTCACGCCGGAGCTTTCATCAGGAACGGTCGCAGGAGAAGGCAATGCTTGAGATCAACACGTTTTCCATCGCCGCCCGCTGCAGCCGGACAGGCCAGCTCGGTGTGGCGGTTTCGACCGCCGTTCCCGGCGTCGGCAGCATGTGCCCGTTTGCTGAGGCCGGGACGGGCGCGATCTCCACCCAGTCCTGGGTCAACCCCTATCTGGGAATCGACGGGCTGAAGCTGCTCAAGGCCGGGGACACGGCGCTGCAGGCGCTCGACAAGCTGATGACGGCAGACCCGGGCCGGGACCTGCGGCAGATCGGCATCGTCGACGCGAAGGGGAATGCGGCCGCCTGGACGGGGCAGAAATGCACCGGCTGGTGCGGACACATCACGGGCTCCAACTTTGCCATTCAGGGCAACATGCTCGTCGGAGAAGCGACACTGAAGGCGATGGCCAAGGCCTTCGAAGCATCGGCCGCACGCGACCTCGCCGATCGGCTCGTCGGCGTTCTCGAAGCCGGGCAGATGGCAGGTGGCGACAAGCGCGGACGGCAATCGGCCTCGCTTCTCGTCCATGATGTCGAGGAATACCCGTTGCTGCGCCTCTCGGTCGAGGACCATGCACAACCCGTCGCCGAATTGCGAAGGGTCTACGAAATTGCACGGCGGCAACTCTTGCCCTTCGTCATGGGAATGCCAAGCAGGCGTGATCCGATGCGGCATCTGCCCGATGAGGTGACGGCCATGCTGTTGCTTCCCCCGCAGGAACGTCCAGTGTCCTGAGCGGTCAGAGGACCGCGAAGGCGGCGCCCGCGCCGCGTAGTCAAGGAGATGGCATGCCCGAACGCCAGCGCGACTTTCTCTCCGATCTCTTCCAGGCCTTGGCGGACCGCAGCCGCAAACTGCTGCGGTCACAGCAGAACGGAAATGTGAACGCCCCCCTCGAGGAGCTTGCCGAGGCATTGCTCTCCACCCGCGGCGAGGCTTCCGGGGTTTCACTTGCGGGCACGCTGGTCGAATTCTGGCATGGCATCGGGGAGGAGAACCGCCGGAATTGGTTCCTGCACCTGGCTCGCAATCTGGGACCCGACATCGAGGCGCTGAGCCGGGCCGTGTCGATCTGGCAGGAGGATCCATCGCCTGCTCACGCCAGCCTGCTTCACAAGGCCGCCGAGCCTCGGCGGCAGGAATTGTTCCGACGGATCAACATGGCCCCCAACGGCACCGCGACGCTCGTCGAGATGCGGGCCGCCCTTCTCGCGAACATCAAGTCCCACCCGGAGCTCTCTTCGGTGGACGCCGACTTCGAACACCTGTTCACCTCCTGGTTCAACCGCGGTTTCCTGGTGCTGAAGCGGATCGACTGGTCGTCCTCCGCGGATGTGCTGGAGAAGATCATCCAGTATGAGGCGGTCCATGAGATCCGGGGCTGGGATGACCTCAAGGGCCGCCTGAAGCCCGCGGACCGGCGCTGCTTCGCCTTCTTCCATCCTCAGATGCCAGACGAGCCCTTGGTCTTCGTCGAGGTTGCGCTCACGCGCGGGATCCCCGCTCACATCGCCCCCGTCATCGCGACCGAACGCCAGCCCATTGACGAGGCGGAGGCAGACACCGCGGTGTTCTATTCGATCACGAACACGCAGGCGGGATTGCGCGGTGTGTCCTTTGGCAATTTCCTCATCAAGCAGGTGGTGGAGGAGTTGCTGCGCGAGCTGCCGCAGCTCAAGTGTTTCGTCACGCTCTCACCGGTACCGGGATTTGCCGCGTGGCTTGCGGCGGAGCGTGACAACCCATCTGGCAGGCCCCTTCCCCCGCAGCTCTTCGACGTGCTCGCGCAAGAGAACTGGCATGCGGTGGACGAGACGCGCAGCGCCGTGGGACCACTATTGGAGCAGGCTGCCGCCCTCTACCTGACCGAAGCCAAGACCACCACCGGCAAGCCCGCCGATGCCGTCGCTCGCTTCCACCTCAACAACGGCGCGGTGCTGGAGCGTATCAACGTGGCCGGAGACCTCTCGCCCAAGGGGCTGCGCCAATCGCACGGCATAATGGTGAACTATCGCTATCATCTCGATGCAATCGAGCGGAACCACGAAGCCTATGCCAATGCAAACCAGGTGGTCACCTCACCTCAGCTGCAAAAGATTGTCAGCAAGGCCGAGGCGGCCTCGCTTACCCGCGGGTGGCAGTCACTCCTGCCGCAGAGGAACACGAAAAAATGACAAGCGCATGGAGATGGAGTCCCCACAGCCTCTTGCGGGCCATGTGAACGTAAGGCCGATTGCCTGGCCCCGGTCGACAGCTCCCCGCTCCAGAGCAATCTCCTGATCGGCTGATCGGCTACGATGCGTGGCGGTCCAGACAACGTGCTGGGCCGCGTTCCCGCGCCGAAGCGAATGCCGGGACTGCAATTTCTGGCTGATGGAATGCTTGACAGACGTCCTTGCGCCTGTAGATCGGTATTGCAACTGCACGAGTTACCGAAAGGCTTTCCATGTCGATCCTCTATTCACCAGCGGCCCTCGGCCCGCTGAAGCTCCAGAACCACTTGGTCATGGCGCCGATGACGCGCAACCGGGCGACCGGCAACGTTCCCAATGATCTGGTTGCCGAATACTACGGCCAGCGCTCCTCGGCTGGCCTGATCGTCACCGAAGGCACCTCGCCCTCGCCGAACGGCCTCGGCTATCCTCGCATTCCGGGCCTCTTCAGTGAGGAGCAGGTTGAGGGCTGGCGCAAGGTCGCCGCGGCCGTGCATGACGGCGGTGGAAGGATCTTCGTGCAGCTGATGCATTGTGGCCGCATCGGGCATCCGCTCAACCTTCCCAAGGGTGCGCGCGTGCTGGGCCCGTCTGCCATTGCAGCCGCCGGAGAGATCTACACCGATGCCGAAGGCATGAAGTCCCACCCCACTCCGGAGCCCATGACCCTGTCCGACATCGAGGCCGCCGTTGCCGAATTCGCACAGGCAGCGCGCAATGCGGTCGCCGCGGGCTGCGACGGCGTCGAGCTTCACGCCGCCAATGGCTATCTTCTCGAGCAGTTCATCCGCCCCACCTCGAACCAGAGAACCGACCGTTACGGCGGATCGATCGAGAACCGGGCACGCTTCGTCATCGAGGTCACGGAGGCTGCGATCGCCGCCATCGGTGCGGACAAGGTCGGTATCCGCCTGTCGCCCTATGGGACCTTCAATGACATGCCCGCCTATCCTGAAATGGAATCCGACTATGCCTATCTGGCGGCAAGGCTCAATGAGCTGGGCCTTGGCTATGTGCATCTCGTCGACCATTCCCCGATGGGGGCACCAGAGGTTCCCGTCTCGATCAAGCAGATCTTCCGCAAGTCGTTCAAAGGCACCCTGATCCTGTCGGGAGGCTATGATGCCACGCGAGCCGAGCAGGATCTGCAGGACAAGGCCTGTGACCTGATCGCCGTCGGACGCCCCTTCCTGGCCAACCCGGACCTCGTGGCGCGCTGGAAGACGGGCGCTGCGCTCAACGACGTCGACTTCGATACCTTCTACACGCCTGGCCCCAAGGGCTTTACCGATTATCCGCAACTCTAGCCGACCCAGGACCTAGAACCTGAACGCTGCACGTGACCTGAGGTGGATGGCGCAACAGTCGTGATCCACCTCAATCGTTTCTGAGACCATCTGGTCCGCAGCATGCAAGACCTTCGCGGAGCAAATGCAAGGCGGGCGGAAACAACTGGCACGTCTCATCCGAAATTGCGGGTGAGTGGCGTATGGCCCACGGCAAGCAGGGCCTTCAGCCGGGCCACATCGATCCGGCGCGCGCCGGTCATCTGCGTGATCCGTTGACCCTTCACCGGCGCTGGTGGAAGCTTGCAGGCAAAAGGGGAGACGGGCATGTCGGAAGATTCGACGTTTGATGCGGTGGTCGTCGGCGCAGGACACAACGGACTTGCCGCGGCGGTCCATCTGGCCAGGCACGGCTGGAAGGTCGGCGTCTTCGAGGCGAGCGGTGAGGCAGGCGGCGCCGTCAAGACACGCGAGCTGACACTGCCCGGCTTCCGCCACGACGTGGCCGCGATGAACCTCAGCATGTTCGCGGGCTCGCCCTTCCTGCGCGAGCATGGCGCCGCACTCTCCCGCCATGGCCTCGCCTTCGCACCGGCGGCCCATTGCTTCGCGTCGGTCTTCCCCGACAACAGCTGGTTCGGCGTCTCGAAGGATCCCGCCACGACTCTGGCACGGCTCCAGGCAATCGACGCGCGCGATGCGGCGGCCTGGGAAGCCATGCTGGCACGCTTCGGCGCCGACGCGCCGCACATCTTCGGCCTTCTCGGCAACGTCATGCCGTCCTGGGCGGTGGCGAAGGTGATCTGGAAGGCGTGGCGGCAGAACGGTACGGGCTGGACGCTGGACATGCTGCGCTTCCTCACCATGTCGGTCAGGACATGGGCGGACACGCATTTCCACGACCCCAGGGTGAAGGCGACGGTTGCCGCCTGGGGCATGCACCTGGACTTCCCGCCGGACGTCGCGGGGGGCGCGCTGTTCCCCTATCTCGAATCGATGGCGGACCAGGCCTTCGGCATGGTGATCGGCCAGGGCGGCGCCGACACGATGATCAAGGCCTTGACCGGCTATCTCGGCGAACTCGGCGGCGAATTGCATCTGGGCATGCCGGTGGCCGAGGTCGTCCACGCGGCGGGAAGCGCCAGCGGCATCAGGCTCGCGGATGGCCGCCGAATCACGGCGCGCCGCGCGGTGATCGCCAACGTGACGCCGGGCGTGCTGTTCGGCAAACTCTTGCCCGGCGGCTCCGGCAAGGCGGAGGCGGATGACAGGTTCAGGGCCTTCCGCCCCGGCCCCGGCACGATGATGCTGCACCTCGCCATGGACCGCCTGCCGGACTGGTCGGCGGGCAAGGAGCTTTCGCAATTCGCCTATGTCCATGTGGCGCCCGACTTCGCCTACATGAACCGTGCCTATGGCCAGGCGATGGACGGCCTCCTGCCGGAAGCGCCGGTGCTGGTGGTGGGCCAGCCCACGGCGGTCGACCCGTCCCGCGCGCCCGATGGAAAGCACGTCCTCTGGGTGCAGGTTCGCGTATTGCCCAAGCACGTGAAGGGCGATGCCGCCGGGCTCATCGCGGGGCATGACTGGAGCGCCATCAAGGACGCCTATGCCGAACGCGTGCTCGACCTGATCGAGGCCCATGCGCCGGGCCTTCGCGCCAGGATCATCGGGCGCGCCGTGTTCTCGCCCGACGACCTCGAGGCGGAGAACCCCTGCCTCGTGGGCGGCGACAATCTCTCGGGAAGCCACCAGCTCGACCAGAACTTCCTGTTCAGGCCGGTCGCGGGCTATTCGCGCTACCGTATGCCGCTCGCGGGCCTCTACATGTGCGGCGCCGCCACCTGGCCCGGCGCCGGCACCGGGGCGGGATCGGGCTATCTGCTGGGGCGCCTGCTGGCCGGGCGCTGAGGCCGCACTCAGCCGGGAGTTTTCCGCCGCCGTGAAGGCGCAGGCGCCAGAAGATGCTTGCGTTCCCATTGAAAGGAAATACCCTTCGCCGCGACCGAACCAGACGAGGACATGCCATGGCAACACCCGCGACCACCGCCGTCACCGAACTCGCCGCCGCCCTTCTTGCGGGCCGCGTCGAAGTCGTCGACCTGACAGCCACGCTCGGCCCCGAGACCCCGCTGATCAAGCTGCCGCCGCAGATCGGCCTCAACACGCCGCAGGTCGAGATCCACACCATCTCGCACTACGATGACAAGGGTCCGTTCTGGGCCTGGAACTGGCTGAAGCTGGGCGAGCATTCCGGCACGCATTTCGATGCGCCGCAGCACTGGATCACCGGCAAGGACTATCCGGACGGCGCCACCGACACCATCCCGGCGAAGAATTTCATCGGCCCGGTCAACGTCATCGACTGCAGCGCCGAAGTGGCGAAGAACCCGGACTTCCTCCTGACCGTCGAGCACATCAAGGCCTGGGAGCAGCAGCACGGCGAGATCGAGAACGGCTCATGGGTCGTGATGCGCAGCGACTGGTACAAGCGCAACGGCAGCGAGACGGAGTTCCTGAACGCCGACGAGAACGGCCCGCATTCGCCCGGCCCGACGGCGGAGGCGGTGCAGTACCTGATCGACAAGGGCGTCATCGGCTGGGGCTCGGAGACGGTGGGCACGGATGCCGGCTCGGCCGGCGGCATGAACCCGCCCTTCCCCGCCCACAACCTCATGCACAAGAACAACCGCTACGGCCTTGCCTCGCTGTGCAACCTCGACAGGCTTCCGCCCAAGGGCGCCGTCATCATCGCGGCACCGCTCAAGATCAAGCACGGCACGGGCAGCCCGCTTCGCGTGCTCGCGCTGGTCGGCAAGTAGTCAGCGCACGGAAAGGGAGCGGCCATGGCGGATTATGTGATTGCCGGAAGCGGCATCAACGCGCTCGTGGCCGCGTCCCTCCTCGCCCGCAAGGGCCGCAAGGTGCTGGTGCTGGAACGCAATGCCGCGATCGGGGGCTGCATCCGCAGCGAAGAGGCCACCGTTCCGGGCTTCGTCCATGACGTGATGGCCACGACCTTCGTGCTGTTCCTGCTGTCACCCGCCTACGCGGCACTCGGGCCAGACCTCGAGAAGCGCGGCCTCGCATTCGCCCATCCGGAGATACCGACCGGCGTCTTGCGTCCGGACGGCTCGCACCTGATGCTTCGCCGGGACCGTGCCGCCAACGTCGCCGCCTTCGACGCGCTCGCGGCCGGCGACGGCGCGCAATACGCCGCCGACATGGCCAGGCTTGGCGCCGACGCGCCCTTTCTCTTCTCGCTGCTGGGCGGCAGGCTGTGGTCCTGGAGCATGGCGAAGCTGGTCGCCCAGGAGGTCTGGCGGCGCGGGGCCCGCGGCCTTTCCACCTTCTTCGGCGAGGCGCTGGGATCGGCCCGGCACTGGCTCGAGCCGCATTACCGGTCCGATCTTTTCCACGCGCTGCTGGCGCCCTGGGTGCTGCACACGGGGCTGGGTCCGGAGAGCACCTATTCGGGGCAGATGGCCAAGGTCATCGCCTTCGCGCTCGAGGTGGCGGGCGCACCCGTCGTCAAGGGCGGCGCCCATAACATCCTCGCCGCCTTCACACAGCTGATCCGGGATCACGGCGGCGAGATCCGCACCGGTGCCGACGTGTCGGGGGTGATCGTCGACGAATCGGGCCGCGCCACGGGCGTGACACTGGCCTCGGGCGAGAAGATCATGGCGGCGGAGGGCGTCATCTGCTCCATGACGCCGGACCAGCTCTATGGCCGGCTGCTCAGCTCCTGGCCCGGCGCGGAGCCGCAACGCGCGCTCTCGCGCGGTTTCGTCCACGGCAAGGCCAACATGCAGATTCACTATGCGCTGAAATCCGCGCCGCAGTGGCGGAATCCGGAGCTCGGAAAGGTGGCGCTGCTGCACCTGACGCCCGGCCTCGACGGCGTGTCCAAGGCCGTGAACGAGGCCGAGCGCGGCATGCTTCCGGCAGAGCCCACGATCTGCCTCGGCCAGCCCACCGCCTTCGACCCCTCCCGCGCCCCGGACGGCCAGGCGATCCTGTGGCTGCAGCTTCCCGAGGCGCCGCGCCGCATCAAGGGCGATGCCGCGGGCGAGATCGCGGCCCCCGCCGGCGGCCTCTGGACGGAGGCCGTGCGCGAGGCCTATGCCGACCGCGTGGAAGCCATTCTCTGCCGCCACATCCCGGATTTCAGGAGCCTCGTTCTGGCGCGGCGCTGCCACTCGCCGGCCGACCTCGAGGCGATGAACGTCAACCTCCTGGGCGGCGATCCCTATGGCGGCGCCTGCACCATCGACCAGTTCTTCCTGTGGCGGCCGCTGCGCGGCGGCGCAAACCACGAGACGCCGGTGAAGCGCCTCTATCACATCGGTGCCTCAACCCATCCGGGGCCGGGGCTTGGCGGCGGGTCCGGCTACCTGCTGGCCACGGCGCTGAAATGACGGGGCCTCTCTTCAGAGGTCGCGGATCGTCTTGAGCACGCCGTCGAGGGCGTCTCCGTTCTCGTCCTTGAGGGCCGCCGTGATGAGGCGGTCCATCCACGGGCCGCCATCTTCCCGCGCCGCGAGGATGGGGGCGGCGGAGAGGACGCGGTCGAACTTCGAGAGGCCGCGCGCGTGGGTGTCCGAGTAGCCCTTCACGAGGCGGCGCGCGGCAAGCATGGCGCGGGCCAGGTCATAATTGTCCGGCAGCATGCGGGTGGCGCGCGCCAGCCAGTCCTCGGCATGGCGCATCTCCGTTTCGTGGCGCAGCAGCTTGCGGCGGAAGCGGCGCAGGCCGCTCACCATGTAGAGCTGCAGAAAGCCCCGGAGTGTCGCCGTCTCGATCCGGCGGCCGCGGTTCACCACCTTGTCGATACGGGCCATGAGTGAGGGCCTCGCGGCGATGCGCCGGCCCCACGCAGCGGGAAGCAGGCTCACCAACTCCTCCGCGCGGGGGTGCATGAATTCGGTGAGGTAGAGCGGATCGCCGCCCGATTTCATCTCAGCCGAAATGCGCGCGAATCGGGCGGAGCGGGTCTTGAGGTCGGCCACGCCGATCACGTCGTCATAGGCCATGGCATTGGCGAGATGCTTCGCGGCCGCGGCCGTGAAGGCGTGGCCGCGCGCCGCGCCGCCATGGCGCGTGTCGATTTCGGCCAGCGCCTCGAGCCGTGCGAGATACTCTTCGCCATAGGCGAGGTCCTGGAAGTCGATGGTGCGCTTGAGGCCCGCAAGGGCTGCGGCATGGGCCGGGGCCGGAAGCGACCGCAGCCTTGCAAGCCGTGCATCAAGGGCGGCGGAGCCGAGGCTCTCCGGCAGTCCGCGCGCCGCGGGCGCGGGCCTTGCCACGGCTTGCGGCAGCTCGTTGCGGCTGGCGCGCGCGAATCCGTCTGCGAAACCCTTGAGCGAGGCAGCCGTTCCCTTGCCGCCGGCTGCGATCACCTGCTCGAAGCTCTCACGCGGGAAAGGCAGCGCGGCAGCCCCCGCCAAGGCGCCGAAGAGCGGCGCGGAGACCACCGTGCCGCTGTCGCGCGCCGCGCGTTCCATGTCGAAGGCGATGACGCGGCGCGCGGCGATGCCCGCCGCGGCGTTGACGGCCTGGGGGTCGGCGATCGATTCGCCCGGCTTCTCCTTCTCCGCCACCGCATAGGCGCGGTGGGTGGAGGTGATGAGCAGCGTCCGCTCCGGCGTGGCAAGCCCGCGCAGAATCGAGCGGCCCGCCTCCATCAGTTCCGCCGCGATGACGACGTCGACGTCGCCCGGCGTTGGCATCAGCGCCAGCACCGGCGCCTGCGCGCCGCGCGGCGGCAGCATCTCGATATAGTAGAGGGTGGCGCCTGTGCGCTGCGCCACGCCCGGAACGGAGGTCGATTGCGCATACCAGCCATTGGCCTCGGCCACGGCGACGATCCAGTCCGTCAGCACCCCGCCGCCCTGCCCGCCCATGGCGAGGACCGCGATGGTCAGCGGCTTGTCACGGCCCTGCGTGGCGTCGAACATCAAGCCACCTGCCGGCCGAAGAGAATGCGCCGGCTTTCCCGCCGCCGCTGCAGGAAGGCGATCACCGACGCGCGGACCCGGCTCTTCAGCCGTTCCCAGCCACTCGCGTTGCGCAGCACGTCGGCGCGATAGAAGGATGGGCAGAGCACGGCGGCATCGGCCACGTCGCCGCAATTGCCGCAGGCAACGCAGCTGTCGTCGATGGCGGCGACGGGATCGTCACGCAGCGGATCGTCGAGATGCTTGACCGTCAGCGACGGGCAGCCGGAAAGCCGGATGCAGGCATGATCGCCCGTACAGATGTCCTCGTCCACGCCGAAGCGCTGGCGCAAAACGGGCTCCCCCGCCTTCTCCGCCTTGTCCATCAGGGGCTTCACGCGGCGCTGCTTGTTCAGCATGCATTCGGACGAGGCGACGATGATCTTGGGGCCGGGCTCCTCCGTCGTCAGGGCCTCGCGCAGCGTGTCGCGCATCTTCGCCACGTCATAGGTGCGGTCGACCTGGCGCACCCATGTGGCGCCCACGCCCTTGACGGCGGTGGTGATGGCGTTGTTGGTCTGGCGCTTCCTGTTCACGGCGCGGGAGGAAGGAATGTCCTGCCCGCCGGTGGCGGCGGAATAATAGTTGTCGACGATCAGCATGACGCCGTCATGCTTGTTGAAGACCGCGTTGCCGACGGAGGACGAGAGCCCGTTGTGCCAGAAGCCGCCGTCGCCCATCACCGAGATGACGCGCTTGTCCGCCTTGACGTTGAAGGCCGAGGCCGCGGCGGGCCCGAGGCCGTAGCCCATGGTCGTCGCGCCGATGTTGAAGGGTGGCAGGATCGAGAACAGGTGGCAGCCGATGTCAGCCGACACATGGTGCGTGCCCAGCTCCTTCTCGACGAGCTTCATCGCCGCGAAGATCGGGCGCTCCGGGCAGCCGGTGCAGAAGCCCGGCGGGCGCGGCGGCACGGCGGTCGCGAGCGCCTGCACCTCCCTGCTGTTCAGGACGGGCGACGCATCGGGAAGCGGCGGGCGGTTGCCGAGGAGGCGCGGCGCGTGTTTCTCGAGAAAGCCCAGAAGGCCCTTCTGCAGCACCGTCGCCGTGTATTCGCCGGCCAGCGGGAAGACATCCTTGCCGGAGATCCGGGTGTTCAGGTCCTTCCGGCGCAGCATGGTGTTGAGCGCCTGCTCGATGAACTCGGGCTGGCCTTCCTCCACCACCACGACGGCGGACTTGCCCGCACAGAAGGCGAGCACCTCCTCATCGACCAGGGGGTAGGTGACGTTCAGGACATAGAGGGGCACGCGGCTGTTGCCATAGGCGTCCGACAGGCCGAGCTGCTGCAGCGCGCGGATCACGCCATTGTACATGCCGCCCTGCAGGATGATGCCGACATCCCCGTCATCGGGCCCGAAGACCTCGTTGAGCTTCTGCTCGCGGATGAAGTTCACCGCGGCGGGCCAGCGCTTCTCGATCTTCAGCTTCTCGTGGATGAAGGAGGCCGGCGGCAGCACGATCCGGTTGACGTCGCGCACCGGGTTCTCCAGCGCCTGCTTCAGGGTGTATGCGGGCTTGCAGTTGTCCTTCGCGGTGAAGCGGCCGTGGACGTGGCAGGCGCGGATGCGCACCTCGACCATCACCGGCGTGTTGGAGGCCTCCGAAAGTTCGAAGGCCTTCTCCACCGCGTGCACCATGCTGGGCAGGTCGGGGCGCGGGTCCATCAGCCAGATCTGCGACTTCATCGCATAGGCGTGGCTGCGCTCCTGCATGATGGAGGAGCCTTCGCCGTAATCCTCGCCGATGATGATGACGGCGCCGCCCGTGACCCCGCCCGAAGAGAGGTTCGAGAGCGCATCGCTCGCGACATTGGTGCCCGCCGTCGATTTCCAGGTCACGGCACCGCGCACCGGGTACATGACGGAGGCCGAGAGCATGGCGGCGGCCGTCGCCTCGGAAGCGGAGGATTCGAAATGGACGCCGAGTTCCGCCATGTAGTCGGAGGCATCCGCCAGAACGTCCATCAGATGCGAGATCGGCGAGCCCTGGTAGCCCCCGACATAGGACACGCCGGATTGCAGCAGCGCCTTGGTGATGGCCAGAATGCCCTCGCCGCGGAATTCCTCGCCCGCGCCCAGCCGGAGGTCTTCCACTTCCCGCGCAAAGGACCGCTCCGCCATCTGCCCCTTCGTCCCCTGTTGAGATTCGAACGCATAACCCCGCCGGGCGCCCGCGTTCGCGCCGCCCGTCACGAAACTGTGGCGGTGATCTTCGGGCCGATCAAGAATTATCGCAAGCGCGAGGACATCCGCTGCATAGTGCGGCGCAACAAAATGCCGCAGCAAACGCTGCACGCAAAAACTTCTCCCCTTGCACGCCGAAATGGTCTTCAATCCGGCGCAGCCACGAGAGGGCAAAGACAATAAAGGGAGGGACTGCATGATCGAGATTTCCAGACGCCAGCTGCTGCAGCTGGGAGCCGTTGGGCTGTTCATGGGCAGCGGGCTGAACATCACGGCCGCGCGGGCCGAGGGCGGCACGGTGACCATCGCCTACAACGTGAACCTTCCCTCCTGGGATCCGACGACCGGGCTTTCGGCGGTCAACCCGACGATCCAGGCGATCTACCGCTCGGTGTTCGACCAGTTCATCGGCCAGAAGCCGAACCTCGAGTTCCAGCCGGGCCTGCTGACCGAATGGGGTTGGTCGGACGACAAGAAGCAGGTGTTCATGACGGTCCGCGAGGGCGTGAAGTGGCACGACGGCTCGCCGTTCACGGCCGGGGACGTGGTGTGGTCGCTCGAGCGCGCGGGCAAGATGGACGGCGGCAACCCGATCGCCTTCATCTGGTCGAAGATCGGCAACTTCAAGGTGGACGGCAACAAGATCACCGCCGACGTGCTGCAGTTCGAGCCCACCCTCTTCAAGTGGATGGCCTTCCTCACCGGCTATGTGATGCCGAAGGCCTATTTCGAGAAGGTAGGCGCTGAAGGCTTCGAGGCCAAGCCCATCGGCACCGGCCCCTACATGGTGGACCAGTTCGAGCGCAATGCCTTCGTGCGCCTGAAGGCCAACCCGGACTACTGGGGCGGCAAGCCCGCCTTCGACACGGTCGTCTTCAAGTTCGTTCCGGACGCGACGAGCCGGGTGGCGGAGATCGAATCGGGTTCCTCGGACGTCACCGTCGACGTTCCCTTCGAGGAGTTCGACCGGCTGAAGGCAAAGGACGGGCTGGGCGGCGCCGTGACGCCCGTCTCCGACATCGGCATGATCTTCCTCAACAACGACGGCCCGATGCTGGACAAGAACGTGCGCATGGCGGCCGCCATCTCGATCGACAAGAAGGCCATCGCGGAGAAGCTGCTGCGCGGCTACGCCGTCCCGATCAGCACGCTGCAGGCCCCCGAATACGCGGCCTTCGATGCGTCGATCACCGTGCCCTACGATCCAGAGAAGGCCAAGGAGCTGCTCAAGGCCTCGGGCTTCGGGCCGGACAATCCGGTGAAGTTCACGATCCAGACCACGCGCGGGCTGAAGCCCAAGGACTACGAGATGGTCCAGGCGATCGTCGGCATGTGGCGCAAGGTCGGGATCGAGGCCGAGATCGAGGTCTATGAGGTGGCCAAGCACTTCGAGCTGCGCGCCGCCGACAAGCTGGCGCCGGCCGCCTTCTACAACTGGGGTAACGCCATCGGTGACCCGACGACGTCCACGGGCTTCGCCATGTTCGGGCCGAGCCCGCACTCGGTGTGGAACACCGACGACCTCGACGGCATGATCGGCCCGCTGTGGGGCGAAGCCGACGAGGCCAAGCGCATCGAGGGGTGGAAGGCCGTCGACCGCTACATCGCCGAGAACGCCTATGTGATCCCGCTGATCCAGTACCAGCAGCCGATCCTGTTCAAGAACACCGTCAAGGTGACGCCCAACGTGGCGGGCTCGCCCGAGCCGGCGCAGATGTCGCCCGCCTGACGCATCACGAGGCCCGGCACCAGCCGGGCCTCGCCCCAGGGTCGAGGATTATTGTCCTTGACTTTTATTCCTAACACGTGCTATGACCGCGGCCATGCCGATGAACCCCGCATCGCCGTTTCCAGGCCTCCACATGCCCTTCAGCCTCATCCTGTCGCGCGTCCTGACCGCTCTCCTCACCCTCATCGGCGTGATGGTCGTGGTCTTCGTGCTGGTGCGCGTCGTCCCGGGCGATCCGATCGCCATGATGATCGCGCCCGGTGCCTCGGACGCGGACATCGCGGCGCTGCGGGCGGTCTATGGCCTCGACCTGCCGGTCTGGCAGCAGTTCGTGACCTGGTTCGGGCAGGTGCTGGGCGGCGACCTCGGCACCTCGATCTCGATGAAGCAGAACGTGCTGACCATCATCGCCGGAAGGCTTCCGGCCACCATCGAACTCGCCCTGCTGGCGCTCGCCATCGCGGTGCTGCTGGGCGGCGCCGTCGCCCTCGCCTCCACCGCCTGGCGCGGCACCTGGGTCGAAAGCCTCATCGACAACGCCAACAGCATCATGCTGGCCGTGCCGGACTTCATCTGGGCCCTCACCTTCGTGCTGGTGCTGGGCGTGCTGGTGCCGCTGCTGCCGATCTCCGGCCGCAGCGACCCGACCCTCGACCCCGGCCTCGCGACGCAGTTCTTCATCCTGGAGGGCCTGCTGCGCGGCCGCTTCGCCTTCACGTGGGACGTGCTGAAGCACATGATCCTGCCGGCCTTCGCCATCGCCCTGCCGCTGGCCGCCGTGATCGGCCGTGTGCTCAAGAACACCATGATGGACGTGATGGTGCAGGACTACATCCTGCTGGCCCGCATCAAGGGACTGTCCAACCGGCGAATCCTGCTGCAGGAGGCGTTGCGCAACGCCGCCGTTCCGGCACTGGCGCTGACCGGCGTCCAGTTCACCTTCCTGATCGGCGGGACGGTGATCACCGAGCGCATCTTCTCCTATC
>VFQT010000998.1_pt1 | contig 37173 bp, 22 predicted proteins | sample 3512381 | NCBI WGS metagenome assembly VFQT01 (sample SAMN10412376, study PRJNA504923) | tailings metagenome | isolation source: Relicate 2 Philex TSF3 active mining site | place: Philippines: Tuba, Benguet | collected 2017-08-29 | reverse complement strand
GGATCGATCAACAAAGGTTCCCGTTCCCAAATTGCACGCCACCGGGACCTCTTGTTTTGGGGGACAGTTCAACAAATTCCCCCGAGAGGCAGCCGGCGGGTCCGCAGCCCCAATCTGCCCGGACACACGTATGTCCGACCTTGTGTACGAATGTTACGTTCGCACCATCTTTTTGAGTTTTTTATCGACTTTTTTCGCTTGCCTTTTCCTGTTTTGCCGAACTCTGCTCTGGTAGACTTCTCCCCTGGCGAGATCTCCAACCGCATTCGCACAACGCCCCTCTTCGAATTCCACCACAGGCAAGTCGTCAAACATGGCCAAACAGGCTCAGTCTCAATCTGAACGCCTCGCCCCCAGGGAAGGCGGGTGGCAGTGGTGACCAATCTCCATAACTGGGTGGGTGACTCTGCACCCCGAGATCAGGGTTTCAACGCTGCCATCGAGTCCATCCGCAGCCAGTTTCCCGCTGAAGACAGCTGGCGGGCATGGTGCAACTTTGAATTTGTTGCCGAAGACGGCAGTATTAACGATGTCGATCTGCTGGTCTTCTGCCCGCAGGGATTCTTCCTGATCGAAGTTGTCTCCCGCGGCGGACGCCTGGAAGGCGATGCCGGGACATGGACATGGGAAAGCGAAGGACGCAAGGTCTCGGTGGATCCCCCTCTGGCTGCCGCCAAAGCGAAAGCGGAACGTCTTAGTCACGTCCTCAGCACCCAGCTGCAGGCCCTGAAAAAAGGCCCCATTCCCTCCATCGAAGTGCTGGTGTACCTCTCCGCACGAAACCTGCAGTGCGAGCTCCCCGAAAATGCTCGCGAGTTTTTGTGCCTGCCCGATGACATTCACTCGGCACTGCAACACCGCCGCACGCCGGGACTGACACCCGATGCGCAGGGCCCGTGTGATCGACCGACCGCCAAACTGGTGGCCCAGATCATCGAAAAAAGCGGCTTCCGGGGAACTCGCCGATCCCGCCGCGTCAGTGACTACGTTCTCGAACGCCTGATCGGGGAAGGGCCCGGGTATCAGGACTGGCAGGCGTCACACGTTCAGGTCTCCGATTCAGTCCGTCGCATCCGCTTGTACCTGGTCCGTTCCAAAGCCAGCGCCGATGAACGCGAAACCATCCGCCGAGCCGCTGTGCGCGAATATCGACTGCTCGAATCGCTCCAGCATCCCGGGATCCTTAAGGCTGGCACTCTGACCGAACACGAAGCCGGCATCGCCATCCTGTTCGAATACGATCCACAGGCCATCCGCCTTGACCACTACCTGCAGCAATTCCAGCACCAGCTCAGTACCTCCGATCGTCTGGAACTGGTGCGGCAGATTGCCGAAGTGATTCGATACGCTCACGACCGTCGCGTCGTGCATCGAGCTCTTTGCCCACAGAGCATTCTGGTCAGCCAGATCCAGCCCGGACGCCCACGGATCAAAATCTGCAACTGGCAAACCGGGTGTCGGCAGGACAGCACCGATCCCACCGTCACTCGCGGGGTTTCAGCCACCGTACACATGGACCGCCTGATTGACGACATCAGCACGGCCTATATGGCTCCGGAAGCCCTCATTGATGAAAACCCCGGCGAATACCTCGACGTGTTCTCGCTGGGCGCCATCGCATGGCATGTGCTCTGCGGACAGCCACCGGCCGCCAATGGCATTGAACTCAGTAATCGCCTGCGGGAAACTCGCGGGCTGCAGATCAGCTCCGTCATGAACGGAGCTCGCGCTGCGCTGCAATACCTGATTCAGTACAGCACTCACCCGGAAGTCACCTACCGGATCGACTCCGTCGCCGATTTCCTTGCTCAGTTGGACGAGGTGGATCGCGAACAGTCAGCTCCCGACGTGGAGTACGTTGACGATCCGGACCAGGCACAGATCAACAGTGTGCTGCCCGGAAATCTGACGGTTCTGCGACGACTGGGCCAGGGCGCCTGTTCGATCGCTCTGCTGGTCAGCCGGGGTTCTGAAGAATACGTGCTGAAATTTGCCAACAGTCCTGACCACAATCCGCGGATCGCCGAGGAGGCTGAGACGCTTGAAAAAGTGCGGCACCCGCACGTGGTGGAACTGGTTGAGCCTCTGCAGATTGGCGATCGCGAAGCGTTCCTGATGCGACCTGTCTATGCGGAAAAGGAACGCCGCGTGATCGAAACACTTGGCCAGCGACTGCGCAAGGAAGGCCGTCTGCAGATTGACCTGCTGCAGCGATTCGGTGAAGACCTGCTCGGGGTGGTTGTTCATCTGGAAGAACAGGGCATCTGGCATCGGGACATCAAGCCGGACAACATCGCAGTCGGGATGGTCGGTCGTGGTGACAAACTGCACCTCGTGCTGTTCGATTTCTCGCTGTCGCGCATGCCTGCCGAAAACATACGTGCCGGAACACCCGGTTATCTCGACCCCCTGCTGCCGCTCCGCCAGCCCCCCCGCTGGGATAATTATGCCGAGCGTTACGCGGCTGCCATGACGCTTTACGAACTGGCCGTGGGCAGTCTGCCGCGTTGGGGCGACGGAACGACAGATCCCTCACAGCTCAGTCCACAGACCGAAATCACAATTGATGCAGAACAGTTTGATTCGGGCCTGCGAGAACCGCTGTCGGCATTTTTCCGCAGTGCATTCAAACGCACCCTGAAGGATCGATTTCACAACGCCGAAGAAATGCTGCGGGCGTGGCGGGACTGTTTCAAGAATATCGATCCGTCCCGGCCTGTCGCGGACGAATCGGGCTCGGCCCTGCGAAACGAACTGCTGGATCGTGCTGTGTTCGCGACCACCATCCCGGAACTTGGCCTGGGGACGCGAGCCTCCAATGTGCTGGACCGCGAAAACATCCTGACAGTCCGTGACCTGCTGGCATTTCCGCTGCGTCGTTTGTCGCGGATGCGTGGCGTGGGGAACAAGACTCGACGCGAAATCACCGAAACAGCTCGACACCTGCGGCAGCGGCTTGGAACACTGGCCAGCGCTGAACCGGAACCGGAAACCGAGACTCCGCCTGAGCAGCCTGAATCCACTGAGGCACTGGGAGCACTCAGCGTGGACCAGCTGCTGGAGCGTCTGCGGCGCGTCAGTGGTCGGGAAGGGGACACGCTGGCAGCGGCACTGAAAGTTTACATGAATGTCGGGATCGATGGCAGTACCTGGCTCAGCCAATCCGACATTGCTCGGCATGTCAGTGTCACCCGGGCTCGCATCGGACAGATCATTGCGAAGTTTCAGCAGCGGTGGAGGCAGGATTCCGCAATCTCGCTGGTGCGTGATCTGCTGGCGGAAGCGGTCGCAGGTCATGGCGGAGTGCTGTCACTTCGAGAAGCGGCGGACGCCCTGCTGGTGGCCAGAGGCTGTGCTCACGACGAGCCTGTGAGAACGGCAGTCGCCTGTGCCGTCATTCGAGCTGCGGTCGAGGCGGAGCGGACGACCGGTGAGCCGCGATTTCTGGTCTGGCGCGTTGAGTCGCGACTGCTGCTTTCCAAACAGGGGGATTTTGTGGACTACGCCCGACGGCTGGGCGAGCAGGCGGACCTGCTGGCGGGTGAAGACCCGCTGGCGGCACCGCAGCGCGCGACAGAACAGCTGCGAGCGGTTCCAGCACCGGGTGGGCTGAAGCTGAGTGATGCGCGGCTGCGACGTTTGGCGGCCGAATGTTCCGCAGGGGCTGTCCTGTCATGGCGACAGGAATTCTATCGTCGGGGCATGTCGGCTGCTCGAGCGATTCGCTTATCCCAGGGGGCCCTGATGGGGCCTCGCGAACTGACCATTGAGCAGATTTGTGAGCGGGTGCAGAGCCGTTATCCGGAATGTGCGACGTTGCCGCCGGTTGCTGAACTGCAAACGCTGCTGCTGGCGGCCGGTTGTGAACTGAAGTGGGATGCGACGAGGAATGGCGGGGATGGCTGTTTCGTCAGTACTCAACGCGAACAGGTGTCAGTGACCAGTGGCAGCGAGTCTGTTGTGGGGGTGACGGCAGTGGCCGCGGTGGCGGACGGCATTGCCGGTCTGACGCCGGAAGAGGCGGATCGGCGGCGGTTTGAAGAACGACTGCAGCGAGCGTTGAAGGACGGGGCATTTTTGGTGCTGCAGGTGGATCCGCGACGTTATGAACAGGCTGTGCAGCGTTTGAGTCAGCGGTATCCCCTCGAAATCGTGGACCTGGAAGGCTTGTTTCTGGACAGTCTGATGGCAGCGGCAGCGCAGGCTGGGGTGCAGTGGGAGCTGGTGTTGAAGACGGACACGGTGCCTCAGGGCCCCGACTGGGACAAGTTGCTGCTGCTGGTGGCTCGCGCGATGCCGGCGGTGGAGCAGCGACTGCGAAGTGCCGATCGAACGCTGCTGGTGATCTACCCGGGCCTGCTGGCGCGGTATGATCAGATGGACCTGTTGGCCCGATTGTCTCAGGAAGTTGGCCGGGCGAACGGCATCCCCGGCCTGTGGTTATTGCTGCCCGGAGATCAGCAACCGCTGCTTGACGGGCGAGCCGTGCCGCTCATCAATCCGGCGCAAAGGAACTGCATCCCCAGTAATTGGCTGGGAGCTCAAATGGAATCTGTGGTGCACGAACGAGGTGGAAAATGAAACTGCGATCGGTTCAGATTCAGAATTTCCGTGGCATCAGGCAGCTCGAGTTTCCGCTGCTGGACCTTGATGCAAACCCGCGGAATCTGACGTGCATTATCGGTGACAACGGTTCCGGCAAGACAACAGTCCTGCAGGCAATCGCTCTCACGTTATCCCTCGCCACTCGACGAATTCGCAGGCCGGAAGACTTTTCGTGGCACGGATTTCTTCCGGAACGTGTCGCCAGTCTTGGCAACAGTCGAGTTGAACTGGAGGTGCAGTTCAGCGAACAGGAAATTGATCTGACACAGGAACTGTTCAAACGCTGGTACGATGCTCAGCCAGGCGAATTCAGGGAGACACGACGCATCACGCCTCCCGGTCGGTCACCGATCGTCAGGCTGATCTGGGAGCCCAGGGGGCTGACATCAGATCAGGGAATTGCTGGTATGCACCAGTTTCTTGGGAGATATTATGTGACCGCGCTGCGGAAGCTGGATCCGGGGCTGAACTTACTGTACCAGAAGCTGGGGGCCGTCTTCTGGTTTGACCAGTACAGAAACCTTGGAAAAGTGCGCAGTCAGCAAACAGAAGACGAGGACGCAGGTACGACAGACCAGGCCAGTTGGGCGGCCGGGATTGAAAACCTCCGCCGGTTCCTTGTCAACTGGTGGGCAATACACACCAGTCCGAACGTGCAGCCGGACCGAGATTATTTGTCACAACTGCAGACTCTTTATCAGCGTATTTTTCCGGGACGCACATTCTGTGGCGTGGAACCTCGGGAGACAGACTCCGGCGCGGACAGCGGCAACGCCTGGTTTCTGATTGCTTCAGGTGACCATCGTTATGACCTTGCAGAGATGTCCTCAGGCGAACAGGCCATCTTCTCGCTCATGTACGACTTTGTGCGACTGCGAATTCATCACTCGATTGTGTTAATCGACGAACTGGAGCTGCATCTGCATCCACCCGAACAGCAGCGGCTGCTGACCTCGCTGCGACACATTGGTGGAGACTGTCAGTTCCTGATCACAACCCACTCCGAATGGCTGACGAATGCCATTCCGGATGAACGTGAGGTGCGGCTGGAGGGAGGAGTTCGATGCCTTTAGCCTGCCTGCTTGTCGAAGGGGACGTCGACACCAGCATCTTCACGGAGATTTTCCACGGATCCCCGCCCTGCAAACGTGGCGGGTCAAAGGAAACATTAGCGCCTCAGGTACGGCGATTCCGAGAGCCGGACGAAAACAAAGACAACGACGAATCGACGGGCGACCGAAAGCAGACGCCGCAAAAGGGTGTTATGGCGGCGTATCTCCGCGATCGCGATTTTGACTTTGAGCCGCCGCCGGATCTTGACCAACCCACGATTGACGTCGCAGCAAAGTCTGAAGGGGAACCGCCGCTGGGGTGGCGTCTGAATCGGCATTGCATTGAAAGCTATCTTTTGGATCCCCGTGTCGTCGGTGCAACATTTAATGTGCCAGAAGCCGATTGGGAGCACCTTATCTGTACAGCCGGAAAAGAAATTGCCGCCTACCAGGCCGGTCGGTGGACAATCGCTCAATTGCGTTCCGGTTTGCCAAGACCATTTAAGTTGCAGACGTCGGCGATTAGCAAAGGGGACTTTGCTTTACCAGAGTCACGAAGTCAGACAGATGTGGAGACATGGTGCAGACAGACTGTGAGTACTTTCCGAAGGACCGTTGAAGATGCACTTTCAGACGAAGCAACCACGATAGCCTTTGGCAATCGATGTCAACAGTTTTCCGACGACTTCTGCAGTGATTCCCGCCAAATCCTTGTTTGGTTCAGTGGAAAAGACTTATTTGCCGCTGTGAAGCAGCTACCGGAGTTGCCCCAGCAGATAAAACAACATTCCTGCGACAAACTTCGAAAGAAACTCCGGGACTGGGTAATTGCCAATGCAGACCATTTTTTATCCTGGTTTCCAGAGCTGTCAGCACTCAAAGAGAAGTTGAACGCTTAAGCTGCGTTGGTCGATCTGCTGCCCGACTCATTGGAATAAATCTGGAAGCGGCAACCCTGATCGCTGACTCGGCCCAGTTAAGGTGGAAAGCTCCTCACAATGATCAATCGTCAAACCCTCCTCACAGATCTCCAGCGTCTCCTGCAGCGGCTGGAAGCCGATCTGCTGGAGCGCAGCGAATCCACGGAAATTGTCCGTGTCGGGGAGGCGTTGCGGCAGGAATACGAACAGGCAAAGGCGGCTGCTCGGACCGCACAGAATTACGAGGACTGGCGGAGCGATACGATCACGCAGCATGCGGCCGCCTGGGTGTTGTCGTGTGTGTTCGTCCGGTTTCTGGAAGACAATCGGCTGCTGGATCCGCCACGAATCAGCGGTCAGCGGTCAGCAGTCAGCGATCAGCAGTCAGCGGACGGCTGCTCCCGCCTTCAGCTGGCACGCGATGAGCAGGAGCTGTACTTCAGATCGAACCCGCGGCAGACGGATCGGGATTACTTGCTGGCGGTGTTTGACCAGTTGAAAGCGTTGCCGGCGACGGCTGACGTGTTTGGTGATCACAACCCGCTCAGGCAGCTGCCGGACTGGCTGTCGGGCGACGCGGCCGGGGAACTCCTGCGGTTCTTTCAGAAGATCAACGCGGACGACGGACTGCTGATTCACGATTTCACCGACCCGGAATGGAACACTCGATTTCTGGGGGACCTGTATCAGGACCTCTCCGAGGCCGCTCGGAAGAAATATGCACTGCTGCAGACGCCCGATTTTGTGGAAGCGTTCATCCTGGACAGGACTCTGGAACCGGCATTGGACGAATTTGGGCTGACGGGGAATCGGTCAGCTGTCAGCGGTCAGCAATCAGCGATCAGCGATCCGCAGACAGCAAAAAACAAAAAGCTGACCGCTGATAGCCTGACGGCTGAAAGCTCTTTCAAACTCATCGACCCGGCCTGCGGTTCGGGGCACTTTCTGCTGGGAGCCTTTCCGCGGATTCTGGGGCGGTGGCAGCGGCTGGAACCCGCGACGGGAATCGCAGTGCTGGTCCAGCGGACTCTGGACAGCATTCACGGCGTGGACGTGAATCCGTTTGCGATCGCGATTGCGCGATTTCGGCTGCTGCTGGTGGCGATGCGGGCGTGTGGCGTGCAGCGGCTGGCGGATGCGCCGGCGTTTCGGCTGCACCTGGCCTGTGGTGATTCGCTGTATCATGGTCGCCAGCGGTACCGGGTGCTGGATGCGGACTGGCAGGACGAGGCGCATTATTTCCGCAGCGAGGACACAGCGGAGCTGCGACGAATTCTGCGGGAAGGGACATATCACGCCGTGGTGGCCAATCCGCCGTACATCACGCCGAAGGATGCAGCTGCGAACAGAGCGTATCGGCAATTGTATCCGCGCAGTTGCCACATGAAGTATTCGCTGTCGGTGCCGTTTATGGAGCGGCTGTTTGCGCTGGCAGTTCGCGGGACCACGGCGACCGCGTCCACGGCGAGGGCGCAGGGACGCAATCTGTTTGACGAGGAGCAATCTTCAGATTCGCCGCAGCCGACGTCGCCCGGTTTTGTGGGGCAGATCACGGCGAACAGTTTTATGAAGCGTGAGTTTGGGAAGAAGCTGATTGAGGATTATTTCCCGACGGTGGATCTGACGCATGTGATTGACACCTCGGGGGCCTACATTCCGGGCCATGGAACTCCGACCGTGATTCTGTTTGGTCGCAATCGGCAGCCGTTGCAGGCGACCATTCGCACGGTGCTGGGGATTCGTGGCGAGCCCTCGACACCGGACAATCCGGCCGAAGGCCGAGTTTGGACCGCGATCCTCCAATCCATCGACCACCCCTCCCGAGCCGCGACCGTCAGGGAGCGGACGCCCATGGAAACGCCTGGCGGAGGGGAATCCGCTTCCTCACGGGCGCGGCTCGAGGATACGGCGCAATTTGTCAGTGCTGGCGACTCGCACCCCTCCCGAGCCGCGACCGTCAGGGAGCGGTCCCCCATGGAAACGCCCGACGGAGGGCAATCCGCTTCCTCACGGGCGCGGCTCGAGGAGGTGGCGCAATTCGTCAGTGCTGGCGACTCGCAACGGGAGTTGTTCCTGAAACATCCGTGGTCAATCGGTGGCGGTGGCGCGAGTGAGTTGAAGGAACAGCTTGAGCGCGGAGCTGCGGCAAGGCTCGACACCCATGCTGACTCGATCGGCATTACGGCCTTTACCCTGGAAGATGACATTTTTGTGCTTCCAGGTGTGTGCGCTTACCGCAAATCGATGGCAGCGAGCGACCTGCGCGAAATGGTGGCGGGAGATGAGCTTCGTGACTGGCAACAGCCGAAGTGCGAGAGTGTCGTTTTCCCATACACAGCTGATTTCGAGCCCGTCGAGGATGATCCCGAATCCCCCGCTTTGCGATACCTGTGGATGGCCCGCACGTGCCTTGCAAACAACAAGATGTTCGCTGGTGTGACGAAAGTGCAATCGGGTCTCCGATGGTATGAATACGGTCGACTCACATCCTCCAAACTTCGCACGCCTCTTTCCATTACCTTCGCCGAAATCGCCACCCACAACCATTTCGTGCTCGACCGCGGTGGCAAGGTCTTCAAGCAAACCGCCCCGGTCATCAAACTCCCCGCCGACGCCACCGAAGACCAGCACCTCGCACTGCTCGGACTCCTCAACAGCTCCACCGCCTGCTTCTGGATGAAGCAGGTGTCGCACAACAAAGGAGACTCGACAGACCAGCACGGTGCAAGAACGATTGGCGATCCGGCATTTAACACTTATGCATTCAACGGCACGAAAGTTGGCCAGTTTCCCCTGCCTCCCGCCATCACCTCGTACTTCCCTGATCTCAAAGCGGCAGCCGGCCCTGACGGTTCGCCAGCCCCAACCGGCGAGATGGCCACGGTGTTGCGTTGGGCTCGGGACATCGACCGGCTGGCAACGGAACTGCGGGACGTGACGCCCAGTCAGTTGCTCGTGCAATCACTGGTGGCGTCCGGCGAAACGGGGGCCAACCTTGCACACCGGGCAAGATCGCTGCGGGAACGGTTTGACAACACCCTTTCGCGAATGATCTTTCTGCAGGAAGAACTGGACTGGGCCTGCTACGCCCTGTACGGTCTTGTCGAAGTCGCCCCCTCGAGCCGCGCCCGTCAGGAAGCGGAAACCCCACAATCGAGCCGCGCCCGTCAGGAAGCGGAAACCCTGACAGGCGACGATGTCCGCTCCCTCACGGTCGCGGCTCGGAAGGGCACGGCTCGGCAGGGCGTGGCGAAGAACGGCGGGCCGCGGCAGCGGTCCAGCGTTGAGGTCGAGCCGCAGGTGTATTTCATCACCTTCACCTGCTACGGCACCTGGCTGCATGGAGACCCGCGTGGCTCCGTGGACCGTGAGCACAATCTGTGGCAGACCCCGCGGCTCGAACCCGATGAACAGCGCGAGCAGGAGGAGTTTCTGTTGCTTAAGCACGCCCCAGTCATTCTTGGGGCACGTCAACGCAGTCTCGTCCATGACGCCATTGTGGACGTCTGTGAGCATCGTGGGTGGCATTTGCACGCGATCAATGTCCGCACGAACCATGTGCATCTGGTTGTGACTGCCGATCGCACGGGAAATCGTGTGCTGAACGACGTCAAGAGTTACGCGACACGAAAGCTGAAACAGGAAAACTGTCTGCCGGACGCCTGCGTGGAGCGATTCGCAGACACGAGCCGCGCCCGTGAGGAAGCGGATAACCAACAATCGAGCCGCGCCCGTGAGGAAGCGGACACTCCGGAAATCCGCATCTGGACACGCGGCGGCAGCGCCCGCCCCGTGACCACGGAAAATTCACTCCATGCCGCCATTGATTACACGCTCAACCGCCAGGGCCCCGACATCACACAACCAGGCCCCGCCCCTTCGAGCCGCGCCCGTGAGGAAGCGGATATCCCGGAAGTCGGTAAGGACCGCTCCCTGACGGTCGCGGCTCGGCAGGTCGCGGCTCGGCCGGCTGCGAATGATGTCCTGCCACTGCGTCTCGGCCAGCGTGCCTTCGAAATTGTCCTGGCACGCCAGATCGCCGCGGGTACCGCACAATCCACATGGTTCGAACGACACGGCTCAAATCCCATCACCGAAGTCCCCGCCGACTGGCCGCCCTTGTACCGCCAGATCGTGCAGCAGCGGATCGACCGCATCGAAGCGGACACCAACATTCGGCTGATGGAACAGCCCGAATACAAACGCCGCTGGAATACAGAACCATGGGATGATCAGTTCCAGCGGAGCCTGCAGGAATGGCTGCTGCACCGTCTGGAATCGTATTTTGACTTCGACGGGCGAATGCAGCTGAGTGATTCTGCCCAGAGGCCTTCGGCACCGCTGGCCGATATCGGCCTTCACAGTCTGGCCCGGTTAGCCTCTGTCGCAGGTTCCGACGCTGAGTTCCACGAGGTGGCCACCGTCTACCGCGACGACCCCGCGTTTGACGTCCTGGCTCTGGTGACCGAACTGGTCCAGCCGGAATCTGTCCCGTTGCTCCCTGTGCTGCGTTACAAGGACTCGGGGCTGCGAAAGCGGTCCGAATGGGAACAGACGTGGGAGCAGCAGCGAAAGGAGGATGAGGCAGCCATCAGCGGTCAGCGATCAGCGGTCAGCGGGGGAGCTAATAGCATTCAGCGGTCAGCGGTCGGCGAATCGCAGGGGACTGACAGCCGAGATTTGATCGCTGAAACACCGGAGCTGAAAGCTGACAGCCGACCGCTGACAGCTGAAAGCTTTTCCATCACTGTTCCCCCCAAGTATGTCAGTGCCGATTTTCTGAGCGGCGATTTCTGGCGACTGCGAGGCAAACTGGACGTGCCCAAAGAGCGTTGGATCAGTTTTGCGCACTGCGATGCCGCGGACGGAACGTTGATGCTGTGCTGGGCCGGGTACAATCATCTGCAGCAGGCGCAGGCGATCAGCGGCCACTATGCAGAGATTGAGGAACGCGAAGGCGGCGGAGCGGATCCGCGGTTACCACCGCTGCTGGCCTGTCTGCTGGAACTGCTGCCATGGCTGAAACAGTGGCACAACGACGTGGATCCCACATACGGAGTCGCGATGGGCGATTACTTCGAAGGTTTTGTCAACGAAGAAGCCCGCAAACTGGGACTGACTCTGCAGGACCTGCGGAACTGGACCCCACCGGCCCGGCAACGGGGCAGGGCCCGACGGGGGGCTGCGCGGTGAGCTCGAGGAAAACTGCCGATACAGCCGTTGCGTGGCTGTTTTCTCCGCGATTGAGTTTGCAACTTTCACCCATATGCCTTTGATTTTTTGAAAAAATCCCCGCATAATCGAAGCGAAATTCCAGTCGTCCACACACCTGCCTTCTCATTTTCAAGAACAACGATCCCATGGCAAGCCAAGATCAAACAGGTCGACAGGATCAACTGCGGCAAGTCCTCAAAGACTTCCGTCACATTTCTGCGATCCCTGTGGAAACATTGCAGGTGATTTCCAACGCACTACTTGAACAACGGGGCTTCCTGAACCTCGAGGGCTGTCGGCAATTACTGGCACAATACCTCGAAGATGAATCGCAGGTCGCAGCGGTACTCAGGGTAGTGCATGGACTTCGCGAGGAAGGGCTTGACCGGTTCCTCGCAGTCATTCACCAGCGCCGCAGCGAGTCAGTTGCTGATGGAAAACTGTTATCCGAGGACGAATTCGTGGCGGCGAAAGAACGCCTGCCAACGCTGGTGCGAAGCTATCCGGCCCTGCAGCGTGCGCAGAGGGCACGTCGTCTGGCTTCCGCACTGGGTAACGAGGTGACTGGTTTTGATTTTATCTGTGACGCCCGCCCGGTGTACAGCGAGGAGAATGATGACATTGAGGGATTCGTTCCAAAGACAACGCTCTCGGTCGTTTATCGCCGCCAAACTGGCGAGGATGAGCAGCTGGAACTGACGTTTGCCGAGGACGCATTAAGCGAGTTGATTGCAGCGGCGGAAGAAGCAAAGAAACGGCTGACTGTGCTTAAAGACAGGGTGCAATCGTGGATTCCCGGCGGGGTCGCTGAGGTTGGAGAGTGACATGACCACAACTCGAATTCAAACCAAAATCGGCAATCACTATACGACTGCAGGAAAACGCAACAAAGTCCAGGGTTTCGATCCGTTCCACATGCTTGGCGATGACCTCCCTGCGACAGAGGATTGGAGCCGTCTTCTTTCGCCACTGACCTTTGAAAGTGAGGGAGATTACATCCCTGAGAGTGAAACCGAGATTGGAACTGACCACGTATGTTGGCGGGGGCAACATTCCTTTAATCCACCGGAATCTTTGCTGACCCAATTTGGACACGTGGTGAAGCCGATCACTTTCCGGATCAGTTCTCGCAGTAACGTGTCTGATCTATTCCGTCTCGGTGAAAAACCAGGGGTTGCGCCAGGTCCGAAAGACTCTGACCGTCAGTCCTCGGAGCACTCCAAAGGGTTTCCGCTTCCGAATAGGGGTCTCAGCACAACACGTTCCCCTGTTTCCGACGAATCAGCAGCGGGCAAGCCAAACCGTGGTCCCTCCGCACACGACATTCTGAAGTGCTTGACAGACGAGACGTGCAGTGAAACAGAGCGGCGGAGGGCTGCGATCATGGCAGCACTGTCGTCCTTTGAACCGTCGGATCGCCCCGCGTTGTGTGCGGCGTTGCGTGATTTTGTCCTGCGAGAGATCTTTCACGAAGAGCAGACTGATATTGTCGCCACGGGTGCTGCTGTTCGCGCATGGGCTCGCGAAACAACTGTTGATGGGCTCGCCGCGTTCACGGAATTCCTTGTGGCCGGCGCATCCCAGGCACCGCCGATTGAAGTGGAAGTTGAGATGCTGAAAGGAATCTGCGCACGGTTAGTCGATGCACGGCAGTTCGATCGAACGCCGCTCATGCCATTGGAAAATGCGCTCTGGGAAATCGTTGATGACTACCTGCGACCAGGGCTGATTCGCCGTCGGAAAGTCGCACCGCTGGTTGTCGAGGCAATCTCGGCACTGTTTATGATGCAGTCTGACAGACGTGATGAACTCATTTCTCGCATCCAGCAACTCAACGTGCGCTGGCTTCCCCGAACGATCTGTTCGTTGCTGAGCAGGAAACTGGAGCAGAGTAAAGACTTGTCCGACTCAACAACTGAGGCAGTATGCCAGGACCTTATTGGAGTCATTGGCACGCTCAGTGCTCCATTGTAATTGTGCAGATCCGAAGACTTCCAGAATTCTTTCCTTCAGCGTTTCGACGAGGATCCGGGCACGGTGGTTTTAACTGCGAACAGTGAGGGTCCAATTTGGGATCTAAGCATAGCCGTCTTCCTGAGTGAAGCGCGGTTCGTCAAACACGTCGCAATTGTGGATCATTATGATCCGCACACAGAGCGGGTTTATATCAAGCACATGCGGCCTCCATTTGAACCCGATGCGAGAGTCCCGAGGCAGCGTGTTCCGGCATTCTGCAGTATGGAATTGTCCGACGACGATATCGCAGAGATTCGTTTGTTCATTTCGCAGATGGAACAGCCCTTCCGTGAGTTCGCGCGGATCAAAAACGATCCGGTTCTTCTGGCCCAGTACTGCGTGATTCCTCACTTCTGTCTGAATCCGCAGTTTGGGTTCCGGGGAAGTTGTGCTGGATTTGTCCACGAAGCATATCGAGCGGCCGGTATTGTGCTTGTCGATGTTTCCAGTCCGTTACCCCTGATCGAGTACGACACTCTGGACGCCATTTACGGGATTGGCTTGTGTTCGGCTGACGACCTCGCGGGGATTGGTCTGTCAGGAGACGGTCCGTGGCGTGTGCTGCTTCCCGGTTTCCTCGTGAATTCCATGTTGCGTCCCGACCATGAAATTCGCAGGACGGCGTTTGTTCCGTCCAGTGACCACGCCATACTGTCATAACCATCCGATGAACTCATGGAGCGACATGCCAGTTGACAAATCGCCCCCAATCGGTCTTTGGAAGCACTGCTGGTCTCACGCCAAGTCGCCAAGACGCCAAGACGCAAAGGAATGGCAATGGCTTCCATTTCCACCAGGTCGTCGTTGCTGCTTAACGCCTTTGCGTGTGCTACAAAATGCAATACTGGAATCGACGCAACCGTGTGAAAACAGGCAAATACCAATGCCGCTGCTCTGACTGCCGCAGGAACTACCGACCCACGCATCAGCAAAACTGCCCTTCCCCTGTTTTTTTCCCAGCGGGGCTGTCAAAGGATAAAATTCCACGGATAATTGGGTTTCTTCGCAGAATGTCGGCTCATTTGCAGGAATGGGAACAGCAGCTCTTCAGGGGTATCGTGAATGGCGATCGAGATCCGCAGATCATCGGAACGAGGGAATACAGGGAGGCGCGTGCGGGTGTATCCTGCGGCGGCCAGACAACTGCGCGCAGCTCGTGCCGAGGCACGGCAAAAAGCTCTCAGGAATTGCCGTGAACGGGTCTCTCACGCACAGGCGGAAAATGCAGCGAATCAGGTTGCATCCGAAGCTGATGTGCTGGAGGATTGGATCCATCATCCCGCAGAAGTGCTCCAGCGAATTCACCAACCGGCAAATGAAACAGAGTTGCGTCACGCCGTACTGTTTGCTGAGACGCTTTCGTTTGATGCAAGTCTGCGTGAGGCATTGCTGGCGGGACTCGCTGTTTTCATTGATGCTCAAAGGTTTGCTGCAGAGGAAAGCACCATCATCGTTGTCGGCTCTGCCATACGCAAATACGCGATGAACATGTCTGAAGCCGACTTTAAAGCCTATCTGAATTGGTTGCGTCCAGCCGCAACACAGGCGATTGGGCCTATTGTGGAGCTTGAGCTGGTGAAGGCATTCAACTGGCGGTTGAGTTGCGTCATCGCTGCGACGGCTGCAATCTCAACCATCGGGCTTCCAAATCTGGTGGATGTCTGTCTCAGCTACCTGCATCAACGAATTATCCTGCAGAAGAATCATGTATCCACAGTGATTGCTGCATTATCGGCCATAGCAGTATTCGAGGCACTTTCCTTAACTCACGGCGAAACTGAAAGACTCTTCCGGATGGCCAACGAGCTGCAACTCACGTGGTTCAGTGAGCTGCTGGCTGATCAGCTCGACGAGACCATCGCGTCACTCCAGGAACACTCACCGGAACTTGCTGTTCGCGTCGCGGAACGGACAGCACGGCATCTTGCCCCCTACAGAAAGCGGCAGCATGCCAGCGTTTAACCTGTCGGCTGAACCTGTGAGTATCGGTCCTTGTGACGTGCTGGCGAAGTCCGCTGGCGAAAGGGATCTGTTTACACACGCCATGCTGTGCGATGAAGACAGCATTCGAATCGATGTTGTTTACGGGGCCGTGCTGCGCTGTGTGCACATGGGGCCCCCGCTTGCGGGGTCTGAGGCGTCTGTACACGCCGTTGGCAGGACAGATCTGACAGCGGTGGAACGACGGATGATCAAATCCTTCACCGATAGTCGTTTTTCGGAACGTCAGGCGGAAGAGCAGCGACTGAAGCTGCTGCAGAAACGGAAAGAGTTACGGTTCGAGTATGTCATTTTCCCGGCTGCCGTGAGACCGTCAGCAACATTCCCACTCTGGCGATTCAGTTGTGCTGGATTTGTGCTGCAGGCCTATCGCGCGGCACGAATTGAGCTGCTGGGGGAGCCGCTTCCGCAGAAGTCGCTGGACGACCGGAAGCACTTGTACCCCCAGGTCGCGGCCCGACTCGATGACCCGGAAACGCGGCGTCAGCTGGGGATTGCCCAGGGAGACAGCTGGCCTGTCCTGCTGGTCGGTTATCTTCTGCACGCCTTCAACCGCAACGCGGATGCAATTCGTGGTGCCCCGGTTGTGCCCACGCACGGCGACGAGTACTTCCCTCGGCGAGAGAACCGTTGACACAGTGAGCAGTGAAAGACAGTGCGATGCGACTGGACCATATCAAACTTCAAAACTTCGCCTGCTTTGAATCGGCATCGCTGGACTTTGCGCACCGTTTCAATCTGATCGTCGGCGATAACGCGAAGGGAAAGACCAGCTGGCTGAATGGGATTTCTGTGGGAATTGGGGCAATTCTCCCGGAACTGCCGTACGCTGCGCAACCAACAGGCATTCGGAAAGACTTTGCACACGCTCGTACTATTCGTTTCGGTGACTCAATCACGGTCGAAAGGCAATATCCGGTCGTTGTGGATTGCGATGGACAATTCGACGGGAAGCCGTTGCAGTGGTGTCGCGATTTGCTGGGTGAAAAAGGCAGAACATCAAGTCAGTACGCATCGGATATTCGCGGGGTCGGCAAACGTTTGGCTAAGAGTGTTCAGATGGCGGAGCCAGTGGTTCTCCCTGTTCTTTCGTTTTACGGTACGGGTCGTCTCCACGTGCAGAAAAAGCAGCGGCAGGTCAGCACGCTGAAGCCGGATTCACGGTTCATGGGCTATCTGGACTGTCTGGATCCCGCGTCAGACGCCAAACGTCTGCTGTCCTGGTTCAAAACGCAGGAACTGGCCGCGCTTCAGCAGGGCAAGCCCATCAGCTCGCTGGAAGCCTGTCGAGCAGCGATCCTGTCCTGCATACCAGACGCCACCAAAGTCTGGTTTGACGTTCAACAGGACGCGCTGTTGCTTGAGACGAACGGTGGAATTCAGTCCTTCAGCAACCTCAGCGATGGTTTTCGCAACATGGTGGCGATGGTAGCCGACATTGCCGTGCGATGTGCGACGCTGAATCCGCACCTGGGTCCGGACGCCGCTCTGCAAACTCCCGGAATTGTCCTGATTGATGAAATCGACCTGCACCTGCATCCCAGATGGCAGCGCCGAGTTGTCGGGGACCTGCTGAAAGCCTTTCCAAAGGTTCAGTTTGTCGCCACGACTCACTCGCCCTTCATCATCCAGTCACTCCCGCCGATCGATGGTGTCAGGCTGATCAATCTTGACGCTCCAGACCAGGACCAACCGTTTGCCAACCAGAGCCTTGAAGATATCGCCGAAAGCGTTCAGGATGTTGAGATGCCTCAGCGCAGTCAACGCTGGCAGTCCATGCTGAAGGCTGCGGAGGAGTACTACGCGGTATTGCGGGACGCCAAAGGGAAAACTCCTGACGACGTCGCTCGACTCAAGAACAGACTGGACGAACTCACTCTGCCCTTCAGTGACGATCCGGCGTACCAGGCTTTGCTGAAGTCAGAACGCGTTGCAGCGGGCTTGAACGGGGAGGTCCACTAGTGCGGCCAATAACACGAGGCGATGTACCGAAGGATGCAAACGACGCGGCCGTTGTCTTCAATCATTACGGTGACGCACGAGATCCACTGATCGCTCGCATCGGCGATTACTGTTCCTACTGCGAGGTCGCGTTGCACAGTGGGATCGATGTCGAACATGTGCAACCAAAGAAATCGCATCCCGATCTGGAAACCACATGGTCGAACTTTCTGCTCGCCTGCGACTACTGCAATGCGGTAAAAGGCCCGCGAGGCGACAACCTTCACGACTACTATTGGCCGGATACCGACAATACGTCTCGTCCGTTTGTATACGAACGGGACCGATCGCCACGAGTGGCCGACTGGTTGTCAGCGGATCAGCGGGTTCTGGCACAGCAATCACTAAAATTGACTGGTCTTGACCGCGAACCGGGCCATTCTGGGTTGACCCAAAGGGATCGTCGCTGGAGTAAGCGACGAGAGGCGTGGGGCGTTGCCCTGCGCGAACGGGATAAGATCCAGCAGTCTGACACGATTCAACAAAGAGACTCTGCCGTGCAGGTGGCAGTAGCGAGGGGATTCTGGTCCGTCTGGATGCAGGTCTTCCATGACGACATTGACATGCGCCGTCGATTGAATGCTGCGTTCCCGGGGACCGCAATAGACTGCTTCGACAATTCGACTCAACCGAGCCAGCGCCCGGGCGGCCGACTCTGATCTGATCACCCCAATATGCGGACTATCTGATGACCCTGCTCAAAGAACTCATCGACATCCCGGAACGCGTGCAGCGTGGCGACTTTGTGCTGCGGCTGTCCGAGGGTGTCAATCGGGCTGAAGAGACACTGCGTGATTACGTTGTCACCCCGGAACTGGCGCGCTGCTTCGATTCCGCACTGATTTTCATTCGCAGTGCCGTGCAGGGGTGCACCAGCAAGGCCACGTACCTGCATGGCAGCTTCGGCAGCGGTAAAAGCCACTTCATGGCTGTACTGCACCTGATTCTGCAGGGCAACGCGGCAGCGCGAGGAATTCCCGAACTGGCCGCCGTCATCCAGAAACACAATGACTGGCTGGTCGGTAAAAAGTTCCTGCTGGTACCCTATCACATGATCAATTCGCACGATATGGAATCCGGGATTCTCGGAAACTACGTCGAATTCATGAGGCGGACACATCCGGACGCACCCATTCCGCCGGTCTACATGTCCGCCACCATCATCGCCCAGGCCGCTGCCGAACGCGCCAGCTATGGTGACGAACCGTTCTTCAAACGCCTGAATGCCGGCAGCGGCGGCGGCTGGGGACAGCTCAGCGAAGCCTGGACCGCCAGCTCATTTGATGCGGCAGCCGCAGCAGCTCCGGACAGCGAAGCCCACAAAAAGCTGGTGAGTGCGTTGCTGAAAACCGTCGCGACGTCCCATGCCGATGTGATCAGTCACCGCGGTGGCAATTTCGTCCGATTCGATGCCGGACTGTCGATCATCAGCCAGCACGCGGCCGGTCTGGGTTACGATGGACTGATCCTGTTTCTGGACGAACTGATCCTCTGGCTGGCGATGAATTCCGCCGATCTGGGTTTCGTCAAGCGGGAAGCCGCCAAGCTGACGAACCTTGTGGAAGCGCAGTCCGCAGGACGCCCGATTCCCCTGATCAGCTTCGTGGCTCGACAGCGCGACCTGCGAGAACTGGTAGGAGACCACGTTCCCGGCGCCGAACGTCTCAGCTTCAGCGATTCCCTCGACTGGCAGCAGGGCCGTTTTGATACCATCACCCTCGAAGATCGCAATTTGCCGGCGATTGCGGAAAAACGAGTGCTGCGGTGCCGCAGTGAAGCGGCCCGGGCGGAGCTGGACGCAGCGTTTGACCGGGTGGCACGCATGAAGGACAGCGTCATGACCATCCTGCTGACGCAGGAAGGTGACCGTCGCATGTTCCGTCGTGTTTACCCCTTCAGCCCGGCTCTGGTGCAGACTCTGATCGCCGTCTCCAGCGTGCTGCAGCGGGAGCGTACAGCCCTGAAGGTGATGATGCAGCTGCTGGTGGACCATCGCGAACATCTGCGAGTGGATGATGTGATTCCGGTAGGCGATCTGTTTGACGTGGTCGCGCACGGTGACGAGGCCTTCAGTCCTGACATGGCCATTCACTTTGACAACGCCAAACGCCTGTACCACCAGAAACTGCTGCCGGTGCTTGAACGCGAAAACGGGGTCCGCGTCGAAGAGCTGAATCAGCTTGACTGGCATGATGCGCGACGAGTGAAGTTTCGCAATGATGATCGGCTGGTGAAAACTCTGCTGCTGTCTGCGCTGGTTCCGGAAGTGGAATCGCTCCGCGGGTTGAATGCCGAAAAGCTGGCCGCCCTGAATCACGGCACCATCCGGACTCCCGTGCCGGGTCGCGAAGCGAACGAGGTGGTGCGACGCGTTCGTAACTGGGTAGGGGCGGGTGTCGGTGAAATTCAGATTGGCAGTCAGAGTAACCCGGCGATTTCGGTGCAGCTGTCCGGAGTGGATACGGATCGCATCATTGAACAGGCCAGACGTGAGGACCAGCAGGGAAACCGTGTCCGCCGTGTGCGGCAGATGCTGTTTGAGCAGATGGGAATCGTCGGTGAAAACGAATTTGAGCAGATCGTGGAATTCACCTGGAGAAATACTCGCCGGGAATGCACGGTGCTGTTCAGAAACATTCGGGAGCTGCCGGATTCTTCACTGCAGAACTCGTCCGATTCCTGGAAGCTGGTGATCGATTTCCCGTTCGACGACGCCGGGCATGGTCCTCGCGAGGATCTGGATACGCTGCAGCGTTTTCGCCAGGGCCACCCGCAGGGTACAAAAACGATCTGCTGGGTGCCTTCGTTTTTCAGTGAAGCTGCAAAGTCGGACCTGGGATTGCTGGTCGTGCTGGAGCATATCCTGACGGGCGATCGGTTTGCGCAGTATGCCAGTCACCTTTCGCCGCAGGACCGCCAGTCAGCGAAATCTGTGCTGCAGAACCAGCGGAGCGTCCTGAACCAGCGTGTGCAGTCGCATCTGGAAGCAGCCTACGGCATGTCAGCCATGTCTTCCGGATCTCTGGACACCATTCACGATCTGGAGCTGCATGAGCATTTTGTTTCACTGAGTCCGGGATTGACGCTGCAGCCGCCGGTGGGTGCGAACCTTGCGGCCTCGATGCAGAACCTGCTGGGGCAGAGTCTGGAGCATGAGTTTCCGGGGGCTCCGTTTTTCGAAACGGAAGTTCGCGGTGCCTTGCTTCGCAAAGTGTACGAGCTGATTCTGCCGGCGGCGGAGGCTGCTGAATTTCGCGCTCCTGTTGAGAAATCACAGCGATTGCTGGTGCGTCAGATTGCGGTTCCGCTGCAACTGGCGGATATGGACGTAGAGGCCACGCATGTCGTTCTGCAACGGCACTGGATGAACCACTTTGCCCGGCGACGGGCAGACATCAAGGGGGCGCCCACGGTTGAGCAGCTGCGGGAGTGGATTGATGACCCGCGGCCCATGGGACTGTCGAAGGAGGCACAGAACCTGATCATTCTGCTGTCGGCAGCTCAGAGTAACCTGCGGATTTATCGCCATGGTGGTCCGTGGGAGAGTGCCACGATTCAGAGTCTGCCGGACGACTGCGAATTGCGAGCAGTCGAATTGCCAGCTGTTGAACGCTGGGAAACTGCGCTGCAGCTGGCTTCCCGAATTTTGGGCGTGACCGGCTCGCGATTGCTGAACGCTCCAAATCTGGCCACGTTTGCCGGAAACATCAAAACACGGGTCGCGGAGGTCCGTGGTCCGCTGCAGACTTTCCATCGCAGACTGCAGGAACGGTTGTCGAAACTGCAGATGACATTGGATGCGTCCGACCGAATGAAGTCGGCCACGATGGCTGTCCGGCTGCTTGATCGCCTGGCGGCTGCAGATTCGGCAGGCGTTGTGGACACATTATGTACTGCCGAAATTGCCACCAGCGAAACCGCGATGGGGCAGTGTGTTGGGAGTGCCAGAGAACTGACGAATGCTCTCGACGATGCGGGCTGGAGATTGATTGAGATGCTGCCGGGTATGGCTGCGGCCCAGCAATCTGCCGCCCAGGCTATCCTGACTGAACTGCGACAGGCCCTGTGTGCCGATGAGCATGCGGTGGCTTTGCAGCCAGCCGTCGCTGTGGCGGGGGCGCGGGCAACGCGGCTTGTCGAGCAGGCGATGACCGCACCGGTGTCTTTGCCGGTAGCCCCGTCGGCACCTGTTCCGGCACCGATTCCGGTTCGCGGTGCGGATCGCGTCACAGCGGCCGGCTCACGCGGCCAGGAACCTCAGCTGGTCGCGGAAACAGAGCCTTCCCGTCGTACAGCCGTGCTGCAGGGCGAGGAATCCCACTTGTCGCCTGCTGCGGTCAGGGAGCTGCTCACGACTCTGGAGGCTCGTTTGCGGCCAGGTCAGACCCTGCAGTGCACGATTCGCTGGTCGATTTCCGGGGAGGCGCAGCAATGACGCTGGCGACTCCCACATTCAGCCAGATTCGTGGCCAGGTTGCTGCCATTCAGCGGAAGCATCCGCAGGCGGCGGTGATCGGCATTCGTTTCCCCGGTCGCTGGACGGGTGCAGTCGATTTGTGTGATGGTGCACAGCATTACCTGATCCTGCAATGTGACTCGCCGCTGGCGATGCGACAGGCGCTGCGTCAGCCGACGGCTGCGGGGACGACAAAGGTACTGCTGACTTCACTGGATCAGTCTCAGTTGAGCGAAGACATCCTGCTGCGACTGGCCCGACGGCGGTTGTATCAGATCGATGCGTGGCAGATCGCTCGTGATCTGTTTCAGGCTCGTGCCGTGGATCCTCGTATCAGTCGGCAGACGTGGATTGCAGAAGCCTTGCTGGATACGATTCCTGGGAGTGGCTATCAGGCGGCTCGCGGTGGCTTCCTTGATGCGGAAACGGTGTGGCCCATTCTGCTGCAGCGGATGATTGGTCTGGAACCCGGCGTCTGCGACGCCAGGTCGCTGTTGAAGTGGTCGCTGGACCAGCAGCGCGTGCGTCAGTTCTGCGATGCACCGGCTGTGTTTCAGCAGGCCGCGATTGAGTGGCTCACGGAACAGGCTGGTGCCGTTGCGGGGCTGATTCTGCAGACTTTGCTGCGACTCAGACGCAGCGAAGCAGTGCCCATTGGTCTGGCGCTGACAGTGGTGTTCCACCCACGGGCTGTCGGCAGCCTTGATGCTGCGGCGATCCGGCTGGAAGAGCGGTATCTGGGGGCCGGGAATGCGGACGCGGAACTGATGCGTCGATGGAGTGCGGCGGCCACTGAAGTGGTTCGTGGCGTCAGGCTGATTGACGACCGCCTGTATCAGCAGACGCTGCAACAGGCCGACCAGATTCTGGTGGACGTTCAGGCTCAGAAACTGGCTGCACTGAGCGATACGTCACCGCTGGGGTTCGATCAGCGTCTGGAGGCTGTTGGACGTCTGCTCGATCAGCAGGTGCGTGGCCGCCAGTTTCGAGTTGACGCGGAATTATTGGCAGCCGGTCAGGCAGTGCGGGAACATGACCGAGCAGCGGGTGAGGAGCGGCGAATTGAACGAATTGAGATGGCCATCCGCCTGGTACGCTGGCTGGGACTTCAGCAGCAGACAGCGACCTCTCCGCGTTCGCTGCCTGAAGCTGCGGATCTTTACCAGCGCGATCGGGCCTTTGCCGACGTCGCAAGGCTGAGTCTGCGACATGGCGATCCGGTGCGGGAACTTTCCGAGTCTTACTCGCTGTTGGCAACCGAGGTGCAGCGAATTCGCGAGGCCCAGTCACAGAAGTTTGCAGAGTTGCTGACAGACTGGACTCAGGCTGGATCCCGCAGCACCGATGTGTTACCGGTCGAAAATATTCTGGACGAGATTGTCGCGCCGCTGGTGGTAGCCGGAAACGTTCTGCTGATTGTGATGGATGGCATGAGCGTGGCGGTGTGCCGTGAGCTGTTGTCTGATCTGACAAGTCATGGCTGGGTACCGATTGTCGAACCGGGGCGTAAGTTCAATCGGCCGGGACTGGCGGTGATCCCGTCCGTTACGGAGTTTTCACGGACCAGTCTGCTGAGCGGCCGATTGAGTTCGGGAGGGCAGCCGGAGGAACTGGCTGGTTTCAGCCAGCACCCGGCACTGCGTGCGGCATCGCGGAAGGACAGTCCACCGGCGTTGTTTCACAAGCTGTCGCTGCAGGATTCTGTTGACGCCGTGTTGTCTCAGGAAATTCGACGTGAAATCGCCAGTGCTCACCGGCGCATTGTGGGCGTCGTGATTAACGCCGTGGACGACCATCTGGCCAAAGGCGAGCAGATCGATGTGCGCTGGTCACGCGACCGCATCAGTGTTCTGCCGGCGTTGCTGCATGAAGCCCGAGTGCATCAGCGTCGCGTGGTTCTGACGGCGGATCATGGACACATGATTGACTGCGGGACCTCGGTTCGCCCTGGCGATGGCGGAGAACGCTGGCGAACGGCGGCGGGCGGAGTTTCGGACGGTGAAATTCGTTTGCGCGGCAGCCGTGTGCTGGCCGGTGGCGGCGACGTGATTGTCCCGTGGACGGAACGAGTGCGGTATGGCATCAAAAAGAATGGATACCATGGTGGCGTGACGGACCAGGAGCTGGTGGTGCCGATCGTCGTGTTGTCATCTTCCGAGAAGCTGCCGTCTGGCTGGCAGGAGCAAGGAGTGGACACGCCGGCGTGGTGGGACGAGCTGGAGGTGACGACGCAGCCTGCAGAAGGATCCGAAGCCTCCCTGCGAACAGCAGTGACGCCGGAACCCGGACACCTGTTTGCCCGTGAAGAATTCCGACGGGGTGCCGAAGTTCCTGCGGGGGGCGAGGGGCCGGTCACGCCGGAATGGGTCGTGCAGTTGCTGGCATCACCGGTGTTTGCTGAGCAGCGTCCCCTGGCAGGTCGCAGCAGCGTTTCTGACGAACAACTGGCTCGGCTGCTGACTCTGCTGGATGAGCGGGGTGGCAAGATGACAACAGTGGCACTGGCCAGGGCCCTGTCGGTTCAGGAAGTGCGAATGCGGGGACTGCTGGTGAAAGTGCAGCAGTTGCTGAATGTGGATGGTTACAGCGTGATGATCCGGGATGAGGTGTCCAACACCGTGGAATTCAACCGCGAGCTGCTGCTGCGGCAATTTGATCTGATTCGGGAGCCGTAGATGTCGCTGAGTCCGCAGAGACGACTGGAAATCATTGACGCGCTGCGACGCGGTACGGTGCCTCGCACCAGTCTGGATGCGTTTGCTGTCGGTCTGGATCGATTTGAGCAGGCACTGGACGAGGAACTGCGGAAAGCAGCCGGCGGCGGAGGCGTGTTCAAAGCGGTGCGTGGTGAATACGGTTGTGGGAAGACCTTCTTTGTTCGCTGGCTGGCCGATCGAGCACGCAAGCGGGGATTTGCGACGTCTGAGGTGCAGGTTTCAGAGACCGAGACGCCGCTGCACCGGCTTGAGACTGTGTATCGCCGGCTGATGGAGCGGCTGTCCACCGCGGATACTCTTCAGGGAGCACTCCGGAACATTGTCGACGGCTGGTTTTTTACTCTGGAAGAAGACGTGCTGGCGGAGGGGCAGGTGGATGCCGACGATCAGGCTGCCCTCGTCAAACGCACGTCCGAGCTGCTCGAACAGCGATTGGCGAAGGTCACAGCGACGGCCCCCATGTTCAGTGCGGCGCTGCGAGGCTACCGAGAGGCCCTTGCCGAGGGTGACCAGGCCAGTGCGGACGGAATCCTTGCATGGCTTTCCGGTCAGCCAAATGTTGCGGCTGCAGCGAAAAAGGTGGCTGGTGTGAAGGGTGACATTGACCATTTCGGAGCACTCAGTTTTCTGCAGGGTGTGTTGCTGGTGCTGCGTGATTCCGGGCATCCCGGCCTGTTGCTGGTGCTGGATGAAGTGGAGACCATTCAGCGAGTTCGCAGTGATGTTCGCGACAAGAGTCTGAACGCGCTGCGGCAGCTGATGGATGAGGTGGATGGAGGCCGCTTTCCCGGGCTTTATCTGGTGGTTACGGGGACTCCTGCATTCTTTGAAGGTCCTCAGGGAGTCCAGCGTCTGGAGCCGCTGGCTCAGCGACTGTACGTCGACTTTCAAACCGAGGAGCGATTTGACAATCCGCGTGCGGTCCAGATTCGACTGCCGGGCTTTTCGATTGAACGGTTGACCCTGGTGGGCCGTCGGGTGCGGGAGATTTATGAATCGCACGCCAGCGATGCCGGACGCATTCGTGAACGCTGCAGTGATGACTGCATTCGGCAGCTGGCGGATGCTGTCACCGGCCGTTTGGGTGGTAAGGTGGGCGTGGCACCGCGCATTTTTCTGAAGAAGCTGGTGGGGGATGTGCTGGACCGCATCGACCAGTTCGCCGACTTTGACCCCGCAAAGAATTATCACCTGACGATTGCGGAAACCGAACTGAACCGCGTGGAACGGCAGGCGATGGGGGCGACGGATGTGGACGAGATTGAACTGGAGTCCTGATGCATTTCGATTCGCTGCACCCGGCGCTTCAGCACCACATCGTCAACAGTCTGGGCTGGCGTGACCTGCGACCATTTCAGGATGCCGTGATTCCGCATGCGCTGGCCGCGGAGCATTTGATTGTGCTGGCTCCGACGGCCGGTGGCAAAACGGAAGCAGCTTTTTTTCCTGTGCTGTCGCGGATGCTGGATGAGGACTGGCGCGGGCTGAGTGTGCTGTATCTGTGTCCGATCAAGGCCCTGCTGAACAACCTGGATACTCGGCTGCAGCGTTACTGCAGTCTGCTGGGGCGACGATCGGCGCTGTGGCACGGCGATGTGACTCCGGGAGCACGTCGGAAGATTCTGCGGGATCCTCCGGACGTGCTGCTGACGACTCCGGAATCACTGGAACTGATGCTGGTGTCATCGGGAGTGGATTCACGGCAGCTGTTTTCCGGGCTGCAGGCCGTCATCATTGACGAGATCCATGCGTTTGCCGGTGACGATCGCGGGTGTCACCTGCTGGCGGTGCTGGAGCGAGCCAGTCGGATGGCGGGGCGTGAGATTCAGCGGATTGGGTTGTCGGCGACGGTTGGTAATCCGGAGATGCTGATCGACTGGCTGGCCGGTGGCTGTCAGCGACCGCGGCGAGTGTTGTTGCCGCCGCCGGGTGCGACACCGTCGGCGGATGTGAAACTGGATTATGTGGGATCGCTCGACAACGCGGCGGTCGTGATTTCGCGGCTGCACCGGGGCGAGAAGCGGCTGGTGTTTCTGGACAGCCGGGCGAAGGCGGAGCAGCTGGCGGCCAGTTTGCGACTGCATGGTGTTTCCACGTTTGTGACGCACAGTTCGCTCAGTCATGAGCAGAGGCGGCAGGCGGAAGAGGCGTTTGCCAGCCGGAACGACTGTGTGATTGTGGCCACCAGTGTGCTGGAGCTGGGGATTGATGTGGGTGATCTGGATCGCGTGATTCAGATTGACAGTCCCGCGACTGTGGCCAGTTTCCTGCAGCGGATGGGGCGGACCGGGCGGCGAGCCGGTGGTGTTCGCAACTGTCTGTTTCTGGCAACTCGAAAGGAAGGCCTGCTGCATGCCACGGCCGTGATTGACCTGTGGCAGGCGGGTTTTGTGGAACCCATCAGACCGCCGGCAGAGCCCTGGCACGTGCTGGCACAGCAGTTGATGGCTCTGGTGCTGCAGGAGGGGGGGATTGGCCGGAGTGCGTGGTTCGACTGGATCCGCCGGGTGACATCCTTTGCGGGCCTGGATCCGGCGGCGATTGAGTCCCTGGTGCAGTGGATGCTGACGGCCGAGATTCTGTGGGATGAAGCGGGAATCCTGGGGATTGGCCGAGTGGGTGAGTCGACGTATGGCCGGCGGCATTTCATGGAACTGCTGTCTGTGTTTCTGACACCGCCGTTCTTTCAGGTGCTGCATGGCCGGCAGGAGCTTGGGACGGTGGACGAGTTGACGTTTCTTGGGAACCAGGAGGGACCGCGGATTCTGCTGCTGGGTGGCCGGGCGTGGCAGGTGACTCATGTGGACTGGTCTCGGAAGCTGGCGTGGGTGGAACCGACGGACCATCGTGGTCGTTCGCAGTGGAAGGGCGAGGGGCGTGGGGTCTCGTTTCCGGTGTCTCAGGCCGTGCAGCGCATTGTGACGGCTGAAGACGACCGCGACTGGTGGTCCCGCCGAGCGCGGGAGCAGATGGCGGAAGTGCGGACAGAATTCCGAGGGCTGGCAGCGACCGGCACCACGGTGATCCCCGGTGAAGACGGCGAGCTGATCTGGTGGACCTTTGCCGGCCTTGGTGCGAACGCCAGTCTGGGAGCCGCATTAACAAAACAGCTGGGCCATGAAGTGACGCACGAAAGTTTCTGCCTGACCATTCCCGCGGCCGTAACGATTCCGGAGTTTCACGCAGCACTTGAGCAGCTTTCCGGGCAAACAGCGTCTGAGCTGTTGCCGGAGATTTCTGAGCATCTTCTGCAAACCCTGAAATTCGCCGACTGCCTCCCCGAGCAACTGGCTACGGGCCTGCTGCAGCGACGGATCCAGGACGTGGCAGGGATTGAACATACGTTGAGGGGAAAAGTGACCTTCACCGCGGCACAGGGGCAGGGGCAGGGGCATGCTGAAGATTGACCGGAACAAACGCAGTTTTGTGCAGCTGGATACCCCATCACTGGCCGCAGCGGCGGTGAGTGAGCGGTACGACCTGCAGGAATACATCAGCAACAGTCCCGAGGCATTTTTCGGGGAGCTGGGGCAGGATTTATTTCTGCTTGGCAAGGAGGTGTCGTTGTCGACGACGGTACCGGATCGCCTGGACCTGCTGGCGGTGGACAGGCAGGGTCGTCTGGTGGTGACGGAGCTGAAGCGGGGCAGTCACAAGCTGCAGCATCTGCAGGCTATTTCCTATGCGGCAATGATTTCGTCGTGGTCGCCTGACGAGATTCTGGGGATGCTCAGCGAGGAACGCCAGGCGGCACTGGAGGAATTTCTTGATGAGGGAACAGAGGGACTGAATCGACAGCAGCGGATTATTCTGGTGGCGGAGGCGTATGACTACGCGTTGCTGGCCAGCGCGGAATGGCTCAGTGAACGCTATGGACTGGATATACTGTGCTGTCGGATTGCACTGGCTCGGGATGAACAGACAGCATCGGAGTACCTGGTCTGTACCAATGTGTATCCGGCGCCGGAACTGGCCAGCGAAGCGGCGGCTCGAGGACGTGTCCGCAACGGGGCTCAACAAACGTCGGAAATCCGCTGGACCGACTGGGAATCCGCGTTGTCGGACATTACGAACGAGGCTTTAGCAGCGTTCTTTCGGCAGGAACTGGCCGCCGGTCGCGATGGTTATCTCCGCAAACGCTGCCTCCGCTATCATGCTGTCGGTCGCCGCCGCTGGCACGTGGATGCCCGCAGGACATCGGCCTATGTCTGGCAAACCGGCCGTTTTGTCGGTGACATTGAATTCTGGCAGGCCCGCGTCAGCACTCCGGACAGCGTTCAGGCGGTCAAGCGGAACACGTGTTTGCGGTTCAGGTTGCAATCGGCGGAGGACTTTGAGGCGTTTCGCAGGGCCGTTGGGAAAGATTTCGAGGGCGTTGATTGGATTATGGAACCTGTTGAGACGAGAGGGGCAGAGGATTAGGCAGGGTAAGCCGGAGGTCGTTCGCAGATCGCCCCGAACCCGTGACACCCCCGTGAGTTGGTGGCCTCGAGGCTGCTGAGCCTGGCGGCGACCAAAACAATGCTTTCAGCTGTCATCGCGGTGAAACACCCAGCCTCACCTGAACCGGCAGGACCGCCGTCCAATTGATCGAAGATATCCTCAAACTTCGGCGTGCCCGCTGTGTGGAGATGACTCACACGTTCTGCCAAACTCCCCGCTGCGAGTTTTTTCCGCCAATTGCAGAACATCGCTGGTGAGACACCCTTCCACTCACAGAACTGGTTCACAGTTACTTGCGACTGTGCGTACCGTTCAAACCGCTGCTCTTTTTCCAATTACATGACGGTGTCCACAGCGTGCGCCATGATTCACCCTCCACAAGACGTCGGTTGAAAAGCATTCAGACCGATCGGTTCTTCCGGGATTTCTGTGGGCAGGCCGCTCTCTCCAGCTCCACCAACAAAGGCAGTTCTGCCGTTCGTCTGCACCATCCATCGGTCGCCAGCTCTTGCGAGCGACCGATGGCTGGCTCCGACGAAGGCAGAAAACCCGGCATTTTGAACAAATGCATTTGATCAATGTCGTCGAGCCGCGAGGTTGATCCAGGCGTGCCTATCCCTCGAGTGCCGCGCCTCAGCTGTCCAGTTCTCTGCGACTGGACCCACAAGAAACCCGGATGGACCCAAAAAAAAGCTGCGCCGAGCTCGTGGAGGCTGCGTCAACGCCTCGGCACCGCCACCCTGGTGACCTCGAACCTGCTGCTTCTGGCGGCATCGAACGTGCTGCTTCCACGCAGCCTCATCTGGTGCAGCAACTTGTGGACGTTGTTCTCGTTCAGCCCTTCCAGTTCCAACGATTTCAGTTTCTCGGCGAAGACTCACGTTTAGCCATTATACCCTCCCGCCTCCTGATGGTCGACGCACGATTACCACGAACCTGTTTCCGTCCCGGTCATCGATTAAGTCGATCTTTGGATACTCCTTGATCGCTCGCACGATTCCGTTTCCCAAACCCCGATAGGGCAACACTTTCGTGGCGTACGAAGCGAGAATTGGATTACGCATGTTTGAATTGCCACTGCGGATGTTGGCAACGGTCAGGTTGTTTGGGAGGTGGCCGGGGCTGATGATCTCGACGCGATCATCAAACATAAAAATGCGAATTGGTGCAGAGACGAAGAAGTCGCGGTGAATGATCGCGTTCGCAAGCAACTCCTCAAACACGATTCGAGGCACCTCCAGGATACCTTCGGAATTGACTCCCTGGTCTCGCTGTTCACGGCGGAGGTTCCGCAGAACAAACGACATGGCTTGTTCGAACTGGGAGTCGATTCGCCCGTAGATGTCAGCGCTGTCGGCATATTGCGACGCGTGAATGTCCGTCCCTGGGTAGCACACAGCTTTGATATGGAATGCGGGAACCAGTGGAGTCGGATCGGTTGCAAAGAGCAAAGCGCCTGAAACGGTGAGCAATCCGGTGCTCAGCAGCCGCATGTTGGTGAGGACCTGGGCAAGAGAAAGCCCTTGCTCCTCCAGGTCCATCCCAAAGCGCTTCGTGAAGAACTGCCGAAAATACTCAACATCGATGTCCGACGCTGAAGTTCCTGGGACCGGGATGTCGTCACCGTGGACAAGCTGAGCGGTCTGGAACATCCGCTGCAACTCTTCTCGGGCGGTCACACGACGTTTGTCACTTCCGCTCTTCACCCAGATGACACCGGAATTGTCGACATAGGGCTTGCTTAGTCCATCAGGAATCGTCACGACCAGAACGATTCCGTTACCGACGGAGACATTCTCGGTACGGGGATTGATGGCCGGTCGCACATTCGTGGACGCGGTGTTGCTGATCAGTTGGTTAAGTCGCCCAACTGTGGTCACATCCAGCTCACGAATGCTCCCGTCATCGGCGACCCCAATGAAAATCTGCCCCCCCCCGGAGTTCGCAAAAGCGGCGATTTCAGCCGCAAGGGATGTCGCGTTCGTGACGTCTTCCTTGAACTGATGCCGACTGTCTTCACCCCGAGCGACAGCTTCTAGTAGTTCTGTTGTTTCCATACCTGATAGATCCTCTTCCGTTCCCGAAATGCCTCTTCACCGCCCTCCATGATCCTGACGATCGCCTCCTGGAGGGCTGGACAATCGATGCTGCCAACTTGTGTTCCGATACGGTCATCACAGTATTCGCAGGAAATCACCTGCTCCGCATCACCGAGGACAGGAATGTTGGGGTTATGAGTCGCAAAGATGAACTGCGTCTCGGGCTTGAGCCTGCGAACCAGCTTGATCACATCCGCATAGATTGTCTGGTTGTCCAGATCGTCCTCCGGCTGATCAATGATCACGACATCATTCTCGCGCTGGCTCAGCACGAACAGGATCAAGGCCGACGCCCGCTGGCCAAGTGAATGATGTTTGAGCTGTTTTCCGTGATACCTGATTGTGAATTTATTTGGCACCTGCCAGGTCAGAAGAGCGGTCAGGTTTTCTCGGAAATACTGTTCGAAGGTCTCCGATGAATTGCCGACAGTCAGCCTGGCCTTGTCCATCTCGCGATAGATGGCCGCTCCGTCCGCAAACTCGGTCGTCAGCGAGTCAATCGTCGTTTCTCGCAGCTTACTGCCCCGAAATATGTCCTTGAGGTACTTCAGGAATGCGGACTTGTCTCCCTTGTACTCAATCTCGATCTGCAGAGCCGTCTCCTGCTGATTGATCTTATCCAGACGATTCCTGATCAGACGGAATTCCTCGTCCCACCTGTCGTTGAGGGCGGTCAGTTCGGCAGTCAGTTGAGCTTGAAGGGCCGTTTGCTGGTCCTTCTCCTTGCCGAGCGCCACCAGCATCTGCCTGGCGTTGTCAATCGAGTTACGGAGTTTGAGGAACTCATCGGGCTCGACCGCCGTCGCGCCGCTCGACTTCAGTTCCTCAGAGAGCCTTCTCGCAACCTCCGCGAACTCTTCTTTCAAGGCTCCTTTCGACTGCTCGAAAGAAAGCACCCTGGCTTTCATTTCAGCCGCTGCGGCACGCGTTTGCTCGATGATTTGTCCAATTTGAGTGAAGCCGCTGGAGATGCGATCAAATAGCGCCATGACGTCCCTGAAGAACTCTGCGTTCTGCTTCGAGTCATACTTTCGCCGTGACCGAAAATCGTCCTCGTATTGCGCGACCAGCTCGATGAGACTGTCGATGTACCCGTCACTGAAGTCCGTGAGCCCCTTGAGAACGCGACTATCCTGCTCAAAGTCGACTTGCTTCTGAAGTTTCTCTTCCACGCCGTGCTGCTTAAACACCTTCAGGCGGTGTTCCGCATCCGCCTGTCGGTTCTGGTAATCCTGTTGCTTCTCCGCGACATCCGAGAGTTTTTGCAGACGGCGCACCGTCTCGACAACCGCCTGCTTTTTGATCGCGATCTCGTGGCGAACGTCGATCAGGCTGTCACCGACCAGCTTCTCCACCAGCTCGTTCTCGAAGCCTTGTCCAGTGCTTGAAAGGTCCTTCTGGCCGAAGTAGATGGGTTTGTGCAGCACCGTCTCACGGATGTTGATCCCCGGCCGCAGAGTTCCGTTGAAGTAAACGTCGGGCTGCTCGCCGAGAATGCGGCGGATCTCGTACTCATTTCCGTGGCGATCCACGGCTTTGAGAGTGACTTTTCCGCCACTGCTGAGAGCGTGCTTCACGGAACCCCGTTTGTACTCATCACTGTCCGCTTTCTCGGGGAGTTCGATTCCGAGCGCGTACCGAATCGATTCCAGGATCGACGATTTGCCACTGCCACGTATACCGATCAGCGTGTTCAGCTCCGGGGACAGCGCAATTTCCGTTCCCTCCAGCTTCGCCCCCTCGAAGCTCACGCTCCGCAGGTAGGAATGGGCACGACGCGGCGGTTCTGACAGGACGCGGTTCGCATGATCAAGCAAGGCAAACTTGACAGCTTCAAAGGTCAACGCACCAATCTTGAGGAATGTGCTTTCGCCTTTCCCGATCTGTTCGATCGACTTGCAGTCACAACCTTCGACTTCTGCTGGATAGCAACCCGCCATCTGCTGCTTCACGGTCGTCCTGAGATCACGAGTGCGGACCTTCTGAAAGCCCAGACACCGCTCCCGGAACGGTTCAAACTGAGCCAGCTCACCACGTCGCCCGCCGTCCATTCCCTTCCACAAACCGCTGCGGTCTTCGACGTGAGCACAGACCAGGAAGTAATCCCGGTTGAACTTGTTGAGTTCGCGGACCGTGTCGTTCAGATCATGGTTTGAGCGACCGTTCTCATTCTCGTAATTCGCCTGGCCCGCGAACGTGACATCCAAAAAATTCTGTATGTAATTCCTGTTATCCTGATTGTCGATCCACTCGGGCGAGAACACGATCAATGTGTGGATGCCGTTTGATCCATCTTTGACCGAGAGTTCGACACCGGGCAGCAGGAGGATTTCGTCCTTCTGTGCTCGCCTGCGAAGTGCCTTGAACTCGTCGCAGTCGAATTTGTTGTGGTTGGTAATCACCCCGACGCGAATCTGAGCCTGAACCAGCGCCTTCACGTAGGAATCGACGAATTCATTGGGCTCGCCCAGGTAACTGAACTCTTTGTCGGCCTTCGTGTGCATGTGGAAATCAGCTCGGACCCACGTGGAGCCGTGCAAAAACACAGATACTTCTGAATTCGTAGTCCCGCTCATTCTAGATGTCCTCCACGTCGAACATGAGGCGTCCGAACTGTTCTTCAATGAGGCGGACCTTCCATGTCTGGTCGCCGCGGCGCAGGTTTTCAAGGTTGTTATCGCCGTTGACGCAGATCAGGTCGTACTCCTGATCCTTCGTGTTGCAGCCCTGCTGCCTGAACCACTCGCCGTGGACGTTGTTATTGGTTTCGTCGAGGTTTCGCCAGAGAACCAGCGTGCGGTCGCCGTCCGGGTTCGTCCCTTTGACCACACATACGCCTCGGATCACGTCGATGTGCCTCACCGTCAGTCCCAGGTGCCAGTTGAAGGTTTCGACCAGATCGACGTTCACCAGTTGGGTCTCACCCCACGATTCACCCCCAAACATTGCAAAGGCACAGTTCATCGCCAGGTTGGCGTTGAGCATCCGCTGGGGGACCAGGGCGCGGACGGATGGCGGGTACCTCAGAACGTGCATGGCAACGTCCGGCGTGGCGACCTGGACTGAACCATGACCGGAAACGTCAGGATCCTTGAAGACCACCAGCGGTTTCCCGGATTCGATTTCGACGCTTCGCCGCAGCGAGTCAGCGATTTCTTCTGGCGTCATTTGAGCTGAATCCCGGATGGCGGGCAGTGCCCGCTGACAAGTGCCACAGGAGATTTCGTGAGGGTGTGGGGGAGAGTCTACCACATTGAGCGGCAGAAAACAGGTTTTTCGGGTACCGATTCGCGGGCCGGACAGGCAGTCTGCTGGCTGGCCGGCTGTCAGTATTCACTGGCCTGCTAAATGCAGGTGGAACTGCGGTCGGCCTCGGTAATGACGTACACGCGAGTTCCCTCGATGTTGTAGCAGGACAGCAGCAGTGCGGCATCCACGGCCGCCTGTTGCAGCCATTCCACAGCCCCGGGCGTAGCGACGGTCTGTCCGAGCGAAAACAGGGGGCGATTGGGAGCAATCCGGGGAACATGATTCCGGACAGACGCAGAAGACAACGGTGTCAGCCGTTCGCGGCCGGGGCGGCACGGCACGGCCAGTCAGCTGGCATTTTCTGATCCTGCGGGAGCTCGGGCAATCGGCAGGGCGCTGAATCCGGTGAAATTACCAGGGCGAACAGTACGGGGGTGGCAGGAAGCTGCGGCGATTCTAAAGGCGGCTGGTGTGGTGACGTGCAGGGCACGGGTGGTGGCGGTAGGATGCTGCGCAGCGGTGGTGGGCTGGTCAGTGATCATTTCCGGGCGATTCTCGGCTGCCTGCTGTCTGAGACCTGGACCACTCCGACGCTGGTCGAGCTGGTCTCGACTCCGGACGGCCATTTACTGGGCCGCGTCGCGAAGATTCGGCGGGGTTAGGGGACGAGGGAGCAGGAACCAGGGAGTAGGAACCAGGGGCGAGGAACGAGGGGCGGGAGGCCGCAGGGCAGGCGGTGTGAGGCGGTGAAGGGGCCGGCTGGGTCGGCGGGCACTTGGTCATTTGTCGCCCCAAATTGTGTCGTTCACAGCGAAGCGGCGTGGACGGTTCAGCAGGCACAGCTGCGGAGCGAACGTGACATGAGTTCAGAGTGGACGGTCCCCGAGGACGGCAAGATTCCAATTTGCCCGGTTCGACTAATTGACCTGCAATCTCACCTCGGGGATATTCCTCAGAAAGAGCTGGCAACTCGTATGGGTGTTGGCCTGCGGGCACTGACGAACTATCTGAAAGCGGGAACGAATCTCGCTCAAAGAATACCGCAAGGTAATGAAGCACCCTGGGATTACCAAACCGAAGGAGCTGGACAGTCGTTACCGAGAGTCGCATACGAATCTCAGCAGCCTCCTGGGGCCAGTGTCGTCGCTGCCGTTATCGCTGCCCTCAATGGAGTGGGGTGCAGAGACGGGGACCGAGCAAATCATCCGCGGTGGTGCATTTTTCCACCCCGCGAGCCAAATGCGGTCTGCTCACCGAACCCACATGCAACCTGAAACTCGCGATGTAAACGCCAGTGGTTTCAGGATTGTGCTGGAGAGTATCGAATAAATTCCAGTCACGTGGGCAGCTATTTCTCACGAACGATTCGATTGCCGGTGTTTTGCCCCTGACGCAACAAATGGAACGCGACCGCGAACCCCACACAGAACGAACCGCAGCAGCGTCACCGACACTTCCACAAGCCAAACACGACGCTCCGGTAAACCGGTTGACTCCCCAGGCAGCACCCAGCAAATGCACCGAGTCAGGTGGCTGCAGCCTCCGTCGCTACACTTTCGGAGGCCGAATAAACGTCAACTCCGTTACACCCGAAACTGTCGCCAGCGGATTTCCACTATGAATCTTCGCCACGCCGCATTTCCACACAGTATTCTGCAGAAAGGCATTCGCATCACACCCGCACGGGGCACCTTACCATGCTGCTGACAATCCGCATTGCTCTGTCCGTCATCGTCGGCTTCTTTGTCGGCAGCCTGGTCAATATGCTGATTGTCGGAGCCGGTCCCAGCATCATTCCACTGCCGCCGGGTTCGGACACCACCACGCTCGAAAAACTGCGTGAATCAGTCGGAAATTACGAAGCGAAACACTTTGCCTTTCCTCTGCTGGCACACGCACTCGGAACTCTTGCCGGTTCAGCCGTCGCCGCACGATTCGCCGGTCCAGGCCTGCTGACTGCCGCGATTGTCGTCGGCGTGCTGTTCCTCGCCGGCGGCATTGCCATGGACTACCTGGTCCGCGGTCCGACCTGGTATCGCATCACCGACCTGACGCTGTGCTACCTGCCGATGACCCTCATCGCCTGCGGACTGGAATACAACGGACGGCGTCGTCGAAGCCGTCGCGGCCGCTGAAGCGACTGCAAAACTATCGCAGCGTCAGTGACAGGACCAACGGGGGACGTGCTCGGGCTGGAAAGCCCGAGCTACATGGAACACACACGGCACGTCCGCAGGCGGGTGTCTGACAACTGAAAACTGACAACTGAAAACTGAAAACTGAAAACTGACAACTGACAACTGACAACTGACAACTGACAACTGACAACTGACAACTGACAACTAACAACTAACAACTAACAACTAACAACTAACAACTAACAACTAACAACTAACAACT
>VFQT010000997.1_pt1 | contig 37190 bp, 27 predicted proteins | sample 3512381 | NCBI WGS metagenome assembly VFQT01 (sample SAMN10412376, study PRJNA504923) | tailings metagenome | isolation source: Relicate 2 Philex TSF3 active mining site | place: Philippines: Tuba, Benguet | collected 2017-08-29 | reverse complement strand
GTTGTTTGCTGAGGCGACCGTGAATCAGGAACGTGTTCGCTCAGGTCAGCTTCCTGCCACGCAGATCTGGCTGTGGGGCCTTGGACAGCGTCCGGCCTTCGTTCCGTTTGAACAGCGATTTGGAGTTCGAGGTGCGGTGATTACAGCCGTGGATCTTCTTCGAGGAATCGGAAGACTGCTGGGCTGGCAGGTCGTGGAAGTTCCCGGAGCCACCGGTTATCTCGATACAGACTATGCGGCGAAAGGACGGTACGCGATCGAAACGCTGTCGCGGCCGGATGTCGATTTTCTTGTCGTTCACGTCGAGGCGACGGATGAGGCTTCGCATGAAGGCGGAGTTCACGAGAAGGTGCATGCCGTGGAGCAGATTGACCGACATGTCGTCGGCCCTTTGCATCGCTGGCTGAAATCTCAGGGAGACTATCGGATCCTGGTTTGCCCGGATCATCCGACGTTCCTCCGGACCCGGACGCACAGTCATGGTTTTTGCCCATTTGCGATGTGCGGCACCGGTGTGAATGGGAGCGGTGCCGCCGGGTACGGGGAATCCGCGGCAGCTCAAAGTGGTCGAGTTTTCCCGGCCGGCTGGGATCTGATGGGGCATTTTCTGGAACGTTAAGATTAGCCCAAAGAGCCGGCCCCGCTGATTGTGACGATTATTCCACGGCAAATACGCCGGGACGTCTGACCACTTTGCCAACAGACAGTACCCACGCTCAATTTTCTGGCGGTCAAAACAACCCGCTGACCGCTATTCTGCAGACATGGTCGAGGCGGAAGAGGTCCTGAGTCGGAGGGCAGTACCGTTCCGGAGGCTGGGTGAGCGCGAAACTGCCGATTTATTGGCTTCCGGGGGTTCTGATTCTGGACGTGAATCGATCAACCTGTCATGTTTATGAGATTTTCCGGAGTCGGAAAGGGGACCATAGCGTCTCCAGATGACGATGATTGGGCCAGGAAAGCCCTTGGTAGGTTCGGGATGCCGAGTGAAACAGCTGACTTTTCATGGATTTGGCATTATCGGATCGTGTGAAAGAACAGAGACATCGACGTCTCCCTGTTTTGGTGAGTCCTATGCCTGTTGTTGACCGCAACACAAGACGAATGAGTAGCCGTACTGTCAGCCAGTTGATTCGGGCAACTCTGGTAATCCCCTGTGCCTTCCTAACGTCTGCAGCGTTCGGTCAGGAAGCGGCTGCTCCGGCACCCGTTGCGCCCGCAACTCAACCGGCAGCGCCTCAGGAAAATCCTCCTGCGGCCGCACCTGCTCCAGTTGCTGCTCAGCCAGCTGCGGCTCCGCAGAATGCTGCTGACCCGTGCCTTCAGAGCATTCTGGAAGAACAACAGAAGACACGGCTGCTGCGAGAAATGCGCCAGCCATTGCCATATGCGGCGAAAGAAGAAGCTACCAAACTGAAGCGTGCATTCGCTCCATTGCTGAAAAGCGGGTACTCCAATGCCGCTGACTCAAAGACAGCGCAGGATTACCTTTCATGGCTGCTGCTGCGGTCGACAGATCCGGAATTTGTTTCCAATCCGGACAATGTGCAGCAGCTGCTGAAGGACATTGAGTCGGACATCCAGAACTCCGGACGGGATCTTGGGAACGCCGAAAGACGATTGCCAGCCCGTAAGAAATTCTGCGGCGATGTGCTGGCCATCACAAAAAAGATGCTTGAGAACAGCCTGGACGCGCGGATCACGGCCGTGAACGTGATCAAGTTTCTCCATGAAGTTCCCGCTGTCACCGCCGGACCTCCTGCAAGGATCTACGGAGAAGCATTGACCACGCTTCTTGATGTTGTTGCATCTAAGGATCAGCCGGACTCGGTCAAAGTGTGTGCAGCAAACTCCCTTCGTTTTGTACTTCGCAACTGCGATGTCTCAGAACAGGACCAGTTCCGAATCGTGGATGCACTCGGCAACGAACTGGCTCGTCCCTGTACTCAAAGTGCATACCAGCAGTCATTGCTGGAAACGCTGATTGAGATCAAGAGGCCGCGAAAGACGATCGGCGTCGCCGAGCCAACCTCTATGAAGCATTTCGTCACCGTCCTTGAAGACAAGTCGCGGCCGATCGAAGTGCGATGTCTGGCAGCCTTCGGCATCGGACAGGGACCCTTTGATGCGGACATGAAGCTGGAACCACTGGCATGGAAGATTGCTCAACTGGCCGGTGATGCCGCCATTGAATTCAACAAATCTCCTGGTGATGCGAAGTGGCCATGGTGCGGGGCGTGTCTGATTTTTGCGTTTCGACACACGACTCAGGCTGATGCAGCCGCTGCTTTGCCAGATCGAAAGGGTCTGATGAATCGAGCGCCTCAGTCGGCACCAATTGCTTCCGTTGTCCCACATGTCCAGGTGGTTGCGGTCAAGCTGATTGAGAACAGTGGAAAGTTCAGTGCTCAGGAACTTCAACCACTTGCTCAATGGATCAACGCAAACAAGCCGGCAAGTCTCAACTGGGCCAGCAACGCTCCGCCTCTGAAACCGTAGCATCGACAGTTGCTGCGTAATCTGTGCCTCGGGCGACCAAAGGAGTTGCCCCGTTACGGCGTTGTCTCGGTATGATCCTCTTCAATGATCTCCGGCGGCAGAGTATTCAGCAGGAACGCCACTCGCCGGGAACCAAGAAACAGCGTTGCGTGAGCAGCATCAGTGATCTCCACGGCGCTGCCGGTCAGTGATGAGTTTGCAGCTCGAAGCAGCGCTTTCAAAACGGCCGGATGACGTGTGACTTCCTGCCCGAATCGGCTGACGCTCAGTTCCTGCATCTCCAGCATCTCAAGCAGCAGCTTCAGTTCGCTTCGCAGGATTTTTGTCGGCCGGGGCTTGCGGAACAAACTTCCGCCAACTTCTGATGTGTTTGCCATCGTTCGTTTCTCCTGCTTACTGCAGATAGCTCAGCAGATTTGGAGTCAGAAGTTTGGAAACGGCGGCCATCGTGAACTGTTGCAGGTTGTTCAGTTCCTGCAATCGCAACACGGCTTCACTGATGTCCGCTGATACGGTGTCACTGTAGTCTGACTTCTCCGCCAGCTTCAAATCTCCTGTTCGTGTTTGAAGTCGTTCCATCTGTTCCATACTGACAGACTGCACACCCACCATATCCAGCAAATGGTCCTGGATCTGCTCGACATCTGCGAGCCGACGGTTCAGAGAATCAGCCCGCGCGGAGGACTCCATGTTCCGTGAATTCAGCAGGTCTGCTCGCAGCTGATTTACCACTGCGAAGATGTCTGAAGTCCCGGGGAACTCCACCTGGTCTGTTCCCGCCATCACGGTTCCGGTCGTGTTGAGATTCACCAGAGTCCCGTCGCGGGAATCCACGACCTGCTGATTCGCAGAGAAGTTGATGGCTGTCGAAGTGAGTCCACCATCGATCGACAGTGTTCCATCGGCGGTCAGGTCAACTGTGCCGCTGAATCCAGGCGTTATAGTGGTCGTATTTACGTACACTTTCTCACCGTCTGGTCCGATGACCATCAGGTCGGTGTCTAAACTTGTGAACGCAACAGAAGCACCGCCGTTGAGTGAGATAGTTCCTGACGTTCCGGTTCCGCTGGTGTCATTGATGATCAGCTGATGAGTACCGGCAGAACCGATCACCGTGTCGGAACCAGGTGAAGAAGCCCCGGACGTGACTCCGGATCCGGCTGCATAGGTTGTCAGTGTGTGACTGATGGTCAGCGACTTCTGGCCCCGCGCTGTGTCTGTTCCGCTTCCGGGAACTGTACCACTCCTGCCTACAAGCACTGTGGCTTGCCGACTCAGAGGCTGAAAGACCTGATCGCCGGGAATCATTGCATGTCGAGGATCTTCTCCAGGAAGCAGCAATTGAGTTTCCGCCGTCGTGCCGGCATATGCAGACAGGCCCGAAGTGCCGCTGACATCAGGAAACGGCAGTGTATCGGCAGAGGTTCCGCTGAAGAGATAGCCTGATTCGTCTCTGGAATTGGCAACACTCGAAAGCTGCTGAGCAATACCGTCGAGTTCGCGGACCAGCACCTGCACTTCTGCGTCGTCAGTCGTCTGAGGAGCCTGCAGTGCGATTTCACGAACGCGTGTCATCAGGGAGTTCGCTTCTCTCAACTGGACATGCGCCTGTTCAAGACGCGACTTCACATGCTGAATCGACGTCTCATGAGCTTCGAGGCGGTCGATACGGTCCTTCTGTATCAGGCTCCTTCGCATGCCAGCCGGGTCATCAGATGGACGCTGAATTTTCAGGCCGCTGCTGATCTGCTGCTGCACTGTGTACAGCTCGGAAGTCTGCTTCGCCAGATACATCCGGGAAAGATCAGCCATCTGACTTTGTGTGACACGAAAGAACATGAATCACGACCTTTGAACAACAGCCTACCTTGCAAGACTAAACAGCTCTTCCAGCATCTGATCCGCAGTTGACATGTATCGTGCGGCTGCCTGATAGGCTCGTTCTGCCTGCATCATCGCAAGCACTTCCTGATTGATGTCGACTCCCGAGATCGCGCTCCGATCTGCTTCGAGCCGAGTCTGAAATCCTGAAAGCTGTTCGTTCGAACTTTCCGCGGCCTGGACCTGAAGGCCCGATTCCGATGTGATGTCCGACAGCTCCTCAACAAACGTTCGACCCCCCAGGCTTTCCAGTCGCAGGTCACGCAGGTTTGCCATGGCTGCAACGTTCAGACCTTCACCGGCAAAGCCTGTGCTCGTTGTCGCCAGTCGTTCGGGATGGTTTCGAAGCTCATCGCGAATGCTGAAAGCCTGCGGCTCAGACCCTTCGAACAGTGAGTTGATCCCCAGAGCCGACAGAATCCCTGTTTCGTCCGGTTCTGAAGTGACGGTCAGAGAAAACGTATCCGTAGCGTCCACGGTACCGCTTCCCAGTGAAAGCGATACACCGTCTCGCAGAGTAAACTCGGTACCGGCTTCGTACCCGAGTCCGACATTCTGAATGGCGATGACCTGCCCCGCCTGATCGCGGACGGTTGCTGTCAGCCCATCGGTCACGCCAATGGTTCCAGCACCTGAAAACGAAACCGACCATGTGTCATTCACATCGCCGGAATACATTCCGGAAAACCTCGGAGTACTTGTTCCAGTCATGGATGATGTTGTTGGAACGTTGTCCGGTCTGCCGGCGAAGTCGACGGAATACGGTCCCTCCGCGGAGATCATCAGAGTCTTTCGCACCGAATCGACAGTCCCGACCACTCCTGTGAGAGCTGACAGTTTGGAAGCAACGTCGGTCAGCGAATCCGTATTGATATCAATGCTGACCTTCTCAGTGCGTCGACTGCCTGTCGCGTCATCAGTGACGGTGATGTAGAGATCTCCGCTCTCAATGGGAAATTCCGGGTTGGCATACTTGAGAGGCACATTCACATCGTCAACCGCACGACTGCCCAGCAAGACTGAGTATGGTCCCTGGTCGGACATTCCTTCCGCGTGCTGCTGGTCAATCTGGCGGACGATCTGACGCGAAAGTTCATTCAGCCGATTCTGAAACTCCGGGATCGTTTCATTCAAAGCTGTGATCAGCGAAGACAGCTTGCCTGAGTTCAGCGGAATTGCTGTCGGAAGGTCTGCAAGCGTGACTCCGCTTGTACCATCTCGAAAATCACGCGACTCAAACTCCACAGGGACAGAACCAACAACCACCGCGCCGCCAGCCACCAGGATCTGTTCTCTTCCCAGATCCATCGTCTGTGAATCGGCCTCAAGCCACGACGAAAGCTCCGCCAGAAGCTGATCACGGCGATCGAGCAGATCGTTGGGTTCACTGCCGGTCGTTCGCAACTGGAAGATTTTTGAATTCAGCTCTGCGAGATCGTTCAGATGCTGGTTGACTTCCTTGACCCCGTCACCCAGTTCAAGCCGCAGATCCTGTTTCAGTGTATCCAGCTGTGCCGACAGCCCGTTGAAGGCATCCACCAGTTCTGATGCAGACGACAGGAACTCCTCACGCACCGTCATGTCCTGCGGCGCGTTGGCCATCTTCTGAACACGGTCAAAGAAGTTTGAGAGTGTCGAGTGGATGGAAGCGTCGCCGGGTGTCATCAGCGATTCAATCTGCTGGGCCACGGCGAGTGTCTTCTCTGTCGCCCCCAGCTCCGAGGCATTTCGCAGGAGCGCGGTTTCGACAGCGGAATCACGAAGGCGTGTGATGCGCGTGACATCAACTCCGGTTCCGATATGCAGATTGTCGTCACGCAGAGGGAACCGGTTTGCCAGCTCAACACGCTGCCGGTGGTAGCCCGGAGTGGATGCATTGGCCAGATTGTTGCCCAGAACAGACAGCGTCTGCTGCTGAGTCTTCAGGGCCGACAATCCAATATCAAAAGCCTTCATCGTCGCAGTCCGTTACGAACGAGTACCAAAACGAAGTGAGGTGGGATTCAGCTGACGCTGGCCACTGGAGTCGTAACGATCTGAACTTGTGGTTCCCGGAAGTGCGTCAATAATCTCAAAATGGATCCGACGAGTTTCCGCAACAATCCACGCGACCGAATGAGTCAGAGTCTGGACTTGACGAATCAAACGCTGAAGTCGAGTTCTTGCGGCGATCAGCAGTTTTCGAGCAGGCTCGTCGGAATGTGGAATCAACACGGAAAGGCTCAGATCTTCTTCCGACACACCGATCCGGCGAGCCAGAGTCTGAATGACCTCTCTGCGGTGTTCTTCCAGCAGCTTGAAATGCTGCTTCGACTGTTCAATGCGCAGACCAATCTCACGCTGCTTTGCATCGCTGTCCGCAAGAGATGGCATCTCCTGCATCAGTCGAAGGACATTGCGCAATGACAGTTCCTCGCCGTCGATGTGCGAAAGCAGTCTGCTCAGATCTTTAGGAGCCAGCAGTGATCTGGCCGCCGCCGGCACGGAACTGCTCATGGCGATACTCCTCTATGCCCCGCTGAACCTTCCCTGATCCTGCAGATTTTTCCGCATACGATTCGAGCTGCTTTAGTCCTGCAGACGACTGAAAGAGCCGGTCGAGTCCGATGTCCGATGAAGCTGCCATGTGGTCGCCCATGTACATATCGAACATGCCGCCCATCGTGTCGCTGTTGTCCCCGGGGAAGAATCCTTCCCCTGAGTCTGACTGACGCAGCTCCTTAATCATCATCGACAGAAACAGGCTTTCGAATTTTTCGATCGCCTCTCTCGCCTTTTCGGATTTGGAAGATTCTGAAGCCTGGCGGTCTGTTTTGACATTTTTCTGTTCGCCTGCGACCGAAAGCGGTGAAGCAGTAGGGTTTTCAGTAATGAACATTCGCTGCTCCCGTTATTTGATTTCCAGTTCGGCATGAAGAGCGCCCGCTTCCTTGAGCGCCTGAAAGATGGAGCTCAGGTCGCGCGGACTGACACCCAGTGCATTCAGCGACGCGGCCAGTTCAGCGACGGTCGTCGTGTCCTCAACGACGCTGATCGCAGCGCCCTGTTCATCTACGTCCACGGATGTTCGTGGAACCGTCGTCGTCTCGCCGTTGCTGAACGGATTAGGCTGCGAGACTTCCGGCGTCTCGACGGTACTGACGATCAGGTTGCCATGAGTGATCGCGGCCTTCGAGACTTTGACCCTGGCACCAAAGACGATTGTTCCTGATCGTTCATTGATGACGACTCTGGCTACTGTCTCAGGTTCAACCATGAGTTCCCGGCACTCTGCGATGAAACGATACGGAGCGGCAATCGCGTTCGAAGGAAGCCGCACGATGACACAGGCTGCATCCTGAACGGCCGCCGCTCCGGGAGAATACACATTGATGGCTTCAGCAATCCGTTCAGCGGTAGAGAACTCCGGCTGACTCAACAGCAGTCGAAAGCAGTCCTGCTCGATTATTGTCGAAGGCACTTCCTTTTCGACCGTGGCTCCGTTGGGAATACGACCGGATGTCGGATGATTCTTGACCACCTTGGCCGCATTGCCTCCAAAGTCACCGCCGTTCAGCGAGACAGGTCCGGAGGCAAGAGCATAGATCTCACCGTCAGCACCGGTAAGTTCTGTCATGATCAGAGAGCCACCCGCAAGACTGATGGCGTTGTCAAACGCTGACACAGTCACGTCAATACGCTGTCCCTCTTTCATATGCGGCATCAGCTGCGCCTGAACCATCACGACCGACATGTTGTTTGTTTTTTCCTGTGATCGCTGAATGTTCTCACGCATGATCGGATCGGCGCGGTTGCCAAGCTTCTGCAGAACATTCAGTGCGAACTGCTTCGTCGTCGGACTTGTACCGCCCGTATTGGCCAGCCCGATCACCAGACCAAACCCCGTGAGTTTGTTGACGTGTTCGCCACCCAGAGTCGTGATGTCGCGAATTCGCACCTGCATCTGTGCTGATACTTCTGATGAGATCGAAAGGGCGACAGCCAATAGAAGTGCGATCTGTACCGGGCGTGTCATGAGTTGCTCCGATGGAATGTGGCCAGAACGAAAAGAGCACAGCCAGCCAGCAGGGAATCAGAACGGCCAGAGCTTGTTGGCCGCTTTGCTGAACCAACCCTGCCGGACGAATCGGCGTGATGGTCCGTCGCCTTCATAGACCGTTCGCAGGTCGGCGACATACTTCGAATTGACCTTGTTGTCGGGCCCGAGATCGATCGGACGGACGACTCCCGAAAGTGCCAGCGTACGGGCTTCCCCGGCAATCATCATGCTTCTTCGCCCTGAGATGACCAGGTTTCCGTTTGGCAGCACATCGACGACTGTCACAGTAATGTTGTCGGTGTACTCGCGCGAATCCTTGTAACTTGCAGAGCCCTTGAAGTTGCGTGCCGAACTGCCGCTTATCAAGCCATTGGCGGATGATTCCTTGTTCTGCAGTCCGCCACCCGCACTGGCACTGAATGTGCCTGTCGCTGACATGTCACTCTTTTTGGACATGTCCTTGTCTTCGCTGTTATCCACTTCGCTTTGCTCATTGATCACAACAGTCAGCAGGTCACCGACATTCCGTGCCTTCGAATCCTGTACGAGGTACGTGGCTTTCGGATCCCGCTTCTTCCAGAGTGAATCTGCGTGACACTCAGAAACGGTCAGGAATACTCCGGCAGCTGCGATCGTCAAAAATACCCAGCGGTTCCGCTTCATCGCCCAAACCCTCCTCCAAACTCACCCGTGTTTTCTGAAAACTCTGTAAAGGGTCGAACCAGAACTCGACCGGAGCTAATGACCTGCCCGGAGAACTCTTCACCCGACTGGCGGTTTCGCAGACGAATGGAATCACCGATAGCGCCATCCGAAAGGGCTTCCGCATCGCGCAGGGAAACTTTCAGCCGCCCGGTCATTGCTGTGGCTGTCACAAGACTCCCTTTCCTGACGATGATTCGACCGCCGGTCGAACTGGTCCGAATGTCCTTCATTTGAATGACCGATCCGGCCTGAACTCCGGAACGCATCGACTGACCGACAATCTGATCAGGCGTCAGTTCGTCCATCTGCTTATCAAGATAACGTGCTTCAAACGCGACCTGCTGTATGTCCACGGCCTGCTGTGCATTCAATGAAACACGTGCGACGGCCACACGGTGTTTCTTCCGGACTTCACATGTCGCCGGAATCGTTCTCTTCAGGTCCTGTCCGTCCCAGATTTGAATCTGCATCGGCACCATTCCAAGACCTGTTCGCTGAGGTCGCACTGTGATTCGTGGATTATTTAGCTCCTGCATATCCTTCGGGAGATTCTGAACAACCGGGCTGTTCAGAAGAACTTTGAAGTCACGGACTTCTCCGCCCATCTGTTCCGCAACACTCTGGAGAGCTGCCTCTTCGATATCAGCATCGGAAATGGACTTCTTTTCCTGGTAAGCTGCTGTGACGGAAGTGGGCCCTATGAGAACAAAGTCGCTCATTGAGTATCCCGCAAGCAGCAAACGCGTGCGGACCTGTCTTTGTGTGACCGTTAGTGTGTTCGCGTTCTGTTCGACGGCAGGCATTTCCAGTGCCTCGAAATTTGCGCGAACGCGAGCATCTCGGCATTCGACTTTGGCGATATCACCCAGACTGGGACTCACAGTCGTCAGTGTGATATTCTTCTTCAGTTCAATGACAACTTGTTGGTCGTCGTCGGCATTCACTGCGGAGGACAGCAAGGTCATGGCTAACACGATGGAAAGGATTCGACGCATTGGCTACCTCATCACATCAACAGAGGTGGACAGCATTTCGTCACCCGCGCGAATCGCGCGGGAGTTGAATTCGTAGGCTCGCTGAGCACTAATCAGCGCGATGAGTTCCTGAACGATTTCCACATTGGAAAGCTCCAGTGCGCCGGAACGAAGAATTCCAAACCCCTGAGTGCCAGGAACGTTCAGCTGAGCATTCCCTGACGCAACCGTCGTGGAGTAAAGGTTACTGCCTTCGCTCGACAGTCCGGACGGGTTCAGGAATGTTGCGATCTGAATCTGTCCCAGCTGCTGTGGCTGCTGATCCGAGTTCGATGCGGAACCCTGAACGGTGCCATCCGGTCCGATTGTGATTCGAGTCATGTCGATACCCGCTGGTACAGTGATCGGCGGCGAAAGCGGGTACCCGTCGGCATTCACGAGTGCACCGGTATTGTCGATCTTGAAGTTCCCTGCTCGTGTGTAACGCAACTCACCGTTTGGAATCTGGACCTGAAAGAAACCATCGCCTTCAATCGCGACATCGAGCGTGTTGTCGGTCTGTTCGACGTTGCCCGGAGTAAAGTGCTTGGTCGTCGCGACGACTCGAACACCGTGTCCGATCTGCAGGCCGGTCGGAGAAACCTGTCCCGTCGATACGGCCGTCCCCGGCGCTCGGAGGTTGGTGTAGACAAGGTCTGCAAAGTCGACTCGGCTTCGTTTGAAGCCTGCCGTGTTGACGTTGGCGAGGTTGTTCGCCGTATTGTCGATCAGCTTTTCCTGAGCCTTCATACCGGTCGCGCTGGTATACAATGCGCTTAACATGAACGATCCCTCCCTGGATGTTGCGGTCGCAGTCTTTGTCAATGTGCGGTTGCGAGACTGCTGCCTTCCGGACTGTGATTCCCCTGACTGTCGTTCCCCCCGACAACGTCTTCCCTGACGTCGTTCCTGTTGCTGCTCCTACAGACCAATCCTCTTCTGGATGGACTCTGCAATCGTCGTCAGCGCCTTCTGAGCCGCGTCAAAGTGACGACTTGCGTCTACAAGGTTGATCATTTCATCAATGGATGACGTGTTTGAAAGTTCAAGGCTGCCTTGTTCAATGACCGCGTTTGACGGTTTCGTTGCGGCCCCAAACGGCGCTGCGAAGAGTGATGGCCCCTCAAGAGTCAATGCTCTCTGATCAGCAAATGCCGTGAGTTGAATCTGGCCAAATTCAACACCGTTGAAGGACATCAGTCCCGTTGATGAAATCTCGATCGTCTCCGCGTTGGCCCCTTCAGGAATGGCAATCGGTCCATAAGGACCAAGGACCGGCATGTTGTCGCTGGTGACCAGCTGGCGATCATTGTTGACGGTGAACGAGCCATTGCGAGTGTAGAGTGTTCCGGTCGGCCCCTGGACGGAGAAAAAGCCTTCGCCGCTGAGAGACAAATCCAGTCTCCTTCCCGTCGCGTTGATCGGCCCCTGCGAAAAGTCGTAAAGGACCGGATGAGTTGCCGTTCCCAGCAGCTTCGATGTATAGACTCCGTCCGCAGGAAAGTTCGCCGGAGGCACTTCCGTGTCGTAAGTTCCCTGAGTAATGACCGCGCGCCGATACGCGGTCGTATTGATGTTGGCCAGGTTCTGTGATGCGACCTCATGCCGCTTCATCGCAGAATCCATCGCGGTGGCCGAACTGTACAGCCCCGTAATCATGTCTCACCCTCATTCCCTTGAAGGCAGCGTGCTGCAACGGCAGAACAACGACGCGTCAACAGCCCGTCGGTTACCCCCGATGGCTGATCGCGTGACGCGGGACCGCAAATGGCGGACCAAACCTTGCGGGAAGTTCCAATCGCACGGGTTTGTCAAAATTTGACGTCTATTCCGCTATTTCCGGTTCGGCAAACTTTTCACAAGGCGCGCAAACCCTGACTGGCAGGAAAGTCTTTCCCTCAACAGCCGGAAATTTTTTCCCTGCTGTCAGTTCGCCCGAACACCGGTATCACTCCGGTCTGGATGATTGGGAAGTGCCGTTGACCAGAAAGTGGATGATCCGAAGCGCGTGTCCTTTGCTGCGATCATCTTTGGAGTCGGCAACTCGGAGTTCGACGACGTGGTCGCCTTCCGGAAGTTCAGATTCCAGCATGACGGCCCACGGAAGATGCAGCGACGGACTCCACTGAGTAAACAACGGACACGACTTCCATTCGCCAGCGTCCGTCCGAAATTCCAGCAGCCCCGTATCCGGGCCGGAAGCAACAAACACACCGATGCCTCGCCCTGAAAACTTCAGCTCCAAAGTTGATCCGGGACTGGTCGCGACAAGTGCCGGGACATCCACAAAGCCAGCCCGCGTTCCTGCTCCGTCAGTGGGCTTCCATGCGTCTTCCAGTGTCCATCCGGACTTCAGGTCTGCCTGTTTTTGATTCACCGCCTGGGAGGCTCCAAGCAGCACGCCGTTGAAATAAGAGGCCGGGTCAAGTGGCGCTGGCAAAGGTCCGGAAGTCTGCGCTACTGCGGTGTTTGACGGATCCCATGCCGCGTCAAACAGTCGTGCAACTGCATCCGCGTAGACCTTGTGGCCGAACGGCGACGGATGAAGATCACGAATATCTTTCTCCCATGAAAACTCACCGGCTTCAATCCGTTCGGTCAGCTCTTTCGCCAGGTCGATCGACGGAGTTCCATAATGCTCCGCCACACGCTCATGATTGCGAATGACGCCCGGAGTCTCCCCTGCCCGATAGTCAGCCAGTTTGCCGGGGTCTGCAAAGTGCAGTAACACGATGTCCATCTGAGGATTCGAAAGCAGAGCGTGGCGGACGATTCCTTCCATGCCTCGAACCTGCTCCACATCATTGAAGCCATTGGTATCATCATTCACCGCAGCCTCTTCAAACAACAAATCGACGGGTCCCTTTGACAGCACATCCCGAGCGAATCGAAAGGCTCCCGGGGTGGAACCCAGCGATGGAATTGCGGCGTTGATGAATTCAAACTGTGTCTCCGGAAATCGTCGCTTCAGTTCTTCACACACATGATCGCGCCAGCCTGGGCCAGCCGTGATTGATCCTCCAAGGAACGCAACCCGTCCGGTCTTTTTCGACTCAAACGCGTGGCGACTTTTCTGCAGTCCGCCACGCAGCAGAAAATAGTCATACCCAAATGGAGTGTTCGGCTTCGTGACGCGATCTGCGAACCCCGTCTGCTCAAGAACGAAATTCACAATGCGAGTCGGATCTTTCAGGCTGTGCGGATGATGATTGCAGTGCGGCTTTGAAATCAGAGTGAACGGGCCGCCAAGAGCCACGTAACGGTCACGGACGATCAGCGAGTTCTCTTCAATCGGCACAACATCGTCGGTCGCCCCGCACACATGAAGGATCGGGATTTTGCCCTTTGCAAGTGGCTCAAGATTGTCGACAGGGTTTCCTTTCCATTCCATCGCCTGTTCTTCCGTCAGCCCGTAGACTCTTAAGCAGCGTTCCCAGTCGCCTTTAGATCCAGGACTTCGACCCTTGCCACCCGGCCAGCTCTTGAAGTCACACACCGGCGCGTCGTTGTAGATGCAGGCAACGAACTCGGGATGCCGAGCCGCCCAGTTCAGAGAGAACAAACCGCCTCGACTAAATCCTTCCAGAACGGTCTTCTGCGAAAGGCCAAAGTGCTGAGTCACGTGGGCATGCATGGCATCCATCGCCTCCATCGCAGGCGGCCCGCCGTATAGATTCTGAATGTCAATGTAGGCCACATGGAAGCCGTGCTTCAGCAGCGCGAGATCGGCCTGCGGCTCGTGTCCGAAGAACTCGGTTCTCCAGATCCACGGCTTTCCCGCCGCTGCTTCTGCAGGAACAATCAGGAAGGCTTTTCGCCCGCCAACTTCAAACTCTGCGCGTTTGAAACCTTCCCATTCCTGAGCCGTAGTGCAGCTGGTGAGGAAACAGGCGAATGCAACAGCGACCAGAAGTGGTCGCGACGTGAGTCGTTGAAGCATCGGAAACTCCGGCAGGAAGTAAGTGGGCTCCGAAGTGTCTCGTGCAATCACATTCCCGGCAAGAGACTACCCGCGTATTCTGCTACAGCGAGTGAACTGTGTTGGAAGAGTGAACCGACGTGGCGGCTCGGCAGGAGCCTGGCCCCACCGTTTCTGCCACCGTTTCTGGTCTTCAATTTCAGGAGGACTGCTAAAGCTGAGGATTCATCAGGGCGATGGTCCAGCCGATGGCGATCAGCATCGAAAGCCCCGTCCCCAGCAGCATCATGATCAGCCGGAGTGTTTCAGTGCGATTCCCCAGCCAGGCAACGTAGGTCTCCACAATCGGTCCCGCGAAGAAACACAGATTCGCACCGATGAACGGGATGAATAGTCCGAGAAAGCCGGTCATCGGAAACGGGGGCGGACCGTACTGCAGATAATAGATCGTACCCACGCACAACACGGTCACCGCCAATACGGAGTTGTAAACGATGCGGAGCCGTTCCCAGGCGACAAAGATTCGCCGAGCCAGCTGGTCCAGCGGAACGTGAGGCAGCGTTTCTTCCACGTGCGTCTGATCTTCAACTGGCTGGTAGGGATTGAGACTCACGGCAGGACTCACATACGTATAAACATTCGGTGCCGCATAGCAGCCTGTTGAAAACACAGTACCTCAACCAGTCAGCAGGCTACTTTGAGCCGGGAAACACTACAACCGGAACAATCGCTTCATTCCGACCATCGCAGAGTTGCCAAACATCGACATTCTGAACTCCGGCGCTGAGCAAATGACCTAACGTTCCAGCAGGAATCACTTTCGGGTGCTCTCTCGTCGGCCGACTGTCATCGGTCGTTACGCTCGTGGTACGTCAGACTGGACGGAATTGATGAAGCCATTACGTGATCTGCTGAAACATTCTTCGATCTATGCGATCGGGCAGATTTTGACTCGGCTCGCGTCGGTTCTCCTGCTGCCACTGTATACCCATTGCCTGACGCCCGCGGATTACGGGGTCACCGCGATTCTGGACCTGACCGCGGCCATCCTTTCGCTGATGATTGGCGGCGGGATGGTGATGGCGATCACTCGTTTTCATTTTGACAATGATTCTGAGGAACATCACGATCGATTGTGGTGGACCGGTCTGACCTATCTCTTCGCCGTGTCCTGTACGGTACTCGCACCAATGTGGCTAGGTCGGCAATGGCTGTCCGACGTGACGCTGGGAGACAATCTCCCGAACGGTGCCTGGTTCTACACACTCACGATGACCACGATTCTTGTCCAGGTCATTGGACAAATCGTGGATGCCTATCTTCGAGTCCTGAAATGGTCGGGCGTATTCGTTCTGATCTCATTGGGCCGACTGTTTCTGAACGTGGGGCTGAATGTCTGGCTGCTTGTTGGAATGAAGATGGGGGTCGAAGGCCTGTTGATTGGAAACCTCGCTGCTTCGACGCTGCACACTGCAGTGCTGATGGCCGTCTTCATGAAGACACGGGGCCGTTATCACTTCGACTGGACGCTGGCACACGGCATGCTCCGCTTTAGTGCACCGATCGTTGTGACAGCGTTGCTGGCGATGCTGATGCATGAAGCCGATCGGTATTTTCTTCGGATTTTCGTGAGCATGGATGAAGTCGGAGTGTATTCACTGGCACATAAGATCGGCTTTGCCGTCAATACTCTTTGCCTGCTGCCGTTTTCGTCCGTCTGGTACGTGGCGATCTACGATATCGAACGAATGCCGGATGCGAACAAAGTCTTTGGCCGTGTCTTTCGACTGTTCGTGGGCGGCGTCGGCGTCATGCTGCTGGGAGCCTCGCTGACCGTGCATCCGATTCTGCCGCTGCTGACTCCGGATGCATACGGGAATGCCATCGACCTGATCTCTGTGATTCTTCTGGGCTTCTTCATGTTCGGATTGCAGATGCAGTTTGAAGTCCCTGCACTGCTGCATAAGAAAACCGGGCTGATGGTTCCCGGAAGCGTTGTTGGCGTTGTCATCAACGTGGCGGGCAACTTCTGGCTCATTCCGGAATATGGATCATGGGCAGCGGCCTGGGTTGGCGTCGTCACCTATGTGGGGTTCTCCTTTACGACACTGCTGATGTGTCGTCGAGTGCGAAAGATCCCTTACGAATGGACCGCCAGCGTTCTGATCTTTGTGGGCATGTGTCTTACATACGTCGGACTGCGATACGGGATCTTCCCGCACGTCGGACGATGGGCTCAGCTGGGACTGTCGGTGCTTGTCTGCGGAATCTGGGCCGTGGCCGTGCTTGCTCGCGATGGACTGCAATGGTGGGCCTCCCGAAAAGCAAAGACGCTGCCCGCGGAAACGGCCACTCCTGAATGTTCCTCCAATGGCCCCGATCCGGTGATCGAAGCCGAACTGGAAACAGAACTCCTGGCGGCAGGATCCTGAAAATGAAGACACTGCTAAAACGAATCGTCAGCATGATTTTTGGGCTGCTGATCCTTCCTGCCACTTTGCTGTTTCGGCTTCAGGCGGTCGCGGGAAGTCGTGACTCGGCCTTTTCCGGCTGGACTCAGTTGCTCTCGCTGCTTCCGGGAACAATTGGAGTTTACCTGCGCCATGCCTTCCTCCGACAGAACTCCGCGGGTTGTCTCGACAACGCCTGCGTGTCTTTCGGAACGATCTTCTCACACCCGGATGTGAAGCTTGGTCGACATGCCTATGTTGGAAACTTCTGTTCAATCGGGAACGCCACGATCGGAGATGATGTGCTGATTGCATCTCATGTATCGGTGATGAACGGGACCCGGCAGCACGGAACAGAACGCCTGGACATTCCGATGCGCGAACAGCCGGGAGGCTATCCTCCCGTATCGATCGGCAACGACACATGGATTGGTGAACGAGCAACGATTGCGGCCAGCGTTGGTTCTCACTGCATCATCGGAGCAGGTGCTTTGGTCCTAGCGGATATTCCAGACTACTCCATCGCCGTTGGAGTCCCGGCGAGGGTCATCCGAAGCCGGCTGCCGATCGACTCGGCCTCCAAGTCCTCGATCGCAGAACTTGAGATCCCCTGCACACGTCGCTGAGAGAATTTTCGCTGACGTATTCACAGCGAAACTGAACCTGGTCTTCAGGAACCTCAACGCTTGTGATGTGAGGATGCCCGACGATAGACTCACGTATCGATGTCTATCACTGTTCGATTGTGCGATGCAGACAGCCTGCTCAGGTGACGTTTGCCGCGCCGATCCCTGCCTCGGAATCCCTCCATGAATCATCCGTTCTCGACACGTCGTTCCTTTCTTCAGACAACTGCAGGTGCCGCTGCGGGAGCCGTTTTGCTTGGCGGCACTTCGTCGGTCAGTGCAGTGACTCCATCGTCGGCCGACATTGACACGCCTCTGAAGGGACGCATCTACAAGACGCTGAAGATTGGCATGGTCAACATTCCCGGATCGCTGACTGAGCGATTCAAAGCGGTGAAAGCAGCCGGCTATGATGGCATCGAAATGGATGCCCCCGGAATGAACGTCGAAGAGACGATCAAGGCGATTGCGGAGAGTGGCCTGCCCGTTGATGGAACCGTCAATTCGACTCACTGGCAGGTGCGGCACACGGATGCTGATGCAGCCGTTCGACGCAAAGCACTGGAATCACTGGAAACGGCGATCCGCGACACGCATGCCGTCGGTGGCCATTCGGTGCTGCTGGTGGTTGGGCATGGTAACGACGGACCGGAAACAGAGATCTGGAAGCGATCCGTCGACAACATTGCTCAGGCCGTGCCGCTTGCTGCCCGCCTTGGCGTTCAGATCGTGATTGAGAACGTTTGGAACCATTTCCTCTACGACCACGCCGGCGATCACACTCAGTCGGCGGAGAAATATGTTCGTTATGTCGACGAACTGAACTCGCCGTGGGTCGGCATGCAGTTCGACATTGGAAATCACTGGAAGTACGGCAGTATGGGCGACTGGATCCGTCAGCTGGGCCGGCGAGTCTTCAAGCTGGACGTAAAGGGATTCTCGCGCAAGGACAGCAAGTTCACTCGCATCTCAGAAGGCGACATCGACTACACCGACGTTCGCAGGGCCCTGCAGGAAATCAACTTCTACGGCTGGCTGGCCGCAGAAGTGGGCGGCGGAGATGCAAATGAACTCAAACGCATCGCGGGCGAGATGGATACTGCATTCGGGCTGGCCTGATTCGCGGTCCAACGCCCCGACTGACCGTGGTTCGATGACTGAAACTCATCGAACCACGCTTCCCCTGAACCAAATTCGGAAGATGGCAGTCAGAGCTCACCTGACGGCGTCGAAAGGCACGGGTGCATGCGTGAATGTGTTGCCGCGCAGCCACATCGGGGGAGTCTCCTGCACATCTCGTTATGGTCCATTCCATGATGTGCGGGCATGCCCTCTCTTTGGCAGACAGCATTTCCAAAGCCTGGAAGTTACTTCAAACAGGTGGCACATTCTAATTGCCGGTCACATCTGACACCGACAGACGCGACGAGATCTGCGGTGGGGCAGAGTGCAGAGCAGACTCTTTGGTGGAGTCACTTCGATGCGTCGCAATCTGCGTTCGCAGGTCCAGAGAAAACCTCACAGTTCGCGTGCTGGTTCCGCACTGGTGGAGGTTGCAGTCAGCTTCCCGATCTTCATGCTCATCCTGCTGGGCATCATTGAATTTGGTCGGGCAATGTCGGTTAACCAGTCACTGAATAATGCTGCAAGGGAAGCGTGCCGCGCAGCGATTGTGGATGGCTCCGGAACAGAAGATGTCCAGGAGCTGATTGTACAGTCTGTCGTGAACACGGTGGGCTGTCGTGCCGAGGATATCGATGTGGAGATCGCCGTCACCTCCGACGATGACGGCTCGGCTTTGAGCGGCATTGAAGCCGCGCAGCCGCGTGATCTGATTCAGGTCGACATCCGCATTCCGTATTCGGCCGTGAGTTTTGCTGTTGCCGAGTTTCTGAAGAACAGCAATCTGCGCGGATCCTGTGTGATGCGGCACGAGTGATCGGAACACTCAACATTCGGTTCTGATCTTTCTTCATAATCCACCATCATCATCCACCATCATCGGCAGGAGAACTTGCTATGAGGACACAGTGGCATTACGGCCCGACGGCGGGCTGCATCAGGATGTTTGTTTTCGCTCTGACGTGGATCGTCATGAGCCCAGACAGCAGTTTCGGTCAGGAGGAACGTCGCGTTGTCCGTGTCGAGGAAGACTGGGTTGCTCTGATTCGCAGCCCGGATTCCGGGAATACGACACCGCAAATCGTGAATGTCATCAGCCCTGGAGGAGCCCACAGCGACCTGACAGGCATTGTTGAGCTGAATCACAGCAGCCAGCCTTCTTTCCAGGCCGGCGGATATCAGATTCAGGCGTGGAACGGCTCTTCACTTCAGGCGGCTGAACGCGGTTCTGAATATCGTTCACTTTACCAGTCCATGGATCGAGTTGAGTACACGATTACCATGGAGAAAACGGACCACGGGCTTTCGTTCGGCATTGTGAATGGCAAATCGAAGTCGTGGGGACGCTTTGCTCATCATGGCGATTGCGTCACTCCCGGAGCGGACAATGTCTCTCTGGAGCAGTATCGCCCCGAGGACTCTGTGGCGAGTACCAACGTCAACGTCGGTGCTCATCGAGTAGAGATTCTCTATCTGAAAGCAGCACGAAGGCACTTCAGCAATGGCGATGTGGAATCGGATGACACGATGCGTGTGATTCATCGGTTTCAGGAACTTGTCGAGGTCGTCTCACTCTCGGACTATGACCGCGACGCAGATTTCTACAACATCGAAATCGATGAGTAGGCTGGCTCGCTCCGCTTCCTGGGTGGTCCTTGAAGCAATCATCTAACAGCTGACTTCACGGCATCAATGACGCTGTGAAGCTCATCCATAAGGCTGGATCCATGAAAATCCTATCGCGTCAACGCCTCACCAACGCCACACACCGGAGAGGCGCCATCATGATTCTGGCGGTAATGATGCTGACCATCGTATTTGCCTTCGCCGCATTCACGGTGGATGTTGGCATGATAACCCTCACGAAAGGGCAGATTCAGAATGCTGCCGACTCCGCAGCGCATGCAGCGGCCTTCGAACTCTCAGATGCCTTCGGGCCGGGAGCACTTGTGTCCGAAGAACTGGCTGCAGCTCGGTCCCGCGACGTCGCTGCGGAAATGATCGAGCGGTTTCGAAGCGGCGATCTCGCTTCCACGCCCGCGGATGCAGTTCGAGATGTGCGTCTGGGAAGAAGATCATGGGACACGTCCCGGCAGGAATGGACCGAAGAATGGGGTGTGAGTCCTTACAATATGGCAGAAGTCACAGTGAACCGAACAGCCGCTGCCGGGACCGAACTCCCTCTACAGTTCGCACGGGTCATCGGAGTATCGGGGCACAGCCTGGCTGCCAAATCCTCAGCCGCACTCTTCCCAGGAGTTGGCTTCGAACTGCCTTCCGACAGCACTCAGACGATAGACATTCTGCCCATCACAATGGACCTCGACACATGGAACAAGCTCATCGATCAGGCTCATAACGGAACCGGCCATGGGTTCGGCGATGTATGGCAGTGGTCATCAGAACATGGAGTAACTTCCGGCGGAGACGGGATACCTGAGGTCAGTATGTACCCGGATCTGAACACGACGGCTCCGCCAGGAAACCGGGGAACTGTAGACCTGGGCAGCGCCAACAACAGTACTAACGATCTCAAACGGCAGATCGAGAATGGCCTGAACGCGTATGACCTCAGCTTCTTTCCCAACAATCAGATCATCTTTGATTCACAGGGAGCTCTGTATCTGAACGGCGACACAGGGATCAGCGCGGGAATCGAGGCTTCGCTGAAGAAGATTATTGGAAAGGTTCGAGCAATCCCTATCTTTATTTCGGTCAGCGGTCCTGGCAATAATGCGACTTACACCATCGTCAAGTTTGTTGGTGTTCGCATTTTAGCGGTAAGCCTGAGCGGTGGTCCGTCGAAGCGACACCTCACTGTGCAGCCCGCACCGTTCATCAACTCTCATGTCATTCGAGGAAATGTTCCTGTCACCGTCGACTCCATTTTGTCGACACCGGTACTGATCAAGTAATGGATGATTGCGTTACCTGCTTCCTGATGAAAAGGGGCTGATTCACACTCAGCCCCTTTTTTTGTTACAACTCAATGCAGACGGAACCGGACGTTGTGCCGCCTCGACGACATGATTCATGAAACAAGAGTAAATACGAACCAGAGCAAAATGATGAAGCGGATTTGTACGAATCGTGTTTGTCGATTCCTGGCTGTCGTTATCCTTGCATTGCTGTCACCGTCGACGACCGACGCCCAGCCACCGAATGTCGTGCTGATCCTCGCTGACGATCTCGGCTATGGAGATGTCAGTTGCTACAACGACCAGGCGGCGGTGAAGACTCCAAATATTGATCGCCTGGCACGGCAGGGAATGTTGTTTACGGATGCTCACAGCCCGGCGACCGTCTGCACTCCGACTCGCTACAGCCTGATGACCGGACATATGGCGTTTCGTGTTCCCAACGGCGGAACCGTCTTCACAGGCGTCGGTGGACCGTCACTGATTGCTCAGGAGCGTCTGACTTTGCCCAAGATGCTTCGTGAACGAGGATATGCCACGGCCTGTGTCGGCAAGTGGCATGTGGGAATGACGTTTTATGATGCCAATGGAGAACCTGTGCGCGACAACGGAGTCGATGCAGTTCGGCGCGTCGATTTTTCTCGCCGCATTGATGGCGGTCCGGTCGATCAGGGATTTCAGTCGTTCTTCGGAACTGCCTGCTGTTCGACGACCGACTGGCTGTATGCGTTCATTGAAGATGATCGAGTCGCCGTGCCTCCAGCAGGTCCTGTCGATAAAACGGTCCTGCCAAAACACCCGTATGCGAATGACTGTCGCCCGGGGCTGATTGCTCCCAACTTTCCGATGGAAGAAGTGGACCTTGTCTTTCTGGAACGCAGTCGAACATTTCTGAAGCAGCATGTTCAGACATCACCGGAGAAGCCCTTCTTCCTGTTTCATTCCACGCAGGCCGTTCATCTGCCATCGTTTGCCGCGAAACAGTTTCAAGGCAAATCCGGCGCGGGTCCTCATGGGGACTTCATTCTGGAGCTGGACCATGTGGTCGGTGAACTGCTGACGACACTCGACGAGCTGAGCGTTGCCGACAACACGATTGTCATCTTCACCAGCGACAATGGTCCTGAAGTCGCAAGCGTGGTCCACATGCGAAAGGATCATCAGCACGACGGAGCACGACCATGGCGAGGTATCAAGAGGGACAACTGGGAAGGCGGTCACCGAGTCCCGCTGATCGTCAGATGGCCGAAACAGGTTCCAGCAGATCGCCGGAGTTCACAACTGACAAGCCTGACCGACATCATGGCAACGATGGCTGGCGTGCTCGAATACAAACTGCCGGACAATGCCGCCGAAGACAGCTTCAACATGCTGCCCGCCTGGCGCGATGAACATCATGAACAGATCCGCCCGTACCTGCTGACCCAGGCCTTCGCCGGAGCCAAAACACTCGCCATTCGCCGCGGCAACTGGAAGTACATCGACCACCCTGGATCCGGCGGAAACCGATACGAGACGAGTGCCGAACTGAAACCCTTCGCCATTCCCGACTCCGCTCACACAGCTCCGGGACAACTGTACGAATTATCAGAAGATCCAGGCGAGACAAACAACCTGTACGACAAAAATCCGAAACTGGCAAGGGACCTGAAAACACTGCTGGAACAGACAAAATCTTCCGGCAGCAGCCGTCCGCGGAGCATTTGATGCCGCCTGCTGCAGAGCACCCATTTTACCTCAGGCAATTCACTTCGCCCTGCTACCGCGAGTGTCCCGTTGTTTCACGTCTTTCGAGTTTGACAACCCCTAGGACTGCGGGTAGGAATACCAGGGTATGTTTCCTACTCAGTTGGAGGGCTTTCGATGCGTACGTTGGTTCGACTGGTAATGTCGTTTGCGTTGATGTCACAAATCGTTGCTTCGTCTTCAGTTTTGGCTCAGGAAGCGAAAGCCGATCCGCCGGAAGGTCCGGTCGCCGCCGAGTTCATTTGTGCTACCGTTGCGTGGGCGTGTCCACGAAAGCTCTCAGCTGCCTATGAAGTGAAAGTTCCAGCCGACACACCGATTGAAGAGCGGGATAAGAAAGCGATCGAAAAACTGAACGCGGAACTTCCAGATTATGTTTGTCCGAATTCCACTGCAGTACCCCGCCTTTGTTATGTTGAAGACTGGCATCCTTGTGCTGCAGTTGCTCCTGAAGTCAGGGCTGAGCGGACCAAACAATGTCAAGTTTACTGTAGCTACATTTTTTGCAATGGAGACGCAATCGCCTTTGTCGGCACCGGCTGTTGCTATGCGGATGCGGTTCGCAATGCAAACTGCATCGCACACCGAAAAGCTCAGGAACGATGCACACGTGTCCGCTGTCGTGAGTATTGCGCCCCGGTTGAGTAACCTTCCTGCCTGCACAGCAACCAGTATCAGGACCAAATCTGAATGTTCAAAGTTGAGTAGGCGAGTTTCGTACTGGCCTACTCTTTTTTTTGCCCATAGCTCAGAGAATACCTGTGCTGTTCTGACGCTGTCAGCGATCGAAGAAAGAAGGCTTTTGTCTGAACCTCCGGTTGGAGCAATCGAACCCGCAATTTTTCGCCATACTGCAGGACAGCCGCAGACTTTGGCACTTCCGGATGCCACTCATAGAAAAACTCAAGTCGAGGCACGAGGAACCCAGGTTGCTCCATCCGAACTGTCTCACGTCCATCATTAAGATCCCAGCAGCACATCCGATCGGGGTGACTTGTCATCAATGTATGCCCGTCTGGCAGGAATGCCGCATGAAGGACAGTGTTTAATGGGCCATCCAGTCTCAGAATTTCCTTTCCTGTTCTCTCTCGAACAACCAGCTCATAGTCCGAGTTGATGGCAGCAATCAGCATGCCATCCGGAGAATAACCGGCCCACACCGCAGAGAGTCCTTGAGCATCAAACAAGGACTCAGGCTTGCCGGCGCTGATTTGAATTTGTGTTAGTAATCCCTTTGAATCGGGCAAGGAGCCAGCAATCAGCAAATAATCTCCGTCTGGCGAAATATCAATTCCGACTGCTTCCGGAACGTTGAATAACCTCGCTTCTCTGGTTTGCAGGTCCACGACCTGAATCGCTCCTTTCTGATCAATTGCAGCAACGTTTCTGCCGGTTTCATCAAACGTAATTTGTTTCACTGAAGAATCGAGCATCGTTTCTGGCGACTCGATAAATCGCCTTTCGTTAACACCAGCCAGTAACAGTTGCCCGGTCGTTGTACCGATGGCCAGGACTGTGCCGTCTGGAGATAACCGGGCGGCGGCAATCGTCTCTTGACCCGCAGTGCGGAGCACCTGACGTTCACCCGAATTCCTGGTGAAACCGACCATGCCATCACCGGAAACGGTTACCACGGTTTCCCCTGACTTGTCAAAGCCAGCGTAAGTGATCCGTGTATCGTGTGGCAGACTGCGGAACCGTGTGACCCCAGTTTTTGAGTCGCATACGTGTCCCTCATAACCAACGAAGGACACAGCAAACAAATCCTCAGCACTTGCGGCAGAAATTCTCTCCGGTGTATGTTCCAGTGTGATTGCCTTTGGCGTTGCTGATTCATCGTCCAGCGAGCGGATGACTAATTTCCAGGGCTCGCCAGTTGCCGGATAGGGAATCGATGCCGTCGAATCCTTGAGCATGCAAAAGGACCGTGCCCGTTGCGATCCCAGGTCTCGCTGTCGGTTGTTCAGAGGCTCCCATAGTTTCTCTCCAGACTCCGAATTCAAATAAATGACAGGCCTTGTCGCATTGACTGCCACATCGGACGAGGCACCGGTTTCTATTTCTGCAACAGTATGACCGTCTGAGAGGGCTATACATCGAACTGGCTGAGCGACCTGAGGATGCCAGATGACGACATGCTCGTTACCAAGAAATGCAAGCTGCGAGTACTCATTTACGGCAAACTGCTTGTGCAGAGCTTCGACGTCCCGCCCCCAGACGTGCATGAAGCCAGACTGATCAATCACCGCGATCATGCTGTCATCCTGACTGAGAGCAGTGGCAAGGACTGGTGAAGCGATCTGCTGTTGCCAAAGTACCTTACCGGTCATGACATCATACAAACGGCATCTCCCCAGAGCTGTCCCCACAAGCAGGAGCTGATCGTTGATACTATGGGTTGTGCTTCTGATTTCTTCGTCTTCAAGCCTGAGATGTAACCGGGACCTCGTCTGTAAGTTTGCAAGATGGCCGTCAGAGCTCAGAACACTCTGCAACAATCGCGTTCCATCACCCAGGACCGCAGAATCTGAATGGATCATCTCCGCAGTATGACGTTCATATTGAAGCCGCCCCGTGAACACATCATGCACTCGCCACGAATGATCCGTGGCCAGCATGGCAGCCTCAGGCCTGAACCGCTCACCAAAAATCGTTCCGTTCAGTTCGTCGGCGAGCCATGTTCCATCGGGACGAACAAATCGCGTCACTCGTGATTCAAAACATGATAGAGCAAGTTGTGATCCGTCCCCCGAAAAGACTGGTAGATTCGCCCTTCGGAGCTCACCGTATTCGTCAGCCTTGCGTGGAATCGTCGTTTGGTGTTCTCCCGATTCCAAATGCCACAGTCGGATGGTTCCGTCATTGGCACTCGTCACGAGCGCAGCTTCAACGGGCTGGACACAGAAATCCAGCAAATCAGCCGTGTGCCCTCGGAGAATCGATCGCAGTCGAGCCGTTTCAGAATCGAAGAGATACAAGGACTTACCGGCACTCACGGCAACCAGGCGTCGATTCTGTCTAAGCACAACAGAGTCCACACGATCAGGCATCTGGATTTCTGTGATCGACTGAAAATCCTGCGGACTGACAATAGAAACCGTATTCACGCCAGGGCTATACAAACAAATGATCCCGCTGTCTGGGCATTCGCAGAACGCTTGCTCTTTTCGCACCGGGAATACATCTTCAGGCTGATCGCCCTCAACTGTCGCGCTAAACATCCTCAGGTTTTGCGCATCTCTCACCAGAATTTTCTGACCCCGATCTGCAAATCCGAGCGTCGTGGTCCATGGATCGCCCTCGACTTTGATCGTCGGGCGAAGTTCGCGAAGGGATTCCGGATCGCGAACATGTACGATACCGTCATTCGTGAGAGACAAGACGAACTTGCCATCCGCGCTAAAGGTGGACTGTACTACGGTCCCGGAATTGCCCTTGATCAGCGTCTGCGCATTCTTTTCGAGATCAACGACAACCGTTTCTTTGTCTCGACAAAGCAGAACTCTCTTTCCATCCGGTGAAAAGCACGTTTCATCCGCTTCGCGAATCGTCATGCCTTCAAACCGCCGCACGAATTTTCCGGTTTGAGCATCATAAAGGCACGGGTTGATGCTCATTTGCTGCTGACGACTGCGGCCTTCTTCGCGAGGGGGTTCGGTGGCGGTCAGCACATAACGTCCGTCGGGACTGAAGACGGCGGATGAAATGGAGTCTTTGGAGTCGATTGAAACCAGCAGGCTTCCGTCTTTCGCATCATGAATGCGGCAGGGCGGTGATCCATCCGGCGTCTTCCCCTGATAGGCACACGTGACGAGTCGACTGCCATCCCGACTGCAGCGAACCATGGACGCAACACCGGCGGGGTATTCGTAAATGGCGTATTCATGACAGCGATCCCACGCTTCCTGAATGGCCTGACGCTGTTCCAGTAATGGCGCCCCTTCGGCATTCAGTGCCAGTGCCAGGCTGAGCCCAGGACTTTTCTCCAGCTGCACTCCCGCGTTGGCGAGCGATCGGAGTCCCTCAGACTCCTTGAGCGCCTGTTCCTTTTCGTGCAGTGCCTCGGTTTCACGACCTAACGCTGCAAAGAGCAGGAAGGCTGATGCTGTGGACGTCAGCATCGCGCAGATCAGCCCGGCGACGACACCAACCGCCAGCTTCTGGTGACGCGAGATCCAATACCTGACTCTTTTCCATGCTGGCAGCGGAGATGCTTTGACCGGCTGCCCATTCAGAAATCGCTTCAGGTCCTCGCACATTTCACCTGCAGTGGCGTAACGGTCTGATGGATTCCTGGCCATCGCGGTTTCCAGAATCAGCGACAGGTCCGCCGGTACATCGCGACAGATCTTCGACAGCGACGGAGTTGGCGCATACATGATCGCTTTCAGAATCTGATCCGACCCCTGCTGATCGTAGGCGGGACGCAGAGCAATCATTTCAAACAGTGTTGCGCCGAGCGAATACACGTCGCTTCGATGGTCGAGGAAATGATGATTCCCCGCTGCCTGCTCGGGACTCATGTAACGATAGGTTCCCAGAACGGCTCCTGTTCGAGTCAGCCCGGGGTTTGTCGAAATGTGTGCAAGCCCGAAGTCCGAGACCCAGATTCGCCCGGATTTTTCCAGGATCAGATTCGACGGCTTGATGTCGCGGTGAATGATGCCCATCTCGTGAGCATGCTGCAGCGCGTCAGCGACATCCGCACCCAGCTTGGCGACACCATTGATGACTCGCCGCCCCACTCGCAGCTGGCTGCCGCTTCGCTGAACGGTGAAGTCCTTCGCCGACCATTCAACTCCGGAATCATGATCCGATTTGGCTGACGTGCCTCCAGACCCGCCTGGAGTCATCGGCGACGTCTGATCGCGCTCTTTGGGTTTTGTTGAACCGCCCACTGGATGCTGTTCGCTGACCTGATCGCGGATCCTTTTCATGATCTGCTGCAGGTTACTGCCATCAATGAACTGCATGGCAATAAAGTGAATGCCCTTGTCTTCACCAACATTGTGAACATGCACGATGTTGGGATGACTCAGCTTGGCCGCGGCGAGCGCTTCGTTATGAAACCGCTTGACCGATGTCACATCAATCTGGGCCGAATGCAGCAGCAGCTTCAATGCAACGCGACGCTGCAGAGTCGAATCAATGGCCTGGTAAACAACTCCCATCCCGCCTCGACCAATTTCCGCTTCCAGTCGATAAACGGAAATTCTGTCAGGAGCCGTCCCGATGCCTCCTCCGCCAGGACGATTGATCTGGGTGTCGGAAAGTGGATCGTATTCGAATTCGCTGCTGCCACTGTCGCTGCCGGAGTGCATGGGCCAGTCTCCATAGAGGGGGTCACCGTTTCACACCCGCATTCTAGCCAACACTTGCTGCGACTGAAAAGCCCCTGCCCGCGCAGAATGGAAAACCACGGCCCCTCCCTCAGCGCTGTGAAGGATTTTGTCCGTAGAAACGCAGTGCTAGGTAGCGGCAGGGCGCGAGCCCTCCGGTGAATGTGCGGCAGGAATTCACCGGACGGCTTGCGCCGTTCCGCTACTTTGGCGCAATCCATACCGGACGGCTCGCGCCGTTCCGCTATTGTGGTGCGAGTTCGTTCAGCAGGAAGCTGTACACGTCCACGCCTTCGTCGATCAGCTCATTCAGCGAAGAACTCAGCCCGTGGCCTCCTGTCGCACTGATTCGCAGCAGGATCGGATTTTCGGATTTCGTGGTGGCCTGAAGCCGAGCGGTCATTTTGCGAGACTGCATCGGATCGACTCGCGGATCATTCTCCGCGGTGATGAACAGCATCGATGGATATTCCACCCCGTCCTTCACATTGTGGTACGGTGAGTAGGCTCGCAGAGACCGATACTGAGCGGGATCTTTCACCGATCCGAATTCAGGGATGTTAAAACTTCCGTTCGTCGACAGCTCATTCCGAAGCATGTCGTAAATGCCCACATGGGCCACGGAGGTTTTGAACAGCTGTGGATGCTGAGTCACCGTCGCCCCCATCAGCAGGCCGCCGTTACTGCGTCCCATAATGGCCAGCTGCTGCGACGTGGTGTAACCCTGAGCAATCATGTACTGACACGCGGCCGCGAAGTCATCAAAGACGTTCTGTTTCTTCAGCAGCATCCCCTGCTGATGCCAGTCTTCACCAAACTCCGATCCTCCTCGCAGATTCGCCACGGCGTATCGACATCCCGCGTCGAGCAGAACCTGAAGCGTCGGATCAAACTCCGGCGTCACGCTGATGGCATAACCGCCGTAGCCATAGACAATGCACGGACCTGGCTTGTCTGCAGATGCGGTGGACGGGCTGAGTATGTTCACGGGAATTCGTGTGCCATCCTTCGATGTCGCAAACTCCCGCTTCACCGTGACATTTTTCAGTGGCGGTGTGGAATCGGAGAACGCCGGCACGCGAGTCGTCGTCTCCTTCAGACTGTCAAACAGCATCGTCGTTTCGGGTGTCACATACGAGACCGTGGTGAAAAGAAGACGGTCGTCTGGAAGCGGCGACATTCCATCGACCGTCGACACGGCCGCCTGTTCCGGAGCCTTCATCAGACGACCGGAATGATCAAACACGCGGATCTCCGATGGTCCGCCCAGCTGGTACAGAACAAACAGGCGAGTTTCCGTCGCAAGAATGCTGGGAGGCGATCGATAAAAACTGTTCACAATCGTGTCCGGACCATGCGGTACGACAACCTTCGCTTCCGCTGCTTCAAGAGTCTTCGTGGACATTCTGATAATGCTGCCCCGGGGCGCGTTTCTGCGAGTCAGCACGAAAAGGCTGTCATCCGAACCAAACGTTGCCTGCACAATCTCGTCGTCGAACGTGCTGAATTGACGGTAGACCCCGTCATCGGTCCGAAGGTAATGAGCAAATCGGCCGCTATCACCGTCCTGAACGGTCACCAGCAGCTGCCCTGTGGCATCGTGCATTTCAAACTCGATCTCGGCAATGCGAGGAAAGTCATTTCCGAGTTCAAAGCGGTCTGATTCCGGCGGTGTTCCGATCCGGTGATACCAGCCCTGCTGAAAGAATCCCATCTCATCGTCCGGCCGTTCGCCAGGTCGAGGATAGCGGGTGTAGAAGAATCCGGAACTATCCGGGCTCCATGCCAGATCTCCTCCCGCCGTTCCAGCGTTGACTCGAGTGACAATGTCAACTTCCCGCATCTCCTGAGTCAGGTCGTAGACATGCACATCACCCGCCTCACTTCCGTCGGTCGACAGTGACACCGCGACAAGTTTTCCGTCCGGCGATGGTTCAAACCAGTCGATGCTGATCGAACCATCTTTCACCAGCGTGTTGGGATCGACAATCGTCTTCAGCGAATCCGCAGCATCCAGCTCCGGCATTGTCACCAGACTTTCGTGCTGCTGCCCCGGTTCGTATCTCAGCGCAAAGTATTTTCCTCCGCGATATACGGGAGAAGAGAACACAACGCTGGATGAAGAATACAGTTCGGTCAGTTTCTGACGAATCTCCTTTCGCCTCGGCAGTGCGTCAAGAAACTGACGAGTGTGCAGGTTCTGATCCTTCATCCACTGCCTGACTTCCGGCTGAGTCTGATCTTCCAGCCAGCGATAGTCATCAACGATCGATTCTCCGTGGTAGACATCGGTCACCGGAACTTTCTTTGTTTCCGGCGGCCGTTGAGTTTGCAAAGCACAGGAGACAGCAATCGCCGACAAACAAATGAAAGAGAAAAACGATTTCATCAAACACTCTCCTCCCCTCGCCCCGAATCGGGGAGAGGGGCTGGGGGTGAGGGGTATTGAGATGTTGAAGGAGACAGGGCTGGCGATTCGATGATCGTGAGCCCCTCATCGCCGAGCCCCTCATCGCCGAGCCCCTCATCCCCGGCCCTTCTCCCCCGCGGGGGAGAAGGGAGAGATGGTTGGAGGGGCCTATTTTTTCATGACTCTTTGCAGGATGCGAATGGTCTCTCTCTGCCGCTTCTTCACACGATCTCTCGCTGCGCTGGCATTCGCTTTCGCGGCGGCTGGATCTTTGGCCATTGCAACAGCCACATCCGGCATGCGCTGAACATCGACTTCGTTGTCAAAATCAAACAGCCAATCCTGAAGGCCAATGTCCTTCCACATCATTCCTTTGCTCGTCTGCTCCGCCCACCGACAGACGATGGCCGGGATTGCATGGCCGGTGCACATGATCGGCGAATGCATCTCGTTCCCGAAGAGTCCAGCGGAGCGGATGTACGTGGAAACCGCTTCACCAGGAAGCCAGTACTCCGATCTCCACACGCATCTCTTCTGCACGTCCGCCGGAAGTTTGTCGAAGAGCATTTCCCTGCCGACGGCCATCTGAGTTTTATCTTCGGGGCATATCAGAATCTTCAGATCGGTTTCACGAACGATCCGCTCAATCGCGGCTCGATGCGGGGCATGATCATGCTCCTTCATCTCTTCATTGCGAGCATGCTTGGCTTCATCACGCGGCGTGTTTTTCTCCGGTACCAGCCAATACGGCGTGTAGCGCAGACGCGGGATGCAGCAGAGGAATTTCCCTTTCTCCAGCCCGTTCACCTTCATGAACTGCAGGGCCTTCGCATCGTCTCGCAGATCCGTTGCGAATGCTCCGTCGGGGCCAAATTCCATGATGGGTGACTGACACCCAAGCGACTTGGCCAGCTCAAGCGAAACCGAATCTCGAAAGAAGACGAACGACGCGCCGCTCAGGACATCGATCGTCGCCTTCATCGCTGCTTCCGGCGTTGGCGATGTCGACGTTGACGACTGTGCCGGAAGTGTGATCCCATAAACGCCATACGGCTTTTGAGTCTCCGTTTTCCAGCGGACCACATCCTTCTCAGCAACCAGAGATGGCCCGGATCCGTGCAGAAGAAAGTCACAGTCCTTGAATGCCTGTGCAACTTCCTTGCTGGTCTGGACAATGGTCAGTTTCGGAAAACGACTCAGCAGAATTTCGCGAACTCCGTTGTCCACCCGACTCGGCCACAGCCGAACTTCTGCGTTCGGCCATTCTCGCTCCAGAATCGCCAGCACACCAGGCGTGTGAGCAATGTCGCCAATATTGACCGTCTGCCACGACGACCTCAGCAGGATTTTGGGAGGCGCGGCAGCCTGTGTCCCGACGTTCATGCCGGCCATCGTCTCTGTCCGGAGTGCTGGACACATTGCCGCTGCCGCGGCCGTTGAAAGATGCTTCAGAAGCTGACGTCGCTGCATCGCTCATTGCTTTCAAAGGTATCGAGAACCGGAGACCATCACTTCGTCGGGCCGAAGTCTACAGAATGCCTCCGTCGAATTCACGAACAATCTTCCATCGCGGTGTTCCGGTCAGTCTCTTCCCGTTTGCTGTGGCTTCGACTAAACCACCCGAATGTCTCGTGACGGTAAGACTGCATTCAGGGAGATTGTTCGAGTGAAACGAATCCTTATCCTTCGCCTTTCTGCCGTGCTGCTGTTGTTTCTGACGAATGCCGTGCTGACACACTGTCAGGCAGACGACCGACCGAATGTGATCTTCATCCTGTGCGATGACCTGGGCTGGCGCGATGTGGGCTGCTTTGGAAGCACGTACCACAAAACTCCGAACATTGATCAGCTGGCTTCGCGAGGCATCCGGCTGACTCAGGCCTATGCCGCAAGTCCCCTGTGTTCGCCGACTCGAAGCAGCATCCTGACCGGGCTCTATCCGGCTCGAATCGGCATCACTTCTCCTTCGTGCCATCTCCCGGCGGTTCAGCTGGAGAAACGACTGACGCCCAATCCAGGGACAAACGTGAAAGTCGTCCCGGCAGACTCACTGACACGACTGAAGCCGGACTATGTGACGCTCGCCGAACGCTTCAGGGACTCAGGCTACACGACAGCTCACTTCGGAAAATGGCATCTTGGCCATAGCGGTCCCTACGAACCCCAAGACCAGGGATTCGACTCCGACTTTCCTCATACGCCGACAGCCGCAGGACCTGGCGGCGGCTACCTCGCACCGTGGAAGTTCATTCAGGACAAATCGATCGAAGGAACGCCAGGCGAACACATCGAAGACCGCATGTCCGAAGAAGCCGCAAAGTTCATTCGAACCAACAGAGATCGCCCGTTCTTCCTGAACTACTGGGCGTATTCCGTTCATTCGCCATGGAATGCCCGAACAGATTACATCAACGAGTTTTCCGCGACGGCCGATCCTTCAAACCCTCAGCACAATCCTCTGTATGCCGCCATGGTGCGCAGTCTGGATGATGGAGTCGGGCGACTGCTCAATGCGGTTGATGAAGCCGGGCTGACTCAGAAGACTCTGTTCATCTTCTTTTCCGACAACGGAGGCTGGGCGTATCCGCCAAAAGCAACAATTCCGGAAGGTTATGCCGACATCCCCGCGACCAGCAACGCGCCGCTCCGCAGTGGCAAGGCGTCTCTGTACGAAGGAGGAACTCGCGAGCCTTGCATTGTTGTCTGGCCCGGAAAAATCCCTGCAGGCAAAGAGGTTTCCGGATTGTTTCAAAGTACAGACTTCGCGCCGACGCTGATTCAGCTGTGCGGTCTGGCATCGCCCGATCAGCCGAAATTTGATGGAATGGATCAGAGCGAACTCTGGCTGAACGGAACCACAAAACGCGACTTCGTGTTTTGCCACTTCCCACACGGCAGCGAAGCGCAGGCGAAGTCGATCCCCGGATTCATGCCCGGCTCGTCTCTGCGCAAAGGCTCATGGAAACTGATTCGCTTCTATGCGCAGAACGAGGATGGTTCTGATCTTCTGGAGCTCTACAACCTGGCAACGGATCCTGGCGAAACGACCAATGTTGCGTCCGATTATCCGGATCAGGTTCGTTCACTCCTGGACCAGATGAATCAGATCCTGTCAGACACAGAAGCGGTGATCCCCGTTCGAAATCCAGACTTTCAGCCGAACTCCAGTGCGACGCCCCAAAAGAACGCTCCGAAGAATTCGCCAAAAAAGAACGCTGACGAATCTCCAACGGAACTGCAGGGTTGGAAAGCGCGAGGCTGCACGGCCACGGTCACAGATGGCCTTCTGACGGTTACTCCTCAAAACGGCGCACCGTTCCTTGGCTTTGCTGCCGGACGGACAAAAGGACCAGCGACTGTACAGTTGCGAGTCCGAGCGAAGAACGGAGGCACGGCGAAGATTGAGTGGCTTCCGGAACCTGCCGCTCAGAAGCAGGCTCAATCGGTGGAATACACACTCATAGGAGGAGAATGGCAGATGCCGGAGATCAAACTGCCAGCACAGGGACAACTTGGTATTCTCCGCGTGTATCTTCCGGTCCCGAATGAAGCGGTCGAATTGGATTGGATTAAGCTGGACGCCGAAACTGGAAATCGCACCTGGGATTTTTGAGCGTTCGGCAAAACGCGTGACCTGATGACGGGAGTGATGCAAATGCTCTGCCTGATGCTGATTCTGTTCGTACTGTCGTTTGTTGCTTCGTCGTTTGCAGACGCCGAACAGCCGCCCAACATCATTTTGATTCTTGCAGACGATCTGGGTGCGAAGGAGCTGTCGTGCTATGGCAGCCGACAGCACAAGACTCCCAATCTGGATCGACTTGCCAGTGAAGGCACGCGATTTGAAACGTTCTATGCGATGCCGCTGTGCACGCCAACTCGTGTGGCTCTGATGACGGGCCAGTACGGATTTCACAATGGCTTTCTGGGCATGCAGGATCCTGCCTTCAAGCCGCTTCCGGATTCTCCACAGGCGGCCATTGGCAATCACTTTACCCACGCCGATCTGCTGAAATCCCGAGGCTACAAGACGGCTCAGGCCGGCAAATGGCAGCTCAGCGGAAAACTGCCCACACTGATTCACGATGCGGGCTTCGACGAGTATCGAATGTGGGCCTACGATCACAACCTTCCGGAAGGCATTCGTCATCCGTCCCACGAAAAGCCAGGCGGAAACACAAACCGGTACTGGCATCCCAGCCTCGTTGAAAACGGAAAGTACCTGGAGACCAAACCGGAAGACTACGGTCCCGACATGCTGAATCAGTTCGTGCTCGACTTTGCTCGTCGGAACAAGTCTCACCCGTTCTTCATCTATTACACGTCGCTGTTGACTCACGGCCCGCATCTGGAAACACCGGATCCCAGAAATCCCGGCAAACGCTGGCCGGCTGGATTTCATTCCAACGTGGAGTACCTTGACCACCTGATGGGCCAGCTGCTGGATGGCTTGAAGTCGGAGGGGCTCGATCAGAACACGCTCGTCATCTTCATTGGAGACAATGGCACGGGCGGCGACGGCAAAGGCACTCTCACGGAACTTGGTGCTCGAGTTCCCTTCATTGTTCGAGGACCAGGCGTGCAGAAGGGGATCGTATCAAAGGCTGTCGGTGATCTGACCGACATCATGCCAACGCTGGCCGATTTTTCCGGTGCCAAACTGCCGGAAGGAGTTCCCTTTGATGGTCATAGTCTTGGACCGGTTCTGAGAGGTGAAGAGCCTTCGCATCGTGACTGGATCTACAGCCACTTGGATGACGGACGAATTCTCCGCGATGCTCGCTGGCTCCTGGAGATCGACAAGGCCGGCAAAGGCGAACGCTTCTTTGACTGCGGCGATTGCCGTGATGGCAGTACCTATCGAGATGTTACCCAGTCGACGGATCCGGACGTCAAAACCGCCCGCGATCGCTTTCAGACGATTCTCTCATCAATGCCCGAACCGAAGCCTCGCGCGGAAAAACAGAAGTCTCGCAATGAAAAGGCAACAAGCGATTCCCAGAACGACGCCGAGGCGAAGAAACTGGAACGCTTTCAAATGCGCGATCGCAACGGAGACGGGATGATTGATCGAGAAGAATTCGAAGCCACCGCTGTCGTGAAAGACCCCTCGGCTATTCAAACTCGATTCCGCAAGATGGACGCGGACGGCAACGGACAAATCACTCAGGAAGAATTCCTGGCAGCCGTCCAATAAGCACTGTGCCTCACTCCTTCGCAGGAAGTTCTCGCGTCGGAGACACGAGCCACTTTATTCCACCCATTTGATCAGCATTTCAGGGACATTAATTCCACACGCTTTCTCCAGGCCCTTCCAGCCGGGAACGGCGTTCACTTCAATGATCTGAAGCTGGTCCGCGGGGTCGTACATCAGGTCAACACCGGCAAAGACAGCGCCGGTCACTTTGGCGGCTTCGAGAGCCAGACGTTGTTCCTCAGACGTCGCATGATGCAGTGCGCCGAGACCCTGCTGAGAAATGTTGGCGCGGAAGTCGCCTTCCCTCGGAATTCGTTTCATTGATCCGATGACTCGACCATCCAGGCACAGCAGCCGAAGGTCAAAGCGAGGACCATTCAGAAACCGCTGCAGATAGAGCACCGCTCCAAGACGTGACAGTGTCTGGAAGGTTCGATGAGCCAGTTCGGGGTCACTGACCCTCATGATGCCTCGCCCTTCCGCGCCGAACAGAGGCTTCACGACGACATCGCGACCGAGCTGTTCCCATGCCTGCATCGCCGCATCCATACTCTCGCAGACAACGGTGTCCGGAACAGGCAGCCGGGCCAATGCCAGTCGCTGAGTCGTCAGGTACTTGTCCACGGCGCATTCGAGCGAACGCGGGGAATTGACGATGCGAACTCCCAGAGCTTCCACGCCGGCGAGCAGATCCATGCGAGCCACGACCTGCTCCAGCGTGCCCGGCGGCATGGTGCGAACAAGAATCGCATCCAGTTCGGAAAGCGACTGCATTCCACAGCGAAGATGCAGTCGTCCCTGTTCCACAGACGAACAGAATTCTTCAAACAGCAATGCGGAAACGCGATGGCCCCGAGCTTCCGCAGCGTGCCTCAGCTCCGTCACATAGCGACTGTCTTTGCTGCCGAGGATCCCGAGGTGCATAGCGAGCGATTAGCCCAGAAATGAGCAGATATAGTCGGTGACCTTTGTCACCTTCAGCAGAAAATGTGAATTCCCCGGAACATGAAACGACTGCCCGCCCTGAATGGAATGCCACGTCGTTTCGCCAGCCAGACAATATGTCAGCTCGCCCGACTGAATCTCCATCAGCTCCGGTTTACCTGTTCCAAACTTGTACTCCCCTGGCAGCATGATCCCCAGAGTCTTCGTCGACCCATCCGGAAACTCCACCGTCCGACTCGTGACGTTTCCATCGAAATACAGGTTCGCCGCCTTAACCACCGACACACCAGTGAACTTACTCATAACAAACAAACCCCAACAACAATGAACCAACAACCAAGAACCAACAACCAAGAACCAACAACCAAGAACCAACAACCA
>VFQT010000996.1_pt1 | contig 37211 bp, 39 predicted proteins | sample 3512381 | NCBI WGS metagenome assembly VFQT01 (sample SAMN10412376, study PRJNA504923) | tailings metagenome | isolation source: Relicate 2 Philex TSF3 active mining site | place: Philippines: Tuba, Benguet | collected 2017-08-29 | reverse complement strand
CGTAGTTCCGGTAGAATGACCGCCACCACACGCGGGACAACGTCCTGATGGAAACTCTGCAAGTGTCCCAGATGAATGTCGATCTGGCGGATCAACACCTGCTTTGCGCTTTCCATGTCGCGCAATTGCACGCCGACATGGAGGATCTGGTCGTGCTGTTCGATGGTTCCGACGACGAGATAACGCGCGGAGAGTTGCTCCGGCGGTTCGCCCGATCCGTCCGCAGCAAAGGGCACGCGCGTGCTCGACAGCGCGGAAACCACACGCAAACCCGGAATTCTCATGAGCGCGTTGGACAGCGCCAGAGAAAAGCCGACGCCGAAGTCCGGCGAAAGCGCTTCCTGGTCACCACACGCGAACGGCAGAACGGCCACCGTCGGCCGTCTGCCTGATAGGACGTCGAGCCCCGCCTCGATCATCGCACCTCGCCGGAACGCCAATTCCTCCAGATTCTAAACAGGCTGCCGCAGTCTAACCGATCCGCATGCGTAAAAACAGCTTTTACCGCTGCGTCCGCCACCTGAGGATCGTGGTGGCAATACTGCATTCTGCCTCCTCAGGCGGTGCCGCAGCAGCCGAGGCGACACGAGCCTCCCGATGGGGAGGCCCGCCGTCCTGTCATTCCGCCGCGTCGCGCTCGGTGCCGCCCGCCTGAGGCCGGAACGCCGTGCGGCGCTCGTCCCATTCGGCGGCGCCGAAGCGGGCGAACGTCTTGGCCGGACCGCCGCCGCTGAAGGTGCCGGACACCCGGCCCGTTTCCTTGACCTCGGCGAGCAGGCGATCACACACACCGATGATGTTGGAAAGCAGCATGCCCGGCAGGATCGCGATGCGATAGCCCATCGCCTCCGCCTCCGGGATCGTGGGCAGCGGGGTCTTGCCGTTCAGCACCATGTTGAGGAGGCAAGGCCCCTTCACCAACTTGGGAACCTGCACGACTTCCTCCAGCGTCTGGGGGGCCTCGACGAACACGATGTCCGCGCCCGCCTCGATCGCGCCGTTGGCACGCCGGATCGCTTCCTCGAAGCCGGCAACGGCCCGGCTATCCGTGCGCGCGATGATCTGGAAGTCCTTCGACCGGCGCGCAGCGGCGGCGGCGCGTATCTTGGCGAAATAGTCCTCGGTCGACACCAATTCCTTGTTGTCGAGGTGGCCGCACTTCTTCGGAAAGACCTGATCCTCGATATGGATCGCGGCGACGCCCGCGCGCTCGTACTCCTGCACCGTCCGGTAGGCGTTGAGCTCGTTGCCATAGCCGGTATCGCTGTCGCAGACGAGAGGGACCGAGATGGCGCCCGTGATGCGCCGCGCGTTGTCCACCATCTCGCTCATGGTGAGGAGGCCGTAATCCGGAAGCCCGTGCGCGGCGGAAGTGCCCGCACCCGTCATGTAGACGCAGGGAAAGCCGCCCTGCTCGATGAGACGGGCGGTGATGCAATCGTAGGCGCCGGGCGCCACCACCATAGGACCGGACTTGATCTGGGCGCTGAGCTTGCTCGCAGCCGACATGAGACGGATTCCTTCTCGAGATGATCGTCGGCGGGACGATAGGCGGGCGGCCCTGATGCCGCAACCGCCGTATCTCACCCCGGCGCGCCGTCGCGCAGAACTTGCAGACAGGCCCGCGTGGAACCTCTTGCGCGGGGCAGTTGTTGCCCGCAATCTCGGCGGCCGAACGAGGCAGCAAGCGGAACCGAGCCCATGACGAGCGCATTCGAGGGCCTGAGGGTCATCGACTTCACGACCACGATCGCAGGGCCGCACTGCACGCGCCTGCTCGCCGATCTCGGGGCCGACGTCATCAAGATCGAGTCGCCCGAAGGCGACATGATGCGCACGCGCATGCCGATCAGGAACGGCGCCAGCACGAACTTCGGCCAGCTCAATGCCGGCAAGCGCAGCCTGGTGCTCGACTTGAAGGACGAAGGCGCCATCGCAGCGGTCAAGGCGCTGGTGGCCAAGGCCGACGTTCTCGTGGAAAACTATCGCCCCGGCGTCATGACGCGGCTCGGCCTCGACTACGCGCGTGTGAAGGCGCTCAATCCCCGGCTCGTCTATTGCTCCATTTCCGGTTATGGCCAGACCGGCCCCTCGGCGGACCTCGCAGCCTACGCTCCCGTCATCCACGCCGCATCCGGTTTCGATCTCGCCAATCTCGCGCATCAGCCGGGGCGGACGCGACCCGACAATTGCGGCGTCTACGTCGCCGACGTCGTGGCGGGCACCTACGCTTTCGGCGCCATCAGCGCGGCGCTGCATCAGCGCAACGCCACGGGAGCGGGCCAGCATCTCGACGTCTCCATGTTGGAGGGCATGCTTTCGTTGACCCTGATCGAGATCCAGGGCGCACAGTTCGAGATGCCGCCTCCCCCGAAGAGGCCCGTGTTCGGTCCGGTGAAGACCAAGGACGGTTACATCAGCTTGGCTATCGCCAGCGAACGCACGTTCCAGGGGTTGGCCACGGTCGCCGGACGCCCGGACTGGGTCGAGGACGCACGCTTCAAGCGCTATGCCGATCGCCGCGCCAATTGGGGCGACCTGATGGACGAGTTCGAAGTCTGGTCGACGGCACTGACGACGCAGGAGTGCCTCGCCGCACTCGCGACGCAGTCGGTGCCCGCCTCTCCGTACCGGACGGTGAAAGAGGTGCTCGCCGATCCGCAGATCGCGCATCGCCAGGCGCTCGGCACCGTGCAGGATGCGGGCGGTAGGTTCCAGGCCCTCAATCCGCCGTTCCGCATGTCGGCCTCTCGGGCCCACGTCGGCGAACATGCGCCGGCTCTCGGCGAGCACACCAGGGAAATCTTGTCGGAGGCGGGCTTGAGCCCGGCTGAGATCGCGCGCCTGTCCAAGGACTGAGCCACGGGAGCCGCGCACCCAATTCGATACGGGCGGCAGGGTTTTGTTAATCGCCTGCCAGCATACTGCCCGGAACCGACCACATCTTCGTCGCAAAAGTACTCTAGCGACAGCGTTCGTGGGTTCCGGTGTGTCGAGTCTCGTAGAGTTGAGGAAGCAGCGTCATGGCTTCGATGCCAGTGCTCACCCCGTCGCGTCGCACGCCGCGGTCCATCGCAGCCTTGGCGGTCGCCGCCGCTCTGTGCGGGGTTTCTCCGCCCGCGCGCGCCAGCGATCCCTGGCCCGCCCATGTCCGCGCCACCTATCGCATCGAGTTCGGCGGCTTCGAACTCGGCTCGTTCGATTTCAACGCCAAGGTCGCCGGCAGCACGTACGACGTGCGCGGTGACGCGCGCATCTCCGCCTTGCTCGGCGCCTTCAAATGGCAGGGGCTCACGAACGCGACCGGCCGGGTCTCGGGGAGTTCTGCCCAGCCCGCCAGCTATGCCTTCGATTTCAGCGGCACGAGCAAGAGCGGCGCCATTCGCATGGCCTTCCAGGGGCAGACCGTGAAGAGCCTCGCAAGCTCCCCGCCGGAAGAGCCGAAACCGGATGTCGTGCCGCTACGGCGCGAGCACCTCAAGGGCGTCATCGACCCGCTGAGCGCGGTGATGATGCTGTCGCGCGGCGAGAATGGAAATCCGTGCGCCCATCGCCTCCCGGTCTTCGACGGCAAGCAGCGCTTCGATCTCGTACTGTCGCTGCGCGGCCACGAGCGGATTTCGGGCAAGGGCGCGGGCAGCCAAGCCGGTGTCGCCTACGTCTGTCAGGTGCGCTATGTCCCGATCGCCGGGCACAGGCAGAACGACCAGACACGGGCGCTGGCCGAGAGCCGGGGAATTGAAATCGCGCTGAGGCCCGTGCCTGGAGCGGACCTCTTCATCCCGCAACGAATTTCCGTTCCCACGGTGGCCGGCACCGCGAGCATCCTCGTCCAGAACGTGCACATCGTCACGCGGCACAACGAGCAGATCGCGCTGAGCCACTGACCCCTCGGACCCGAAAATCATGAAAATCGCACCGCGGTATCGGCCTCAGAGCCGATCTCGCGGTGCCACGCGTCACGACGTCTGCCGGCACGCTACTCAAAGAAAGCTTGATTGCTGCCCCACACTTTGCAATGGCTCCGTGGCCGACGTCTCAAGTTGTCAGGAATGAAGGCATGTCGCTGCAGTCCCGCATCCGCAACGTCACTGCGGTTCTCGGTCCCACGAATACCGGCAAGACCCATCTTGCCATCGAGCGCATGCTCGGGCACCAGTCCGGCATGATCGGACTGCCGCTGCGTCTCCTGGCGCGCGAGGTCTACGACAAGATCGTTGCGCGTGTCGGCGCCAACAACGTGGCCCTCGTGACCGGCGAGGAGAAGATCAAGCCCGACAACCCGAAGTACTGGGTCGCGACCGTCGAGGCGATGCCGCGCGAGATCGAGACCGACTTCCTCGCGATCGACGAGGTGCAGCTCGCCGCCGATCCCGAGCGCGGTCACGTCTTTACCGACAGGATCCTCAACGCGCGGGGCCGCTCCGAGACACTGCTGCTGGGCGCGGGCACCATGCGGGAGGCGATCAGCGATCTCATTCCCGGTGCTAACTTCATCTCGCGCCCGCGCCTTTCGAAGATCACCTACGCCGGGCAGAAGAAAATAACGCGCCTCCCCAAGCGGACGGCGGTCGTCGCCTTCTCGGCGGCCGAGGTCTATGAGATCGCGGAGCTGATCCGCCGCCAGATCGGGGGCGCCGCGGTGGTCCTGGGCGCCCTGTCGCCGCGGACACGCAACGCGCAGGTGGCGCTCTACCAATCCGGCCAGGTCGACCATCTCGTGGCCACCGACGCGATCGGCATGGGGCTCAATCTCGACGTCGATCACGTCGCTTTCGCGTCGGCCCGCAAATTCGACGGACACAACTATCGCAACCTCACTCCGGCGGAGATCGGGCAGATCGCCGGTCGCGCCGGCCGCCACATGAACGACGGCACGTTCGGCGTGACGGGAAGCTGCGAGCCCTTCGACGCAGATCTCATCGAGCGGCTGGAGACGCACACCTTCGATCCGGTGCGCACCCTGCAGTGGCGCAATTCCAATCTCGATTTCCAGTCCCTGGAACACCTGCGCGAGAGCCTGCGCGCGCTGCCGCGCGAAGCACGCCTTCAGCGCGCCCGCATGGCCGACGACGTCATGGCGCTCGAGACGCTGTCGGGCTCGAACGATGTCGTGGCGAAGGCGACCTCGCGGGCTGCCGTGCAGTTGTTGTGGGATGCCTGCCAGGTACCCGATTATCGCAAGATCTCCTCGCAGAACCACGCCGAGCTGATCGCCACGCTCTATGGCTACCTCGTCAACGACACGCACAAGATTCCGGAGGACTGGTTCGCCAAACAAGTCGAGCTCGCCGACCGCACCGACGGCGATATCGATACGTTGGCCACCCGCCTCGCCCACATCCGCACGTGGACCTTCGTCGCCAACCGCAACGACTGGCTCGCCGATCCCGCGCATTGGCAAGGCCGCACGCGCGCCATCGAGGACAGCCTCTCCGATGCCCTGCACGAGCAGCTGACGCAACGGTTCGTGGATCAGAAAACCAGCGCGCTTATGCGCGGGCTGCGCGACAAGGACGAGTTGTCGGCAGAGATCGCCGCCGACGGGTCCGTGAATGTGGAAAATCATTTCGTGGGCCGCCTGAAGGGGTTCCGCTTCCAACCGGACACGCAGGCGGACCTGCAAGGCGTGCACGGGAAGGCCTCGCGCGGCGCCACCTCCCAGGTGCTGGCGAACGAGTTCGCGATGCGCGCCCGTCGCGTGGCGTCCGCCAAGGTCGACGCCTTCAAGCTGACGCGCAACGCTCGTGTGCTGTGGCGTGACGAGGAGATTGCACGTCTCGAGGCAGGTGAGGATCCGCTGAAGCCGGCCGTCGTCGTCCTGGCCGACGAGCATCTGACCGGTCCGGACAAGGAGCGGGTGCAGCAGCGCCTCGACGCGTGGATCGGCGAGATCATCAACGAGCGGCTCAAGTCGCTCGTGGAACTCAAAAGCGCGGAAGACATCACGGGACTGGCGCGCGGCATCGCATTCCGTCTCGTGGAAGGCCTCGGCGCCTTGAAGCGCGAGAGTATCGCCGACGACATGCGGCAGCTCGATCAACCGTCCCGCGCTCAATTGCGCAAGTACGGCGTACGGTTCGGCGCGTTCAACATCTTCCTGCCGCTGCTGCTCAAGCCTGCCGCGGCGGATCTGACGCTGACGCTCTGGACGTTGAAGTACGGTCAAGCTGCCGGGCTCGATCCGGAAAACCTGCCAGAGCCGCCGCGTCCAGGCCTCACATCCGCCACCACGGTCGCGTCGACACCGGAAGCCTTCTATCGCGCCGCTGGCTATCACGTGTGCGGCCCGCGTGCGATTCGCCTAGACATTCTGGAGCGTCTCGCCGACCAGATCCGCCCTCTGCTCGCCTGGCGGGCGAGCGAAGGCAGCTCGATCCCGCCCAAGGGCTCGACCGGCGAGGGCGCCTTCTATCCGACACCCGACATGATGTCGGTCCTGGGCTGCTCTTCCGAGGAACTGGGCAACGTGCTGCGCTCGCTGGGCTTCCGCTCGGAGATGCGTCCAGCGCCGCCGAAACCCGCTCCGAAGACGCCGGTCACCCACGTCATCGCGCCAGCCGGGGAAAGCACCGCGGACACGGTAGCTGCGGAAAACACGGCGCCGGAGGCGGTCGCGGCCATTGCAGCGGCTCCGGGGGCCGAAGCACCGGCAGACGTCGAGGCTGACATGGCGGTCGCCGCGATCGACGCTGTTCCGTCGGAGGTAGCGGCAGCCGAAGCGACTGCGCCGACGGCGCAAGCTGCCGACGTGCCGGTGGCTGCTGCCGTGGAGGACGCATCCTCCGCGACCGCAGAGCCCGAGATGATCGAGGTCTGGCGGCCCAAGCGGCGCGAGCGCGAACATCACCATCGCGGCGGCCGGGGCCATCGCGAGGGCCAGCAACAGTCCCAAGGCCGGGGCCAGGGACAGGGGCATGGCCGCGGGCGCGGCCGAGGACAAGGACCACGCCAAGATCGTGCAGGCCATGGCGCCCCGCAGCACGCGGCGGCGAGTGGCGAGGCCACAGCCGCGGCGCCCGGCGAAGGCGCAACCGCCGAGGGACAGACGCCCGATCAGCGGCACGAGCGGCCGCAGCATCAGCGCCGTCCCGACCATCGTGGTCACGGGGGCAAGCGCGACCGCGATCAGCGTCCGTCGCACCAACAGCATGGCCGCGGCGGACCGGACCGGCGGGAGGGCGGCCGGCGGGACGATCGCCGACGCGACGAGCGCCGAAGCGAGGTGCGCTCTGCCAGCCCGCAGCGCAAGGGTCCGGATCCCGATTCGCCGTTCGCGGCGCTCGCCGCCCTCAAGTCCCAGCTCGAGGGCAAGAGCAAGGATCGCAACTGACACCTACCGCGGCGCGAGGTGCCGATGGCGCACGACGACGAAGATCCGGAGGTTGCCGCCGGCGCATCATCCCAGCGCGTCGACCGGTGGCTCTGGTTCGCGCGAGTCGTGAAATCGCGCACCCTCGCGGCAGGCCTCGTCGAAGCCGGGCGCGTTCGTCTCAACCGCGACAAGATCGCAAAGGCCAGCCAGAACGTCCGGCTGGGCGACGTGCTGACGCTGACCGTTGGCCCGCGCTTGCGCATCCTGAAGGTGGTGGGGCTCGGCAATCGGCGCGGTCCGGCTCCGGAGGCACGGCTGCTCTACGAAGATCTCTCCCCACCTCCCCCGCCGCGCGAGGAGGTCGTCACCACGCCCATGGCCGGGGAGCGCGAGCCGGGCAGCGGCCGGCCGACGAAGCGCGACCGGCGACTTACCGATCGGTTGAAGGGCGACTGAGCCGTGAATACGGCACACGTCTGACATGCGGTGCCCTTGACGCGAGGCGCCAACACCCCCTTATGTAGACCACCAGTCGGCCGGACGGTCGCTGTGCGTCCCGCACCCTTCGCAAGAGGCGTCCGGTGCGTGTGGAGGAAAGTCCGGGCTCCATGGACGAACGGTGACGGCTAACGGCCGCCGGGGGCGACCCCAGGGAAAGTGCAACAGAAAGCAAACCGCCGACGGCGACCTCGTGCACGCGCTCGAGGCTCCGCCAGGTAAGGGTGAAAGGGTGCGGTAAGAGCGCACCGCGCGGCCGGTAACGGTCGCGGCATTGCAAACCCCACCGGGAGCAAGACCAAATAGGGGTGGCGCGCGCGCTGCCGGGTAACCGGCGACGTACAGGCCTTCGCCCAGGCCGCCGCCCGGGTTGGTTGCTCGAGGCGTCCAGCAATGGGCGTCCCAGACGAATGACCGTCGCGGAGGGAAACCTCCAGACAGAACCCGGCTTACAGGCCGACTGGTGAATTTCATTCTTTCGTTGCGCCTTCGGTTGCCCACACGGCAACCGGCGCATCGCACGCGCCTTCGGTTGCCCACACGGCAACCGGCGGATCGCACGCGCGCCCTCACCAGCGCGGCGGACGCTTCTCGGCGAAGGCATTGAGGCCCTCCTTGGCGTCGTCCAGCTCGATGATGTTGCAGATCGTCTCCACCACGTTCTCGATGGCACGGCGATACTCGAAATCGTTGGCACGCATGAACGAGTCCCGCGCGAGTTGCATCACCAGCGGAGACTTCGACGCGAAATCGAGTGCCAGCTCGCGCGCCTTCGCCATCACCTGATCGCGCGGCACGACATGGTTGACGAGCCCACGCGCATGCGCCTCCACCGCCGAGATCGGCTTTCCCGAGAACAGCAACTCGAATGCCTTGTGGCGGCCGATCTGGCGCGGCAGGTGCACGAAGTGCATGGCCGGGATCACGCCCACGTCGATCTCGGGATAGGCGATGCTCGCCGTATCGCTCGCCACGATAACGTCGCAGGACACCGCCAGCGTCACGCCCGCTGCGCGCGCCGGCCCCGTCAGGGCCGCGATGGTCGGCTTGCCCATGCGGTACTGCATGTCGTGCATGCCGAAGTAGAGCTTTTCCAGATAGCGCCTGAGATCGAGCCCGCGCCCGTGCCGGATCATCGCGAGGTCCATGCCCGCACTGAACGCCCGGTCGAAGGCGCTCGTCAGAATGATCGCACGCACGCCCGAATCGGCCTTGGCCTTGGCGTAGGCCGCGAGTATGTCGTCGATCAGCCCGTGGTCGATGGCGTTGACGGGCGCGCGCCGCATCGTGATCTCCGCGACGCGGTCGCGAACGGCGTAATCGAGATGTGTGAAGCTCATGGCAAGTTCCCCGGATTCGATCGTGTCCGGCACCCTAGGCGCGGCGGCGCCATGAGGCAAAGCGCCATGCAGGCAAGGGGCCCCGTCGTCTCTCCCGCACGGCGCGACAGGCGCACGAAGACCGCCCTTGCTCTTAGACCGGGATGGCCGGCAAAAACCCTCACCCCAGGCGCACGGGGATGCTCCGGGGGCCGCGGACTTGGCCGGCGGACCAGGTGACGGGGCGGCTGTGGTCCAGCTTGAACTCGGGGTATCGCTTCAGCCATTCCTCCAGCGCGACCTGGATTTCCATGCGCGCGAGATTGGACCCTATGCAGCGATGGATGCCGAGCCCGAAGGCGACGTGCCGGTTGTCCTGACGGTCGATAACCACCTTGTCGGCGTCCGGGAAGGCCTCGGGGTCGCGGTTGGCGGCGGGGAACGACAACAGCAGCATTTCGCCGGCCTTCACCGGGCAGCCGGCGATCTCGGTGTCCTCGGCGACGAGGCGGGCCATCGTCACGGGCGCGTAGGCGCGCAGGAACTCTTCCACTGCCGTCGGGATCAATTCCGGTTCGGCGACGAGACGGCGGCGATCGTGCGGGTGCTGCGCCAGATGCCAGAGCGCGGCACCTATCGTACTCCAGGTGGTGTCGATTCCCGCAATCAGCAGCAGCCGCAGCGCGCCGTAGAAATGCCGCTCGGTCAGAGGTGCGCCGCCATGCTGTGCCCGCTGCAGGAAGCTGATGAGGTCGGAGCCATCCCGCTCGCACGGGCGGCTCTCGATATGGCGCTTGAAGTAGGCGTCCATTTCGAGGGAGGTCGCGACGAACCGGTCGGCCGCGGCCGCGTCGTCGCGGATCGCGTCCTCGAGCATGATGTGGATCCAGTGCCGGAAAAGATCGCCGTCGCTCTCGGGGACGCCGAGCATCGCGGCAATGACGCGCACAGGTACGTGCTGGGCGAAAGTGACGGCCGCATCGCACGCAGGCGCATCGCCGATGGCGTCCAGCAACTCGGTACAGATGCGACGCGTGACGGGAACGTACGGTTCGATCGCCTTCGGCGTGAAGGCGGGTAGCAGCAGCATCCGCGCAGGCTTGTGGTGCGGGGGATCGGACGAGATCGGCGGCGTGGGGAGCGGCACCTTGGGGATAGCGGCGCGCACGACCGGCCGGCGGCTCGAGAAGTGATCGGTGTCGTAGGCGATGTCGCGAACGTCGGCCATTCGCGTTGCCAGCGTCACACCACCGTAGCGCCGCGTGTGGGCGACCGGACAGTGCTGGCGCAGATTGTCCCAAATAGGATACGGATCCTCGGTCCAGCGCGGATCCATATGGTCGAAATCGGTGCCCCAGTCGGTGACGGGTGGTTTACCGCTCATACCTGTCTCCCCTCGTCGGTGACGGGTTCGAGCTTCAGCGCGTATTCCGGACAGTTGCGCACCGCCAGTCGCGCCTTGTCGGCCAACGCCGGCGGCACGACGCCGGTCCCCTCGACCTGCGCGAAGCCGTAATCGTCGATTCGGATCAGCTCGGGCAGCAGGACGTTGCAGCGGTTGTGGCCCTGGCATCGGTCGCCATCGACAACGAGGCGCACTCCGGGTGTGCTGTCACTCATCACGTTTTCTCCCTGGTCCTCTCGCGACGCCTTGCGTGCCAGCCCAGGGAACAGTCCCGGACGGCGGGCGTTCTTCTGCGACGATGGTAGCGCACGAAGAGGCGCGGATGGAACCGGGATCTTGGCGGTGGTCCGCGCCGGACACCGGAGAACCGCTCTCGTAGCCGCGCACGCAACGGACCGACCTGCTCGATTCATGTCGCGTTCAGGTGGCGCGGTGCATGCAGGCAACGTCACGCCGGGGGTGGGAACGCCGCCGTCGCTTCAACAGGGAATAGAGACCCAATGCTCAAGATCGCAACCCTCGCAGCCGCAGTCGTTATGCTTGCCGCCCCAGCCTCGGCCATGCCAGGGACCGGTTCCGGCGCCGCCGTCCAGACGAACGGCGGCCTACCCGTGCTGAAGATCCACGGCTATCACCGCGACTGCCGCCAGGGCCCCGTTCACTACCACCGCCACACGCGCGACGGCGCCAACGTCCCCTGCTACATCGAGCGTCGCGAGCGTCCGATCTCGCGCTGTCATGCTTGGGTGCGCGAATGCGCCGCGCGTTGGGGCCGCCGTTCGCCGGGCTTCCATCGCTGCGTTGCTCGTCACGGCTGCTAATCGTCAGGCGAACAGAGACGCGACGCCGTGTTCCTGCGGACGCGGCGTCGTTCCATATGTGGACAGCCCGCCTTACATCTGCTATCAGCACCAACCAAGATCGAGAGGACGGTGGGGCCTGGATGCGCCTGCCGTTAATATCGTTTAAGGAATGGGTCACCGCAGTTTTGCGGCTCAACCAGGGAATAGAACCGCTTGCAAGTCCTCGTTCGCGACAACAACGTCGATCAGGCCCTCAAGGCGCTCAAGAAGAAGATGCAGCGCGAGGGTATCTTCCGCGAGATGAAGCTCCGGAACTACTTCGAGAAGCCGTCGGAGCGCCGCGTTCGGGAGAAGGCTGAGGCCGTGCGTCGTGCGCGGAAGCTTGCGCGCAAGCGCGCCCAGCGCGAAGGCCTCCTGCCCGGCAAGACCGCCAGCAAGGCGACGGGCCCGTCCGCTGGTCCGCGCTCCTGAGCCTCCAAGCGCGGCCCTCGTGCCGCGCTGACGCTCTTCGGTATGCACGTCGGCTCGGTCAGATACCCTGACCGAGCGTTTGTCGTTTCGAGCATCTCCGCTAGGGCTCAGCGCCCGATTCCATGGTCGATCAGCCACGTCCTGACGGCCGTCACGGCGCCATGGTCGTCGAGATCGGTGTGTCGGCCGTGCGGGAAAATGACGATGTGCTTGGGCTCGTTGGCAGCCGCATGCAGCGCGTGCCCCATCGTCACGGGAATCACCGTGTCGCGCTCGCCGTGCAGGACGAGCACGGGTGCCGCGATCTCCTTGATGTGTGACTTGCTCTCGTAACGGTCGAGCAGGAGTTGGCGCGCTGGCAAGAACGGGTAGCGCAGGAGCGCCATCTCGATCATCGACGTATAGGGCGCGTCTAGGATCACGGCAGCCACCTTGCGGGCAGCTGCGAGTTGCACCGCCACGCCAGAGCCCAGCGATTCGCCGTAGACGACAATCATGGATGGCGACACCCCCTCTCCGACGAGCAGATCGTAGGCTAAGCGCGCATCGGCGACATTGGCGCTCTCGGAGGGGCGACCGGTGCTGCCGCTGTAGCCGCGATAGCTCAAGATGAAGATGCCGAGGCCGGCAGCGGCATAGCGCGCTGCGCGCGCGGCCCGATCGGTCAGATTGCCAGCGTTGCCGTGGAAATAGAGGATCGTGGGCTGGCCCGGCTTGGCGTCGATCTGCCAAGCCACCAACCGCTCGCCGTCGGGCGTGGCGATTTCGCGCTCGCGGGCTTGGGCAAGCCCGGCCTGCGCCGGAGGAACGCGCTTGGCATCGGGCAGGTACATAAGCCGGCGCTGACCGAGCCAGGCGGCCAGGACCACCGCCACATAGAACACGACCAGCGCAATGCCGGTTTTCATCATGATCGACATTTCGGCACTTCTGGCGATGCCGGGAGTGGCGGTCAAGCAGTGTTCGTGCGTGGCTCGCGGGCGCTGGCCCAAGCGAGTCCCAAAACACCCATCGCCGCCAGGCCGCTCACCGCCATGATCCGGATGGCGATGGGCGAGGGAAACGCACCGAAGAGCTGGCCGGCGATGTAGTGGCCGAACATCGACGAACCGATGAAGAGAGACAGGACGCCCGTGGCCCGTCCGCGCACCTCGGGCGGGGACAGGACATGCACCAGCGCATATTGGGTCGCGGAGAAGCAGGCCGCAGCCGCCCCGATCAGCAGCAAGGCGCCGACGGCGAATCCGAACTCGAGCCGGAAGGACAGGCCGAGCATCAGCAGAAGCATCGTCATCGTGCCCAGATAGTAAGTCCGGAACAGCGTCCGTTCGCTACCCAGAACGCCCGCGACAATGGCTCCCAGAGTGCCGCCGATGCCTTCGCAGGCCGACAGCGCGCCGACCAGGATTGGCACGAGCAGGAAATCCTTCTGTGCGATCACCGGCACCATCGTGGTGAAGGGAAAACAGCACAGGTTGTAGACGAGCGTCACGCCCATGATCACCGCGAAGCGGCGGTTGAGGATCAGCCCCAGCGGCAGCTTCAAGGCATCGAGGAACCGGCCCTTGGTGGGGCTGACGTGCGCTGCCAGCGCCGCCACGTCGATCCGCCACGCGAGCAGCGTGCAGATCGCGTAGGAGGCCGCAATGAGGGCATAGATGCCTTCGATGCCCAGGAGCTGATAGGCAATTCCCCCAGTCAGCGGACCCAGGCCGCGCGTCAGATAGTTCGTCGCGTTGTCGAAGCCGAGCGCCTGCGCCACGCGATGGCTCCCCGCGACGTCGACCAGGATCCGGCGCCGTACCGGCATGTCGACAGTCCAGTAGGCCCCCGAGATCATGGTCGCCACAGCAACGGCGGCATAACTACCGTTCCCCGTCACCGTGAGGACCGTCATCGTTACGGCGGTCGCCAGCATGACGAAGGTGCAGAGGATCAGGAGATGCCGCCTGTCGAACCGATCGGCGAGCGCGCCGACGAAGAAGCCCAGCGCGACATACGGCATCATGCGCAACACCGCGAGAAACGCGACGAGCGGCGGAGACTTGGTGAGCTGGTAGGCATAGATGCCCAGCGCGATGAACTCCAGCCAGCGGGCCATGCCGATCAGCGCGCCGGCCGCCCACAGGCGACGGTAGTCGCGCAATTGAAACAGTTCGAGGGCGCCCAGACGCATCAGCGCCCCCGGAACCGGGGCTTGCGGCGCTCGAGGAACGCCGTGATGCCTTCCCGCGAATCCTCGCTGGTCGTGGTCAGCACGAACTGATCGAGATCCATATGAGTGCCGAGGTCCGCCAGTGCACCCGAGAGGCGATTGATCGTCGTTTTCGTCATGCGGACGGGGAGCGGCGGCATCTCCGCAAAGCGGTCCGCGAACGCCAGCGCCTCCTCGAGCGACTCGCCGTCGTTCACGACTTGCTCGACGAGGCCCCATTCGAGTGCTTTCGGCGCAGGTATCCGGTCGTTCGCCAGGATCACGGCCTGCTTCGTGCGCGCCGGCCCCATGAGTTCGAGCAGCCGCGGCAGCGAGCCCCAGCTCATGTTCATGCCCAGCGCCACCTCGGGGATGCGGAAGTGTGCGCTGCGCGCGGAGATACGAAAATCGAGCGATGCGGCCAGCGCCACGCCGCCACCGATGCAGAAGCCTTCGATGGCACAGATGGTGATCTGCTCCATCTCGCGCCAGGCGCGGCACATGCGCGGCCCTATGCTTATCGATTTGCGCTGCTCGGCGAGCCCCCTGGCGGTCGCCGCCTTGCGTTCCGCATCCTTCAGGTCGAAGCCCGCCGAGAATGCGTGCGCGTTGCCGGTCAGAACGACGACCGACGTGTCGACGTCGCCTTCGAAACTCTCCGCGGCGGCGCGCAACTGGCGCATCGCCTCGGGCGACAACGCATTGACCTTGTCGCCGCGATCGAAGCGCACGAGCGCAACGCGGCCCTCGGGGCCAAGGCCCCGTTCGATCGTCACGAGCTTCTTGCTCATCTTTGGCGTCTCCTCGCTTGCACGTGACATTAGCGCGATGTGCCGGACAGACAAGCAATGTGCTGCCGCAATATCCGGAATTGCCGGGACATCATCGGCGGCACGCCCGAGCGTTGCGCGACTGCGTCATGTCTGGCATGCCGTCAATGGGCGACATGGTGGCCCATCGGACGAAGACACTTCGATGCACAGGAGTTCCCGGATGCATGCCTTCGCTGCTGGTGACGATGGAGACCGAGCCCCGCCTCAGGGAAGTCATTACCGCGGCGACCGGCGCGCGGGGCGCCATTTCGTATCTCTCCGATCTCGCCTGTTCCGACAGGGCCGAGGCCTTGCGCACCGCCGACGTCGTGCTCGCCCGCAATACGGGCAAGGAGCTGCGGCAGGGTGAGGCGGCTCTTCTCGCTCGCGCCCGTCTCGTCCAGTTCGTGACCGCGGGCGTAGACTACGTCCCGCTCGGCGACCTGCCGCCCGGCCTCCCCATCGCCTGCAACGGCGGCGGCTATGCCGAGCCCATGGCCGAGCATGCCGTGGCGATGACGTTCGCCGCCGCCAAGCGGCTCGTCGTCGAGCACGGCAAGTTGGCGCGCGGGGAATTCGACCAGTTCCGGCCCAATCGCATGCTGGCGGGTGGCATCTGCGGCATCCTGGGATTCGGCGGCATCGGTGTCGCGACGGCGCGGGTGATGCGTGCGCTCGGCTTGAAGGTGCACGCGATAAACCGCAGTGGCAGGACGACGGAGCCCCTCGACTGGATCGGCAGCTCGCAAGAGCGCGACGCGCTGCTGGGCAACGCCGACGTGCTGGTCCTCTCGGTGCCGCTCACGAAGGCCACCGTCGGAATGATCGGTGCGCGCGAACTCGCACTCATGAAGCGCGACGCGATCCTGGTGAACCTTGCGCGCGGAGAAATCGTCGACGAGGCGGCGCTCTATGCGCACCTGCTCGAAAACCCTCGCTTCACGGCATGCATCGACGCGTGGTGGATCGAGCCTGTCCGGCACGGCCACTTTCGCATGGACCATCCGTTCCTCCGGCTGCCCAACGTGATCGCTTCCCCGCACAACTCCGCGTCTGTGAGCGGCTGGCGCGAGGTTGCTGTCCGGCGGGCGGCGGAGAACGCGGTGCGCGCGCTCTCGGGCGAAATGCCCCTGCACCTCGTCCCCCCAGAAGATCGCATGCTCTGACACGCGCCCCGCATGGGCCGCAGAGGAGGCGCCGACGCGCGCAGTAGCGAAGCCGTGCCGGCTCACCACGCCCCCGAAGGCCAGTCCCTCCTCATCTGGCATACCAAAACAAGGTCCGCTGCCCCATCTCCGGGCGATGCTCCGGGGGTAGCAGGCACAAATCGGTCGATTTTCAGGCTTTATTTAGGGAGCCATGCAATTTTCGCATAGCTGAGCGACGACATCTCGTATTGTTCTCTGGCATGCCAGATGCCATGTTGCACTGCAGAGCGAGGCGGCGAAGAACGATCGCCTCCACCCGCAGAGGATTGAGCATCATGAGCACCAAGACCTTCGACCCGTCGGTTGATTTCCTGCCGCAGACGAAGAGCACCGGCGGCATTCTGGGCTATATCCGCGCCGCACTCTCGGCTCTGAACGAAGGTCGCAACGCGGAAGCCGAGTACAAGCGCCAGCGCGCTCGCGGTGCCTCTCACGAGGCTGCCATCAAGGCCGCGTTCGCGAAGAGCTTCGGCAACCAATAACCCGACGGCGATCGGACGACGCTTGTCGCCTAGTCGCGCAGACGATACGGAGCCGCACCATCACACGATGGGGCGGCTCTTTGCGTTGCAGTGACGTCTATCGATTGTCCAGGCGGGTACGGCTCTCCCGCTCACAAGGGCAGTTCATAGACGAGGCCGTCGCCGGACGTATCGCCGGCGTCCCCCAGCACATGAAAGTTGCATCGGCGCATCAGAGCATGGCCGCGATCGTCATCGCCTGCAACAATGGCGACGAGGGCGAAGATCACAGGGTCGCCGCGCAGCCAGTCCGCTACGGCCAGCAGCGCCTCGGTGGCCACCCCGTCGCCCCGGCGCGCGGGCTCGAGCGCGACGCCCACTTCCAGGCTACGCCAGCCGATGGCTCTCAATCGCAGCGAAGCCGTCGACGGCGCCCGGACACAGATAAACCCCGCGCAGGCGCCGCCGCGCATCGCAAGGCGCCAAACCGAGGTCAGGGAGGCGGGATCGACGCTATCGGCGATGATGCCTTCGGCAGCACCCCGCGAGGTGACGGCGAGATCACGCCTGCGCCATTCATCCGTCCGGTCGAGCAGCGCGGCGAGGCGATCCATGTCGCCGGCCGCGACCGGCGTCAGCGCGAGGCGGCCGGTTTCGATACTTTGCGACACGTCCGTTGCGGCCCGCCGCCCCCTGCTTAGCGCTCGAACTTCTTGAACTTCACGCGATGCGGCTCGACGGCGGCATCGCCGAGGCGGCGCTTCTTGTCCTCCTCGTAGTCCGCGAAGTTGCCTTCGAACCACTCGACATGGCTTTCCCCCTCGAAGGCCAGGATGTGGGTCGCCAGACGGTCCAGGAAGAAGCGGTCGTGCGAGATGACCACGGCGCAGCCTGGAAAATCTTCCAGCGCCGCCTCGAGCGACGACAGCGTTTCGGTGTCGAGATCGTTGGTCGGCTCGTCGAGCAGCAGGACGTTGCCGCCCTCCTTCAGCATCTTGGCCAGATGCACGCGGTTGCGCTCACCGCCGGAGAGGAGGCCGACCTTCTTCTGCTGATCGGCGCCCTTGAAGTTGAACCAGCCGCAATAGGCGCGGGAGTTGATCTCGCGCTTGTCGGACAGCTTCATCATGTCGAGACCGCCCGAGATCTCCTCCCACACAGTCTTCTTGTCGTCGAGATGCGAGCGGCTCTGGTCGACGTAGGAGAGCTTTACGGTGGAGCCGAACCTGATCTCCCCCTTGTCCGGCTTCTCCTGTCCCGTGAGCATGCGGAACAGCGTCGTCTTGCCCGCGCCGTTCGGGCCGATGATGCCGACGATACCGCCCGGCGGCAGCTTGAACGAGAGATTGTCAATCAGCAGCCGGTCGCCGAAGCCCTTCGTGAGCCCGTCGACCTCGATCACCTGATCGCCGAGACGCGGCCCGCGAGCAATCTGGATCTGCGCCTTGCCGACCTCTTCGCGGCCGGCCTCCTCCTGCAGTTTCTCGAAGGCGGTGATACGTGCCTTGCTCTTGGCCTGCCGGGCCTTGGGTCTGGAGCGGATCCACTCCAGCTCGCGCTTGAGCGTCTTCGCCTTGCTTTCTTCCGCGCCCTTCTCGGATTCCTCGCGCTTGGCCTTCTGCTCGAGCCAGGACGAGTAGTTGCCCTTCCATGGCACGCCTTGGCCGCGATCCAGCTCAAGCGTCCATTCCGTGATGGTGTCGAGGAAGTAGCGGTCGTGCGTCACCAGGATGACGCAGCCCGTGTACTCCTTGAGGAAGTTCTGCAGCCACGCCACGGACTCGGCGTCGAGATGGTTCGTGGGCTCGTCCAGCAGCAGGATGTCGGGTTTCGACAGCAGCAGGCGACAGAGCGCGACGCGGCGCTTCTCGCCTCCCGACAGCTTGGTCACGTCGGCGTCGCTGGCAGGGCAGCGCAGCGCATCGAGCGCCTGCTCGACCTGCGCGTCGAGATCCCAGAGACCTTCCGCATCGATCTCATCCTGGAGACGCGCCATCTCGTCGGCGGTCTCGTCGGAGTAATTGGCCGCGATCTCATTATAACGGTCGATCTTGGCCTTCTTCTCGGCGACGCCCTCCATGGCATTGCCCAGCACGTCCTTTGCCGGATCGAGCTCGGGTTCCTGCGGCAGATAGCCGACCTTGATCCCTTCGGCCGGACGCGCCTCGCCGAGGAAGTCGTCGGCGACGCCGGCCATGATCTTCAGAAGCGTGGACTTGCCCGCGCCGTTGAGACCCACGACGCCGATCTTGGCACCGGGGTAGAAAGACAGGTTGATGTCCTTCAAAACCTGCTTGCCGCCCGGATAGGTCTTCGACAGGCGGTGCATGTGATAGACGAACTGCGGATTGGCCATCGGGCCTCCTCTACCGGTTCTGCAGTGTCGGGATTTAGGCAGGCTTCTAGCGGATTGGCAGGGTTTTCTCAAGGTTATGTTGCGTTGCAGCGGCTCTCGAGACGGGGGCGGACGACGCGGGCCCGGGCCGCTATGCTCGACATTCAGTCACGCGAACGAGTCGAAGGCCCAAGAGATGTCATCCAGCTTGCCCGCCCGCTACGTCGATCCGGCCACCGGTGCCACCTATCCTCTCGATCCGCCCCGCTGGCGCTCCGACACCGGCGGCCCGCTGATGATCACGCCGCTTCCCGGCATTGGCCGGGCCGACATCGACACGGCCGAGCGCTCGCTGTGGCGCTACCGCCGGGCCTTCGCGATGGACATCGCCGATCCCGTCAGCCTGGGCGAAGGCTTTACCCCGCTCGTCAAGCGGCGGTTCCGGGGCATCACCGCGCATTTCAAGCTCGAATGGTTCGCGCCGTCCGGCAGCTTCAAGGACCGGGGCGCCTCCGTGATGATCTCCGGCCTGCGGCAGCAGGGCGTGGGGCATGTGCTGGAGGACAGCTCGGGCAACGGCGGCGCGGCGGTCGCGACCTATGCGGCGGCGGCCGGCATGAGGGCTAAAATTCTGGCTCCCGCCTCCACGCAGCCCGCCAAACTCGTGCAGATGCGTGCGTGCGGTGCCGAGGTGGAAGCCGTGCCGGGATCGCGACAGGCGACGGCGGACGAGGCCGTGCGGCAGGCCGAGCGCATCTTCTACGCCAGCCACAACTGGCATCCCTTCTTCCTCGAGGGCACCAAGACGCTCGCCTACGAGGTGTGGGAGGACTTGGGCTTTCGCGCGCCCGACAACATCGTCATCCCCACGGGGGCGGGCAGCAACGTGCTGGGCTGCGACATCGGCTTTTCGGAGTTGTTGCGGCGTGGTGAGATCAACCGGCTACCGCGTCTGTTCGCTGTGCAGCCCGAGAATTGCGCGCCGATCGACGCCAGCTTCCGCGCGGGCCGTGACGACACCATCCCCTTCAACCCTAAGCCGACCATCGCGGAAGGCACCGCCATTGCCCAGCCAGTGCGCATGAAGGAGGTCTTGAGCGCGATCCGCCGTTCGGGCGGTGGCACCGTCACCGTCAGCGAGGACGAGATCATCGCCGCCACGCTTGAACTGCCACGCGCGTGCGGCCTCTATGCCGAGCCGACGTGCGCGGGCTCCGCGGCGGCACTCGCCAAGCTCGCCGCCGCCGGCACGATCGCGCCCGGCGAGACCACCGTGGTGCTGCTGACGGGCACGGGCCTCAAGGCCACGCAACGCATTGCCGAGCTGGTCGGCACTTCGTCTCCATGAAAGGGCATCAAGGCCATATGAAGGAGAGGTAGGCGACGTATCCGGCCAGCAGCACGGCAGCTTCACGCCGCCCGATCCTAAGCCCGGTCCAAGCGAAGGCGACGAGCGTCAGAGACACCACAATCATCACCAGATTGTCGAAACTGACTATCTCGGCCGGAACGGCGCCGGGCGCTATCAACGCGGTGAAGCCGCCGATGCCGAGGATATTGTAAATGTTCGAGCCTACGATGTTGCCGAATGCAACGTCACCTTGCTTGCGTAACCCAGCGACGACCGATGTCACGAATTCCGGCATCGACGTGCCGAGAGCGACGACGGTCAGACCGATCACGGTCTCGGAGATGCCGAAGCCTCGGGCTAGGGAGACGGCGCCATCTACCAGGAACCGGCCGCCCATCACCACAAGGATCAATCCGCCGAGCGCGATCGACGTCGAGACCAGCAGCGACTTCTGTGGCGACGCTGGCGGCACGAGGGCTGCATCGGTTTCCTGCAGCGCGAGGTTCTTGTCATAGACCGCACCGTGACCCGCGGGAGCGGATACTTTTTCCTGCCGGAACGCGAGATAGACATAGAGCATCAGCACCGCAACGAACACCGCGCCGACCGCGCGGCCGAGTGGCATCGCGAAGGCCACGGCCGAAAAGACAACGGCGACGGTCAGCAAGACCGCACCGTCGCGCTTCAGCGCCAGGGAAGCAACGACCACTGGGCTGATAAGCGCGGCGACGCCGAGAATCAGCAGAATGTTGGCGATATTGGAGCCCACGATGTTGCCATAGGCGATCCCAGGTGCGTCGGACAGGGCCGCCTGCACAGAGGTGACTAACTCCGGCGTGGAGGTGCCAAAGCCGACCAGCGTCAGCCCAATGACCAGGGGTGAGACGCCAAGCCCCGTGGCGACGTGGACGGCCCCGCGGACAAGAAGCTCACCGCCAGCGATCAGCAGGAAAAGGCCCCCCACGAGCGGCAACCAGATCTCCAACACGTTCAAAATCCTTCTGTTCAGTGGGTTCGACGCAAAGGTATGTGAGCGTAGCTACCGACTTTTCCGACGAGGCACCACGCCGACTCCGCCTAACATCGCCGGTCTCGCCCGTGGCATTGGATTGGATGCGGCACCAGTGTTGTAGCTAGACGTCTGTTCGTTGCAGTCGCCGGCTGCACCGCACCCGTTCGCTCGACACACGAGGGAGCTTCGGCCGCCCAGGCGTGGACCACGGTACCGGCGCCACAGATCATGTCAGCCGTCGGTGGCAGGCCGACCGGGGGCGATGCAGCCCCCCTGTAACGTGCAGGAGACCCGATCTGAAAGTGGTGCCGGTGCCCAGCGCTCGTGCGGCTTCGATGGTTTTGCAGTCTGCGACCACGCATAATGCCGTAGCGCTCCACCTCGAGTGGGACGAAGCCCACTCGGGGCGCCCTCCACCGTCCGTGTTCGTCCGCGATCGAGAAGCTGGCCAAAAAGTCAGAGAAGTTCCGTCGTATCGGCGAGCGCATGGGAGGCTTATCGGCATCCCACGCACCCGTGGTTGATGACAACCGTCAGAACGGTCTCAATCGTCGTCCCACTTCTTCCTTTTCTTGCGAAATTTTTTCTCACGGTACTTCTCGATCATGTCATTGGCGTAGTGCCGTAGCTCGTCGAAGTCGACACGGGTCTGCTGCGCGTGATTGCGCCACCCCCCGTCGCGCCAGTTGCGATCGGCCCGAGGGTCGTGTCCATAGCTGCCGTGCCCATAGCCGCGCTGAGCGTACTGCGGCTGTTGACGCATCCTCCGCAACAAGACCGGCGCCGAAAGGATCAACAGGCCGACGATGGCCCAGATCGCAACGATGCCGATCTGGATCACATTCCCAAGACTGGCCATGATCCATTGCGCCCAAGGGCCGAGCGTTTCGGATAGGACGCCCGACATGGCGCCACCAGCGACGGCGGCCAGCCAATCCGATGCCCCGTACAACAGCCACGAGGCCAATGACCAAGCCAGAAAGGCCACTATGGCAACGGGCCACAGAACCAAACTCATGATCGTTCTCCACGGTTGATGATCGGCAGTCCGCCGGCTTTCATTCTTCGGGCGGAGCGGACAGCGTGAAGCTTGATGTCGCGTCAGCCGATGCGCTCGGCATGGCCGTCGATGGTCGTGCGACCGGCGACGGCGCCCTCTCGTTCAAGATGGCGTCGGAGCAAGGCGATGTTCTTGACGTTCGCCCGGCAGACCACGTCAAACGCATCGCCGACGATGGGAACCATGCCGACGATCGCATCGAGGGTTGTGTTTGCCGCCATTCGGGCGATCGTCCAGCGCGAGGCGCCGAGACGGCGTGCCTCCAGAATGACGTAGCCGGATATGGCCTTTGTCAGGAGGTCGCCCACGACGGGGACGAGACCGATGAGTGCATCGAGACCGACGCGGACGTCCGTCCCTGGAATGCGCACGGCGCTATCGAGTACTCGACTGATGGCGTCGAGACGCGCGAGCGTCGCATCGATATCGCGATGATCCATCGGCTCGGCGCGGCGCGACGTTCGCACGCTCGAGGCAGATAAGAAGAGGGTAGCAGCACGGTTCATATCTTCGGCGCCTCCGGTGGCATGCCGCCTCGTGATCAGCCGGCATGCGCATCGATCTCACGTCCGACATCGCAGCGCTGAGAGGCGCTGCCAGAGGGGCCCGGACACGTGGGTATATTTGTTCCGCTTCTACATTTTCAATAGAGCCGCTGAAGAGCCACTGATCGGCGTGCTCAATTGTCATTGAGCGGCATCCAGCTGACCGATGCCTGGGCATGCGCGGCGATGTGGGGCAATCGTCGATTGTCCGCTCATCGAGGTCGAGCAGCGCTACCTCCAAAGCCCAGGTCAACCGGGGCATCGACATCGAATATGGAAGCTCTCTCCGCGGTGCGTAGGACAGCCCCCACGTGTGCTGCCCGTGCTCATGACAGCTTCGGATCAAATCCGACCGTCCTGAGACAATGGCGCGATGGGTCCTCGCGACAACCCCGAGGATGACGAGGGTGTTGCGGACGTGGGAGTGCCTGATGTCTCGTCCGGGTCGATTGAGACGCGCGGGGCTGACACGGCGATGGTGCTCAGAGCCGCAGCGGCGGCTTGCACGACGGCTCCATTGCGATCCAGCAACGGGCGCATGCACACGGATGCCTCTGCATTGACCACCTCGCAGCCCACCGGCATTGCGATCCGGGGCAGCGCGTGCAAAATTGCGCCGGCATGGGCATTGGACTCGCCACGAGTCGCGGCGCCTGTGCAGCCCTGAAGGAGCACGTCCGACATGCGCATCGTCAATCCGAGCTTCGGCGTCGAGCCGGCTTCGACCGAGAAGGTCAAGTCCGGCGCGGTCGACTGGCGCCGGGACCCGATCATTCTCTTCTCGAATTCGAAGCCTAACGCCAAGGAGTTGCTCGAGGGCCTCAAGGGCAAGCTCGGCAGCATCCGCAGCACGGACGGCATCGATTTCGTCTACAAGGAAAGCGCCAGTCGCCCCGCTACGGCGGAGGTGCTGGACAACGTCGCCCTCAAGTACCGCGCGGCGCTGCTCGCGCTCGGGGATTGAGGCTCCTGTTCATCGTGGAGTTTCCACGACAGCGTCGAACTGGCAAAGCGCGGCGTCACGGCCTACGTGATCGCCACCGATACGTTCCGTCCACTCGTCCTGGCGCAGGCCAAGGCGCGGAAGATGGAACCGCGGCTCCTGGTCGTGAAGCATCCCGTGGGTGGCCTCAATGCGGCCGAGCTGTCGGATCGCATCGATACGGCCTGGGCCGAGCTGCAGAAGGTGATCGGCTGAAAATTGCAGGGGCTCGTCCATGAGGGCGGGCCCTTGTCGTGGCCGCGTCCAGCACCGCTCCCGCATTGGCCGATTGCCGCCAGGCAAAAGTGCACGAGCAAGTGAGATCCCGAATGCGCGCAATTACCGCTCTGATCGTCGCCGCCGTCATCGGCACCGGCCTCATCGCGGCCGGCGCACCGCATGCCCAACAGGTGAAGGCGCCACCACCGCCGATCACGCAGGGCGCCCAGGGCATAAAGCGCATCCCCCTGCAGCGGTTCGCCGTTCCCGACACCAACTACGAGACGGTGATCGGCATCGCGGAGATTGCGCCGAATGTCAGCGTCGGCCGGCACACGCACTTCGGCCCCGAGTCCGGCTACATCATGGACGGCGAGGCCACCCTGCTCGTCGACGGCCAGCCCGCGCGCCAACTCAAGGCGGGCGACAGTTACGTGATCCCGGCGGGCGTGATCCACGATGCGAAGGCCGGCCCGCAAGGCGCAAAAGCGCTGGCGACCTACGTCATTCTCAAAGGCAAGCCGCTCGCCACGCCGGCGCAGTGAGCCTGTCCCCGAACGCCAATCGAGAACCCGAGCGAGCAGAACGATGACCGAGAAGATTGACGCCGAAATCGTCGATGTCGGCGAGATGTCGCCGGAGGACTGGAACGACTACGCCATAGAACAGGGCTGGAGCGATGGCTTCCCGCTGGTGATGCCGACGGAAGCCGCCGTCGAGCGGTTCGTCGCCGCCGCGCGCGGAGACAACGAGACGTTCAAGCCGATCTCGCCGCGCCAGGTCGTTCCCTCGATCCGCAGTCTCGCGGCCAATGCCGTCATGGCCGGCTGCAAGCCCGAGTACTTCCCCGTCGTACTCGCCGGCCTGCGGGCCGTTCTCGATCCCGCCTACAATCTGCACGGCACGCTGGCGACGACACATCCGTGCGGCCAGCTCATGCTCGTCAACGGCCCGATGCGGAAGGACCTCGATATCAACTGCGGCTCGAACTGCCTGGGTCAAGGCCGCCGCGCCAACGCGACGATCGGGCGCGCGCTGCAGCTCATCCTGCTCAACGTCGGCGGCGCCAAGCCCGGCGACATGGACCGCGCCACGCACGGATCGCCCGCGAAGTACTCCTATTGCTTCGGCGAGAACGAGGAGGAGAGCCCGTGGGAGCCCTTCCACGTGCGCCGCGGCTTCAAGCCCGAGGACAGTGTCGTGACGACGATGGCGGCGGAGCCTCCCCACAACATCAACGACCACGCTAGTAACACGGGCGAAGGCTTGATCACCACCATCGCCGGAACGATGTCGTCGGTGGGCGCCAATCCCGTCTATCTGCAGGGACCTTGCTTCGTCGTGCTGGGGCCCGAGCACGCCAAGACCATGGCGCGCGACGGCTGGACCGTCGCGACGATCCAGGAGGCGCTGCACGAGCGCTCGAAGGTGCACGTCTCGCGCATCTCCAAGGAAAACCTCGAGAGCTGGGAGGGCCAGGACCGCCATCCCGTGAACGGCCACTACTATCTCGCGGAAGATCCTTCAGGGATCAACGTGGTGGTCGCCGGGGGACCGGGCAAGCATTCCGTCTACATCACCTCGTTCGGCAACACGGCCGCGCCTTCGGTGCGGATCAAGCGTGGCTGAGCCGGATGCGCGGCGTGGCCTGCCCGACGAATGGCCACTGGTTTCGGAAACGGTCGCATTCGAGGCCGTCCACGAGCTGCTGTGGGAACAGGGCCAGAGCGACGGGCTGCCGATGGTGCCGCCGACGGCTGAGCGGCTGGCCGCGATGTTGGCCGGGCATCCCGAGCCCGAGCGATCGCTGGGTTTCATGCCGCCGCTCTTCGGCGATCTCACGATCGCCGCCGTCGCCTACAACTGCGTGCTGGCGGGCTGCCGTCCGCAGGAACTTGCGCTCGTGGCAACGGCCGCTGCCGCCTGCCTCGAGCCCGACTTCAACCTGCTGGGCATCGCGACCACCACGGGTTCGGCCGCCATCGGCATGATTGTGCACGGACCGGTGGTGCAGCGACTGGGCATCAACGCTTCGATCAACTGCCTCGGTCCCGGCACGCGGACCAATGCCGCCATAGGACGTGCGTTGAGCCTCGTCTTGCGCAATGTCGGTGGCGCGCGCTCCGAAAGCGGCGAAATGGCGACCCTCGGTCAGCCCGCGAAGTTCGGTCTGTGCTTCGGCGAGTATGCCGAGACGGATATCCCCCGATTGCACGCCCGCCGCGGCATCGAAACGGGCGAGGATGCCGTCACCGTCATCGGGATTTCCGGCACGGCCGAGATCCTGCCGTCGGACGGCCGGGACACCCCGGAAGCGATCCTGGAAACTATCGCCATCTCCATGCGAGCCGCCTTCCTAACGAACGGTGCGTGCAAGCAGCCGCAACTGCCCGAGCATATCTTCGTCCTGCCACCGGAACTCGCGGGTCAAATCCGCGCGCAGGGTTGGGACCTCCCCCGCATCCAGCGCTTTCTTCTCGAGGCCTCGGCGCACGAAGGCGCGCCGATCGCGGCATGCGCCGAGGATATCCAGCCCGTCGTGACGGGCGGACCGGGGGTGAAGATGGCGCATTTGCCGCTGTGGGGCGGCGGATCGCGAAGCGTCACCGTGCGACTAGACGCACAGTTCTGAGACTGCGTTCGGCGGCCCCCCTCGCTTTGACGCCGGGGCGCGGTCTGGGTAGGGTCCCGCGCGCACGACGACGAGGCACCGCCTCCTGTGGGACCGATCGATGAGTGAAGAAAAGCCAATGTCTCGCAACGGAACCGGCAGCCACCGGCCTCGCGGTTGGCTGACGGTGGTCTCGGCGCTCGCCGTGGCCCTTCTCATCATCGGGCCACGCACATCGCATGGCGTCTACCCGCTCCTCGCCGTTCTGCCGGCTCTGGCACTCTGGCAGAGCCGCGCCTTCGCGCGCGTGTCGCCGCCGCCTGCCGTCGCCGTGGCGCTCTTCGCCTTTGCCACGTATCTTGCGATCAACGCCTCGTGGGCAGTGGATCCCGTCGAAGCCATGGGGAAGGTCGCATTCTTCTGGGGCCTGTGCGCCGTCGGCTATGTCTCCTGGCTGGGACTGCCGCATGTCCCGGACGAGGAATTCGAGCCCCTGTGTCGGGGCGTCCTGATCGGCTTTGCGATCGGTGTGGTTTATCTGACCGCGGAGTGCCTGCTGAGATTCCCGCTCCTGAAGACGATACTCGCCGCGCTCCCGTCCCTGCGACCGCCACAAAAGCACGTCCGTGTCGGTGCGAACGGCGAACTCGTCATCGGGCTCTATCTGCTCAACCGCAGTTTCGGAACGGCGGCCGTGCTGCTCTGGCCGGTCCTTGCCATGCTTTGGGTCTGGATGCCGCGCAGACGCGCGCTGGGGATCGGCGGTTTGGTCGCTCTCGGTCTCACGGTTGCGGCCTTCGCCTCGGAACACGAAACGTCGATGTTGGCGTTGATCTTCTCCGCGGTCGCCTTCGCCGGACTCGTGACCATTCAGAAGCCGGTCAAATGGGTGATCATCGCGGCCTGGCTGACCGCGACGCTGCTCGTCGTGCCCATCGCATCGTCGGCCTACAGCCATGGTCTCTACAAAGCCAGCTGGATCCCGACGACAGGCCGCAACCGCATCATCCTATGGGGCGTCGCGGCACAGCGCATCGACAACGCGCCTCTGCTCGGGATCGGCGTCGGTTCGACGAAAGAGCTGGACGAGAAGGAAGGGCCCAGCGCGGAGAAACCGGCCGACCACAGTTATCCTTTGCGCACCGGGCGTCATTCCCACAACGTCTTCATGCAAACGTGGTACGAACTCGGTGCCGTGGGTGCGGCACTCCTGGCTGTCATCGGGCTCACGACGCTTTTCGCGCTCGACCGCTTGCCGCGGACCATAAAGCCTCCGGCCCTGGCCAGCTTCGTGGCGGCGACGATGATGGCGGCATTCAGCTGGGGCATGTTTCAAACGTGGTTCATGGCCGTGCTGGCGACTTGGGCGATGCTGCTTCTGATGGCGATCGAGCTGGCCCGCCGCCGGTCCGGCTTTCATTCCTCGATGAACTGAGCCGGTGAAAAGGCCCCGCGCAGGTCGCCGTGCTTCAATCCGAGCGCCTTGTCCTCGGGAGAATGGCGGACGATCTCCGCCGTGACGTCCTGCTCGCCGTCCGTGCCGTGGCAAACGAGCCACGGCTCGGTCACCATGATAGGCTTCATGTATCGAAGGAGCTTGTCGCCCTCTCGAGTCATGGCGTTCTCGGCGTGTGCCAGCTTGGCGAGGTCGGCGCCAGAGCTGATGCGATGCTGGAATTCCGTAAGAAACGGCCGCGTGCGCACACTCTCTGGGGCCGTTCGAGGAATCAACCCGATTGCGCGCCGCGCGGGGATGTCTCCGCCTTTGCCTGGGATGCGACTTCCGCAGCATCGGTCCGCGCGGCGCGCCTCGCCTCCCGGCGCTGCACAACGGCGAGTTCCCACAGATCGATGATCTCCCGCGCGAAGCGGCGCGGCTTGGCACTGAAGAGCCGCTGGGCCTCCAGCACTGCCTGAACACGCAACTGCTGCTGCCGTTCCCGGCACGCTTTGACGATCAGCGCCGCATCGCGCGCGGAAATCCCAGCCCCAGCCTGCCCTTCCGCCCAGCCTGCCAGCATCGAGAGGTCATGTTCCAATCCGAGCTGCTGGGAGAGGTCCTGGGCGATCCTTGCGCGCATCTGCATCATTTGTGGCCACGCCGCCGACAACAAGACGGATTGGCGCCAGTGCGCCTGAACGACTTTCCGCAACTCGTGATAGGCCTCGTCGTGGGGGCGGTGCGCGATATCGTCGAGCGCTAGGCGCGCTGCCTTGTGGGTCCGCTCCAGGCCGGCACGGATCGTCTCGGCGTCGCCGCGCACGGAAAGCTCCGCCAACGCCGAGCGTACCGCGTCGAGCCGCACTCTGGCCGCTGCGAGCAGATCGGTCGCATCACCTTCCACCCGGGTCTCGTCCGCCTGCGCAATCTGTGCCGGGGCCGCGCGATTTTTGGCCTCGGCCTTGCGTAATGCCGCCGCCAATGCGGGCCTCGCGCCCTCACCCAGAGCGGCAAGCGTCGTGTTCCTCACATCCTGATCGCGCCGGCCCGACAGGATTCGACCGGTCTCCCGCAAATTCGCATTCAGCTCACGCGCCAGTGCTCGGGGCAGCCCGTCGCGAACCAACCGCAAAAGTGCGCGTGCCCTCTTTAGGCACTTGCGCGTTTCGTGGACCTGCCGCGCAATGTCGGGCGTGGGCAGCGCCAAAGCGCGGTCCACCTGTTCGCATGCGATGCGACGGACGTTTTCTTCGAGGGATTCTTTGGGCTTGAAGCGATACGGCATGATGCGACCGGAGATTGGGTCCGCCCACTCTCTGTCATCGCCCTGTCACAAACAAGTGCCGTTCAGGCGCCCCTTGCCGCTCGTGTCGCTGCCGCCCAAGCCAACCATTCCCCGACGCGCGCCTCCGGATCGGGGTGGGTGAGGAAATCCGTGATCACGGCCACGCTGTCGGCCCCTGCCGCCATCACATCGGGCGCGCGCGCGATGGTGATGCCGGCGATGGCACACAGCGGCATGGCACCGATGCGACGCTTCCATTCCCCGATGCGCTCGAGGCCTTGCGGCTGCCACTTCATGGCTTTCAGTTTGGTCTCGTAAATCGGACCCAGCGCCACGTAGTCGGGCTGGGCGGCCAGCGCGATCTCCAGTTCGGCGTGGTCGTGCGTGGAGATGCCAAGTCTAGCGCCCGCCGCCTTGATGCGCGGCAGATCCGCTTCCGCCAGATCTTCCTGTCCCAGATGGATGAAGTCGGCGCCCAGCTCTAGCGCCGCTTCCCAATAGTCGTTGACGATGAGCTGGCAGCCGTGCGCCTTGCAGACCGCCATGCTCTCGCGGATCTGGCGGCGCACCTCCTGCGGACCGGCATCCTTGAGACGCAGCTGGATCGTGCGCACACCGAGCGGCACCAGACGGCGCATCCAGGCATCGTCGGGAACGATCGGATAGAAGACGTCGAGAAGAGGTGTCGTCACGGCAATCAGCCTTTCTGTTCGAGGCCGAAGAAGGGGGTCCCGGCGACCGGCGTGGAGGGTTCGGCCATATCGCGCTGCTCCATCAGGCCTGCCTCGTATGCTGTACGGCCGGCCGCGATGCCGCCGGCGAATGCGCGGGCCATGGCAATCGGGTCGCCGGCCTTGGCAACGGCCGTGTTCAGGAGAACGGCGTCGAAGCCCATCTCCATGGCTTGGGCCGCGTGGCTTGGCGCACCCAGGCCGGCGTCGACCACGAGAGGCACGCCCGGGAAATAATTGCGCATGGTCCTCAGCGCATAGGGATTGGCCAATCCCCGGCCGGTGCCGATCGGAGCCCCCCAGGGCATCAGCACCTCGCACCCCACTGCCAGCAGGCGCTCGGCCACGCCGAGATCCTCCGTCGTGTAGGGGAAGACCTTGAACCCTTCCTTGGCGAGGACCGTGGCCGCCTCGACCAGGCCGAACACGTCCGGCTGCAGAGTGTCGTCGTTGGCGATCACCTCCAGCTTGATCCAGTCCGTGTCGAACAGTTCGCGCGCCATGCGGGCTGTGTTGATCGCCTCTTTGGGTGTGCGGCAGCCGGCGGTGTTCGGCAGAACGGCGACACCGAGCCCAGCGATCAGATCCCAGAATCGCTGGCCGCCTTTCTCGCGAGCGGCTTCACGGCGCAGAGAAACGGTTACGATGCCAGCGCCCGAAGCCTTTACCGCATCAACCATGATCTGCGGCGAAGGATATTGCGCCGTGCCCAGCATGAGCCGCGAGGCGACTTCCGTTCCATAGACCGTGAGGGCGCTGGAGTGCCCTGCGGATATTGCAGCTCGCGTCATCGTGCTCATTCTCGTCTCGAATCCTCGCCGATGTCGCAGGCCGAACGACGCTGTCGCCCGCCTGCAGCGGCCGCCTCCGCTGTCATCCGCCCTGACGCGGCGCGACGATCTCCACGGCATCGCCATCGGCGAGCGCCGTTGCACTTCGCGCCTTCTCGGGCACGAACTCTCCATTGAGGGCGGTCGCGACCTTTGCTCCGCCGTAGCCGAGTTCGGCAAGCAGCCGGTCCAAGGTTCGTGCCTTGCAGTCGACGGTCTCGCCGTTGACGACGAGGCGGCTTGGTATGGTGTCGTTCATCTCTCAACGAGCATCTTGCGCCCTCGCCACGAGGACTGCCGGTTTCATAATCTAGGCGTGTTCCGCGCGCACTCCAAGGCGCATGGCGGGGTTGCCGCCATGCGCCGGGCGCGGGGATGTCCCTATCAGGCATAGACCTCGGGGTTGACGGCGTTCTCTTTTCGTGGGGCGCCGTCGAACACCGACAGGACGTTCTTGGCGGCCTCGACCGACATGCGGTCCATGGCCTCGCGCGTGTTTCCAGCGATGTGGGGCGCCAGCACCACATTCGGCAGTTTGAAGAGCGGGTTTTCCGGATCCGGCGGCTCGCGATCGAACACATCCAAGCCCGCTGCGGGGAGCGTGCCGTCCGACAGCGCGGTGACGAGGTCCTTCTCGTCGATGATGCCGCCGCGCGCGGTCGAGACGAGATAGGCCGTCGGCTTCATCGCCCGCATACGCTTCAGGTTGAACATGCCGATCGTCTCGGCATTCTTCGGACAGTGAATGGTGATGAAATCCGCGCGCGGAATGGCTGCGTCGAGGTCGGCCACGGGCTCGCAGCCCGCCGCTGTCACGGCCTCCGGGCTGACGTAGGGATCGTAGACGATGACCTTGCACTCCATCGCGAGGCAGCGCTTGGCCGTGCGCGTGCCGATGCGGCCGAACCCGATCACCAGCACGGTCTTCTCGAACATGTCGGTGCCCACGAATTCCGGCTTCAGGCGGTCCATCCAGCGACCTTCGCGCACCAGCTTGGTCAGCTCGGGGCCCTTCTTGGCCAATGTCAGCATGAACGTCATCGCCTGCTCGGCGACGGACGGCGAGTTGGCCGTGCCGACCGTCATCACCGGTGTCTTGCGGGCGGTCATCACGGGAATATCGATTGCATCGAAGCCGACACCGGTGCGGGCCACCACCTGTATTCCGCCTGCGGCTGCGTGCTCGGCCTCGCCGAAGCGCGTCGCTCCCAGAATGACCGCCGCCACCGGCGCGTGCTGCTTCAAGAGCGCCTGATACTCCGGCCCCGTCATCGTGTAAGGAAACGAGATCGCCTCGACATCGTCCCGCTTCATCAGGATTTCGACACCCGGCTTGGCCATCGAGCTGGTGTAGAGCACTCGCTTCTTATTGGTCGACATTCCCTGCGTTTCCTCGTCTGGCACGAAAGCATCCCACATCCGCGATCTGGCCGCGGCCTGGATGCCGTCCGTGTCCCATGGATCCCTATCCCGGCTGGTGGGCCGGATTCAGGGGCGACACTATGCTTTGGTCGCCGTGGTGTCACCCGTCCAGTGAAGGCGCGCGCAACCTCACAGGGAGTCGGCGGTCGATCGCTTGACCGTCACGCCCGGACGCGCCTTCACGTCGGGTTGCAGGCGCGTGCCAAGTCCCGCCCCCTCCGGCACCGTGATGCGCCCCATGGCCAGCGGCGGCAGCGCGGTCAGGTACTTGTGATACCAGCCGTAATAGAAGGCGCGCACGATCTCCTGCACCCAGCAATTACGCACGTTGAGGGCAAGATGCGTCGACACGGTCAGCGCCACGGGCCCCGTGCAATCGTGGAAGGCGACGGGCGTCTGATAGGTCTCGGCCATGGCGCCGATCTTGCGGGCTTCCGAGATGCCCCCACACCACGCCACGTCCATGATGATCATGGACAAGGCCTCAAGCTCCATCAGATAGCGGAAATCGGCGCGGCCGCCCCGCGTCTCGCCCACCGCGATGGGGCTGCGCGTGGCTCGCGCCACCTCGCCGATGGAATGCATGTGGTCCATGAAGACGGGGTCTTCCACCCACATCGGGCGATAGGGCTCCAGCGCCTGCGCGATCTTGATCGCCTGCGGGCGGCTCCACAGAGAATGCAGCTCGTAAGCGACGTCCATCTTGTCGCCCACGGCCTTGCGGATCTTCTCGAACGGCTCGAGCCCCTTCTTCAGATCGGCATGGCTGATCCAATAGCCGGACGAGGCTTCCGCCGCATAGTCTAGCGGCCAGATCTTCATCGCATCGATACCCATTTCGAGCAGCGAATGCGCCAGTTCGTCGGCACGGTTCAAGAACGCATCGAGGTCCTCGTACTGGCCCTTGCGGCTGTCGAGGCCGAAGTTCGCCGTGCCTTGCGTCGCCTTGTCCTGCACGTAGGAGAACCCAGCGCAGGTGTTGTAGACCTTGACGTCCTGGCGCACGCGCCCGCCCAGCAGGTCGCACAGCGCCATGCCCTTCGCTTGGCCCAGGATGTCCCATAGGGCGATGTCGACCGCAGAGCGTCCGCGCATCTCCGCCGAAGCCCCGGCAAAGCCGATGTAGCCGGTCAGATGCGCCTGATGCGCTTCGATCTGGGTCGGGTCCTTGCCGATCAGATAGGGCGCGATGAGGCCGTGTACGTGCCCCTCCGCGGCGGCCGGGCCGTAGAACGTTTCGCCAAGGCCCGTCAGCCCTTCGTCGGTGTGAACCTCCACCCACAGGAAGTTGGGATGCTCGGCCGAGCGGATGGTCTCGATAGCCGTGACTTTCATCGGATGCGCTCCAGTGCGGAAGACTTCAGGCGATGACTTTGGTGTTGCGCAGTGTTGCGAGGCGGGCCGCATCGTAGCCGAGCAAAGACGAGAGAATTTCGTCCGTATGCTGGCCGGGCGTCGGTACGGGCCCGACCCGACCGGGCGTCGCCGACATTTTGACGGCAAGACCCGGCACGTGGATCTCACCGGCGAGCGGATCGGGTTGCTTGACGAACATCGCGCGCTCCCACGTATGCGCGTCCTGCGTCGCCTCGGGGATGTTGCGGACCGGTGCCACGGGAATGCCGGCCTCCAGCAGTGTCGCCACGATCTCGCCGACGCTACGCTCCGCTGTCCAGGCTTCGAGCCGGCGCCGGCGCTCGTCCGCCGATCCCGTCGAGGAACTCATCGGCGTGGTGTCGCCCGCCTTCGTCCCGCCCGCCTTCGCCTCGGTGACGATCTGGTTGAGGCGCACGACCATCTCGCGGCCGATGGCCGAGATCACCACCCAGCCGTCTCGGGCACGATAAGGTGGACGCCCCCCTTCGCCGCCTTCGGAGCCGGTGTCGAGATAGGTGATGCTGGGTATCTCGACCATCGTAAGCGCGCTGTCGAGCAGACAGCAGTCGATCATCTGTCCCTCGCCGGTCCGGTCGCGGTGGCGCAGCGCGGCGAGCGCACCGATCGTGGCGTGCAAGGCCGTCGTCCGGTCTACCAGAGAAAAGGCCGTGCCGACCGGTTGCCCCACGGGCCGTCCGGTGAGGCTCATGAGGCCGCTCATCGCCTGCCCCAGGGGATCGAACGCCGGACGGTCCCGATAGGGGCCGTACTGGCCGAAGCCCGAAACCGAAACGAGTATGATATCCCGCTTGATCGCCTTCAGCGCCTCGTAGCCGAAGCCCATCGCGTCCATCGTGCCGGGCCGGAAGTTCTCCAGCACGATATCGGACTTGCCCACCAGCTCCCGCAGAACGGACTTGCCCTCCTCGGCGCGCAGATCCAGGCAGATGGATTTCTTACCGCGATTGTAGACCGTGAAATAGACGCTCTGGCCGCGCACGAGCGGCGGGTTCTTACGCGTCTCCTCTCCGCCGATGCGCTCGATCTTGATCACCTCGGCACCCAGATCCGACAGCATCATGCCGCCGCGCGGGCCCGCCTGATAGCGGGCAAGCTCCAGCACCCGCACGCCTTCCAGGCTCTGCGTCATCTCTTTTGCTTCCCTCGTTCGGCTGCGGCTCAGGCCGGCTTCATGAACTCGAAGATCTTCGTGTAGGTATTGCGGTTGCGCGTGGAGAACGCACCGACGTCGGCGTCGTAGATCGCGAGCAGCTTCTTGATGCCCGGTCCGCTCAGCGCCTCGTCCATCTCCTCGGGCGTCTTGAAGGCATAGAGCGCGATATACTGGTGTGAGCCGTCACCCAGTACGACTTTGTAGCGCGCCCCGCCGATGCAGCCGGGGAAGGTCTTCACGGCATCTGGCGTATGCTCCGTGTTGTACCAGCGATTGAACTCCTCCTCGCGCTCGGGCGTGACCGTCGCGCGTACTGCGAGGAAATGGTCGGGAAACAGCATCGATCGTTCTCCTGTGTAACATCGCGCCGGATGCCATGTGGGCATCAAAAGGCGCCAGAGAAAAGCGCCGGATGCCATGAGAGCATCCGAAGACGCACGAGAAAGCCGTCGGGGTCCCTGCGGACATCCGAAGATGCGCGCGAGGGGCCTCAATCCACGTATCGCACCCGCGACGATGTCAGCAAATCCTCGATACCGCCGAGATTGGAGAAACCCGCACGAATTTTCTTCTGGGTCTCGACTTCCGCGGCGAGGATGGCGTCGATGCGCGGCAGCAGACGGTCCAGATCGCGCTGCGGCACGATGACGATGCCGTCGCGATCACCGATCACGACGTCCCCGGATTCCACCGCCACCCCGCCGGCGACGATCGGCATGCCGATCCGGCCCGGGCCGCTGCGCACGCACGAGTTGGGCGTTATGCCACGGCAGAACAGCGGAATGCCCACGGGCAACAGCCCTGCGAGATCGCGCATCATGCCATCGACGACGACGCCGGCCAGCCCCTTGTTCTTCGCCATGATCGCCGTGTTGTCGCCGAACACGGCGGAGTGCGCAAAACTTTCGGACGCAGAGACTAGGACGTCGCCGGGCTGGGCCAGCGCCAGCGCACCCAGGATGGCCAGATTATCGTTCGGCCCCGTCTCGCATGTGATCGCCGTGCCCAGAATCGTACAGCAGGCCGGATCGAGAGCCTTGATCGCCGCATCGAGGGCACCGCGACCTTCCATCGCGTCGACCGCCTGGCCGGTCTGGACGCCTCGAATACGGGCAAGCGTCTCGGGAGCCGGCCGTGGCCAGGCTTTCCGGATGGTCAAGAGAGGCGGATCCTCGAGCATGCTGCATCCTCTGTCGCATTTGCGTGTCTCGCGACGAACGTACCGGGAGCGCCCGGGGCTGAAAAGTGCTGCCGGCGCTCCCTTGAACGGTCGTGCCCCGCAAGACGCCCGACGATAAGGCTGGGGAGCGACGCCAAGCATCGCTTGCGCTCCCGCCGTCATCCGCTATAAGACGGCCTGCCTCGACGGAGAGATGGCCGAGTGGTTTAAGGCGCACGCCTGGAACGCGTGTGTGCGGGCAACCGTACCGTGGGTTCGAATCCCACTCTCTCCGCCAGCTGAACTTCACAAACACTGCCACCCTGCTATTGTGAGGCCGAAATCCTTTTGGTTTCAAAGGGGTTTAGACGATGCAGCCGCCCTGCTGAGACTCACCGGAGCCTCAGAATCGGTCTCAGAACACGCCGGGTCTCTTACCGAGCGCCCTCGCTCCTCCAAAGGGCGGCTTCCAAAAATCATTACCTATCAATGACTTGTCGATTTCTCGGGAGCGTCCTGTTCGAAACCGCATCCGGCCACCAAAATCTATTCGAATCGATATGCCGGTCGGTCACGGTGAGGGAAACGTGGCGGTCCAGATCTTCCGTTAGCTGGAAAAGCACTCGCGCAAGCCGTGCAACTTTGATCTACGGGGACGTCGTTTGTCGTTGCGAGGATCGGCCCATCCACGACAACGTCACCGCAATTTCTTGACCCAATTCTTCCAGTATTCGTCTTTCTGACGTTCTGCCTCGGTAATCCGCCTGGCCAACATCTGCAGACGCCAGATCAGCAACCCACCGAGCGCGACATGATAGGGGATGGTGACCAACAAAATCCAACCCATCGAACCCCAGCCTTTGATCAGACCGGAAACGACCGCCACTCAGATTAAAGCGAGGAACGATACGATGAGCGCCACAAGGATAGGCAGCCCGTTAGCACCGTTGATTCGGGCCTTGACCGCCGAACGGTCCATGAGAAAGCCGGTAAGAATGAGGGCGAGCGACAAACCCACCGCTGTGCCCAGGAAAATGTCCATGCTGGTTCCCATGTTCGGGCTGGACGATCCGCACAGAAACTATCCAGCGACTTGCAGTATAGTTGCTGCAGCGATCGATGGAAGTCGAGGCCATGTCATCAAACGCTTGGTGGGCGTGATTTCACTCCGAACACCACCGCCGACTGCTC